>Ga0307517_10006069_pt1 | contig 18001 bp, 11 predicted proteins | sample 23_EM_MG_FD_194515 | JGI IMG/M metagenome (GOLD analysis project Ga0307517, IMG submission 194515) | Populus trichocarpa ectomycorrhiza microbial communities from riparian zone in the Pacific Northwest, United States - 23_EM | ecosystem: Host-associated > Plants > Roots > Unclassified | place... | reverse complement strand
GATCATATGGATTTGACCACTTGTTGCCCGAGACATGGAAAACATTGGCCATAGCATTGCATTGTTTGTCGTCCTATGGATGGACTTTCCGGCCACACTTGATCACAATATTAATATAAAAAACCTTAATTTTTCTTTTTATTTACATGAATGTTCAAACCAGATTACACACATCTCGATTAATTTTATGAGCTCTAAAATTAACGACCATGTAAGCCTCTAGTGGCCCTAAAAAAACTCGAACTCGTAACTATTAAAGAACAAATTTAAAACCTGACCAATTAAACTACCCCTCAGAATTAACAAAAACCCTAACTTGATATCAACAGCGCAAATGTAATTGCTACTATTGTTTTTTTTTTTTTTTCCTTATACTCAACTTAGTATTATCTCATTAAAATCCAATCTCGTTAAAATCCAATGTTTTGGTTGGTGAAATCAATAAAAATTAAAAAAGTTGTATAAGTCTCTATTTAGAATTGTATTTCAAAAAGCATTTTATTAAAATTAATTTATTTATTTAAAAAAATTATTTTTTTATATTTTCAAATTATATACTGTTATTAAAAAATATTATTTTAATATATTTCTGAACAAATTATATTTTAAAAAATAATTATTATTATACTCTAAAACAAACAACACACTCCAGGACAGAATAACACACTCCAGGACAGATGCGGCAGGGCTAGCTCAGGCTACTGTGGGGATCTGAACGGGATATGGTACTTATACAGTAGCAGCAGCTGCATACTGATCTTACTCCCAGGAATCAAAAGATGACAGAAAAAGGCATCAACGCTGGTTTAATCTAGAAATATTGGTTTTAACCCTGGTATCCAGATCAAAGACTACTAGCTGCTGCGGTAGAAATTTCAAGTAAAATGTTGCCTTACGTTAACTGTCGGGGGAGAGCTGGAGCTTGCTTTTAAGAAACACCCAAAAAAGAGTGAGAAGGGAAAGTTATTTGTAACTAAAGCAAATCACAGTGTTGTTGATAATACACAATACCAACAAGGCCACTAATTGGTCCTTAATTTTACCTCCAACTGGTACAGGTCGACCTCATAAATCTTCCCATTTATTTCTCAACCATAAATTGATGTTCAGGAAACAGCCAAGGGAGAAGAGAGCGATGGTACGATTATTTCTGTAGAAAAACCAGATACAATGGTTATCATCTAATTTCCTACTCTGATTACAGCAATTCAGGAAGGCTCATATGCCTGATGATACAGTCCGACCCCAGGGAAAAACATGTGCATTGATCAAAATAAATATACAACTCAATCAAATAAATGCAAGTCTCACCAGAACCCAAATAAATATTGGTCCCCAACTCAAATGGCCAAAAAAATAATCTGCTATCAGAATCATCTCGTGCAAACCCTCCGTCTGAACTTGCTGAGAGGGCTGCTTTTCTTCACTTGAATAAAACCACGGAAGTCAGGTATTGGGGAATGACTGTAAATGGACATTCCCTCCCCTAGATGGCATCCAATCCGGCAAGCTTGCGCAGCTCCTCACATAGTATAAATGTAATTGTAGTTTGCGGACCCAATCTTGCAAATATTGCAAAGCCCCTACAAAGGTTTAAAAGTTAACACCCTAAACGCACATGCAGAGACACACACAAGAAAAAAAAAATAAAAACCCTTCAAATACTTCCAGAATGAGTATGAAAGTTGTATCATCTAATCATGATCTACTTGTCTAGTTAAGAGCCCAAACTAGAACCTAGAGGATTTCATCTTAAAATTATCAAGAGACCTAACAATGGCTATTATTGCAGCGAACCAGAGTACCTAGGAGATTGTGTAGAACCATACATCTTAAATATACATGCACCTGGTTAAAAAAACAATGCTCATGGAGGCCTAGATAAGAATCTCACCCCTTGTAAAGTGCCCTAGGGCCTTCTTTAAGCATAACCTGAAAACTCAAAACACAAAGGTGTCAGACATGAAAGCCAATTTTCCCTTGCAAAGACTCATTAACAAACCCCGACCTTACTCCACACATCACAGAAACATTAGACAAACTCCTTAAAGAGGGGAGAAACAAAAGCAAAATTAACAGCAGTTTTTCACCAATCTTCTCTCTTTCCCAGTAGAAACTCATGAAACTATTGTGTCATGGATCATCAATTTGGACAGCAATAAATAGTCAACTGACAACTATACAAGTAATCAAGCAAGATCAGCATCCTGTGTAAGGAAGCCACAATCTCTGGAATGCATATGGTTGTATGCTCAGCAGTGATGGAGGATCCACAACCATAAGCCCACAGCACCAGCAGTAAGGAAAAGAGGCCAGTTCCCACACAATAAACAATAATCCAAATTACTATCGTCTGAAAACCTGCCTGTCAGCTTACAAGTTGCAAAAAGCACACATAAAGCTGTCCAATTCCAGTTGTACATTAATGCTAGCTGCAATTTCTTACCCTTTCCTTCACAAACTATTTCAGTTATTAATACTAGTATGCAAAACCCGTCCAATCCAAAAAATGCCTAGGGGTATTCAACGGAAATAAACAGTGCAGATAGAAAAAAGTTCATGATCATAAATTAAAGTGAGATGAGCATGTGAAAGAACAAACAAATCTGATACCTGATATGCACAATGAAATCCATTTTTATAGTTTCCAACTGTTTTAGATTCTCGTTGCAGCATGAGGCGGGTTTTAATCATGTCCATAGGTGCAGTTACAAGGGTACTCACTGTTCCAGCAACTGTACTCGAGCTTCACAAGACAAGAAATATTTTTAGGTAGCACCCACATGAATAAAAAGGAAAAGCACATGCTTATCATGTATTAACTAAAAATGAAGTGTGCTTGAAAGGTAGTGGTGAAACAAAGTTCGTTCCACAGGTTACTTTGGGAAAAAGCATCAGGAAGGAAAAGCTTTACAGGTTATGAGCATGAAAAAAAAATGGCGATGCTTCAGTTTTGACTTTCTACAGGAACTGGATGATCCTATCTGTTATCTACCTTCTATTTCCAACTTCCCATCATTATAATAAATTCGTGCATCTATTAAGAGAGATAGGGAAATAAAAGCTTCAAATGGTGCCATACAGTAGATGTAGATGAAATCCTTCATCCAGAGGTGTCCACCTAATCAGAACCTGCATAAATGGAAAACTGAAGAAATTTTTAATATGGGAGAATGAAAAGAAAAATAAAGGCAACCAGTTTAGACTTCAATTAAACAAAAATCAACAATTTTGTAAACTATAGAAATTACTTCATGTATCCAGAGTGAAAAAAGAGTATGCTTAGAACTTGACCTGCTTCGTTTCATCATATGTTGCCAGTTGTGATGCAGTCAAAGCAGCAGCTCTCACCATAGCAGGGCCAACCCCCTTCCAAAGAGCTCTTATTCCCTCTTCAGAAACAATTGTACGCATTTCCGCCATTGGTCCTCCTTGTCTCTGATTTGAATTCATCTGCAACCGGACCTGATGAAAAACAAAGTTAGAATCCTAGATAAGATTTCAGATGAAAAGTTCCAGAATGCCTAACATGATTGCATACCTTCAGAACTTCGACTGGATTAGTAAGTGCAGTTGCAACTGCACCAGAAAATGCTCCTGATGCAATCTTAAGTAAGATATTGGTGGACCCAAAAGCCAAATTACAGGCATACTTCGAGGGTTCATAGAGGCCTAAACGTAGACCTCCATAAAGAACTGACCTAATCAATGCAGGCATCAACCCCAGATACAAAGCCTTTGGCCCTTCCTTTTTCAATACTTGAACAGCCACTTGTCCCTGTACATGTAAGGAAACCCAACATCAATATCAGCTAATCAACCAAACAATTGCAATTACACTAAATGATTGGCATACCATTCCAGTCAAGGGGCCTCTCCGGCCAACAAGTTGCATTTGTAGTCGAACCTTGAGCACATCTGTTTTTCAAGTTGAAGTATGAGATAGTTAAGTATTCAATAGCGATAATACAACTTCCACACATATTTCTTCTAAGTTACTTTTTGTATAATTTTGAAAAACGTTTCGAAGGATAGATTCTACAGCATCTATAAGTAATCGATCGCTAAAATACTTGTTAAGATCTATACTACTATATTTCTGAACAATTTCTCTACTAATTCTGAGAAAAGTTATTCAAATAATGAACAAGAAGAACCAAATTCAAAAGCTAGCAGTGTACCATTCCATCCACTTTCTCGCTTTCACATAGATTGTCATCATCCAAGGGTATAGTGAGTAAAATTTGCAGCTTGAATGGTCAGAAGTCTGCAGTGCATGTTCAAAATCTCAGTTGGCTTCCTATGCCCTAAGGCTAATGCATCCCATTTGCAGAAAAGAATACACATAAATTTGAAGAATGAATATTTTCATATAGCTGTGGAAGCTAATTAGATGGCAAATTGCACCTTTTCAATCCATTTAAAAACCATTTGTTTTATTGCATTTTCCTTTTCCTTTTCTTTACCTCCCATGAAGAGAGAACAATACAAGAAAACAAAGTTCTGCACAGACCATCTAGCGAGCATGCCTAATTGCATTATAACATACATCATTAAGGTCACTGCAAACAGCTCTGAGATTTTAAAACGCCATTTCCGATACATGTCTTAGTTAATTTACTTTGAGATGCAAAATCGCAGCATTCGAGCCCAATCTTGACACAGAGGGAAACAACACAAGAAAGATAGCAAGTACGAGCAATACAGAATTCTACCAAACAAGATCACCACACAAGAACCCTAATTCAAAATTTTATTACTCAATATTTTTTCTAATCAAAACTCAATATTTCAGCTCTTCTAGGCTGCTTATATACCAGGAAAAACATCCTAAACAAAGCTGAAAAAATATTAAAATTTCTATACCAAATAGGAAAAAGAATTCTAAATCAACTAGGAAAATATGACAAATCCCGAACAGTAACTTCTAGTACTTATTTGAAGGCCTTTTAGACCTCAAATGGCTACAAAATTTTAATTCTACCGAAACAAGGCCTCTAGAATGTATTGGAAAAATTTCAACCCGATTCAATGGTTGGATTGAAAGTTATGTCCATTAACATTGGGCTGCACATTAGGGAAAAATCTCCGGCATCAAAGCTTGAATCGAGCCACAGTTCCAATGTGCTATTGTGTTGCAAACCAAACCTCAACCTCTCCAATCACACTAACAAATTAAATAAGATTCTAGTTCCTTTTACTAGGAATTAATCACATCCCTTTTACAGGGAATTTATAGACAAATCATGATCGCACGACCAATGGGGGGAGGTGAGCCTTCATTCATCTTTCCGAGATTTGATCATATGATTCAATAAAAAAGTGAAATAAATTTACAAGCAGCACGTCATTAAATATCTTGGAATGAATGAAACCTGGGAAGCATAAAACCGAATGCAAGGAAATCACAAATCATAAAAATGTATTATTAAAATGAATCAAAAAAGAAAAATCAAGGAAGAGAAGAAGAACCTAAGGGGTGCGTGATGGCGGTGGCAACAGCAACGGAGAGTCCACTAGTAGCGAAGTGAGATACCATTTGGGAAGACGAGACTGGCCATTTCTGCTTCTCCTCTGCCACTTTAACGACAAAAGAATCTAGAGCATCGAAATTGATTTATATAAAAGAAGGGAAAGAAAGGCAAGCATGAAAGATCTAACAGCAACAGAAATGAAAAGAAACCTGAATTCCTGGGACTCGAATGGGGATGGCTGCCATCCATCTCTTTCCTTTCCCTCCACCTTTATTTTTTCTTTTTCTTCCGGCGGAAAGAAGAGTATTGGGGATATTTTCTTTTTTTAATGTTTTCGAACAAGCGTCCCCTGTCTTTTTTTAATTTTTAGTAACTACAAAAAAGTTTAATACCAATTTTTCTAACAAAGCTACTATAATTACAAATTTTAAGAAATAAAAAAAATCAAACAATATACAACTGCATCTTGGTTTTTTTTTTTTTTTTTAAAAAAAAATACATTATGTTACATATATGTGGTTTTCTTTTAACAAATAAAGATAATGGAGAAAATTGTAAATCTTAATTAAGAAAATTAAAAATTAAAGGGATAAAATAAGCATAGTTTTTAGACCCGGTCCAAGATCTAAATTCCGGATTTTGATCGGGTTGTCCGGGTTAATTTTTTTTAAAATCAAAACGACATTGTTTTAGTAAAAAAAACAAAATCAACAGTTTTTGACCAAGTTTTGCCGGGTCATACTAGGTTTTTTTTTTCTTATTTTTTTTTAAATCTGACCCAGTTCCAGCCATGAGTCGACCCGTCGGACAACGCTTTAAAACTATGAAAATAAAACATTTAATTAATTTCACAAATTTTGTACCTTTATCCAAAACCATGTAGACTCATGACTTAAATATTCAAATGAGTAGATGAATACTGTCAGGAGTGTATTGTGAAAATTTATTTTAATAAAAAATTATTTTTTTATACCTTTATATTATTTTAATATATTGCTTAAAAAAAATGTTTAAAAAACAACACCAACAACTGATCATAAGTATCTCTTGAAATTGTTTTTCCCTCACGACCTGATTTACAAGGAAGAAAGGATTTGCTTTCCATCATGACCTGATTTACAAAAAGGGTCTTAACTACTTGGTAACCTCAGTTTCACTACCACATTTACAACTTGCATTTGTTTTACAAAAAGAGCAGCAACTGATTATTCTGTTTAGGAAAAGACAAATTCAGCACCATCTCCTTCACCTCTTGCTCACTCGATTTCCCTTGGCTTCATTCACAAAGAGTCGATGCCTGTCATAAACAAAGTAAGCATCAGTAGCAAAGCAAGAAGGTAAACATGTCAATGAGAGTAATAATACCCTCATGTACTTGATTGAATCATCCAAATGTGGGTCTTATATATATGCCCTTTACAACGAACTGTCTTGTGAAGTAGGCAGATTGAGCCCAAGATGAGCAAATCTATCGCAATCCTTCATCCAGCCAGTAAGCAGAAGTTCAAGTGTGCTCTTAAGTTAGTTTCCTAAAGCACTGAGACCGAAATGACTTTTGTTATTACTGATGCATCGAAGCTATTACAAATCATTGATGAACAGAATTTCACCAGGTTGGGTGATCAAATAAAATCATCCCCTTGCCTAAGGTGCAACAAGCATGCATCTTATCTCTGTGCGTGTGTATTCACACTATGTAATTTGATATTCTTGCCAGACGGTGGACAAGTTCTGACCTCTCATATTCTAATTTCTGGATAACAATCCCATTCAATAGAAGCTCTGAGCTGTAAACTGCTGCTCCTGCAACCAGGTTAGATCAAAATTCTTATCACAAAACTGAGATAAACTTTTGTGGAGGAGAAAATGGAATTGTAGATGCCAACCTTTATCAAGAAGTGGCACACAAATTGCATGATCTTCTTCACATGAAAGAATCAATAGATCATCTGGAATTTTCAAAGCAAATATCTGACTTTTCTCCATGATCTGCGTAGCATTGCTCAGAAACTAACTCATTTAAAGAGGTGCAAAGGCAATAAAAGAGATGCAAGAAAGAAAAAGGGAAACAAATCCCTACGGCCGTAAGGGTGATAAAATGCCACCACTGAGACTACTAGCTGTGGAATTGCATAATATTCATACCTGGCCATGAAGAGCATTGACCAAGCTAGTTATCATTTCTTTTTCAGGTTTTATATTTGGTGTAATGAAGACTCTTTGACCCTGTGCCCATGAGCATCCCAACAACATGAGACAATAAGGATATGAGTTTCGAAGCAAGCAAAAATGTATGTCTGGTTTGAGCAAAATCACCACAAGCTTAGAGAAACACCTTTAGAAGTGGTTGTTGGTTTGCACGAGCCAGTGAAACAGGCAGGCTAAAACCAATATCCTTTTCCTTCTTCGCATCTCTTAAGATAAAGTTTTTCTCATCAATAAGGAGGCTTGCTTGCCCGCAGCTCTCAAGCCATAAATGAGTCACCACTGGTTTACCAAGAGCAATAGCTTCCAACATGTTCCTTGTACGCACAAATCTATCCACTACAAAGTGTGTAGCATCCGCTAAAGATGATGCCACGGAAATGCCAAGCCTTGCCAAGATCTGTTATAATAAAGAGAGCACATATGTAACTAGTAAATGATCACGCTATTGGTTGGAAAAGATACAGAAGCTACCTTTTTCTGCTGCCTGATGATATCATCACCTAAATGCTGGCTAAACAGAACTCCTAAATATGCCGTATCTCGTCGTTTCCTCAGATCCTTCCATCTGGAACCAGGTAATGACTTGGGATTGCCTAATCTAATAAGCTTTTTCATCGGGGATGATCTGGGAAGGTTTATGTTGAGTGGTTTTCGGGGGTGGTCTTTGCCATCAGCTATGGTGAATGGGGTATATTGGCTAGTAGCTATATTTAAATGACTTGGCAGTCCACGTCGTGTTCTTTTACCTTTGGGATAGCTCCACGCATTCAGCTTTAGCGAACTGTTTGAGGTAGATACCTCCATGCTAGCAAGCTTTTCTTGGCTCAGTCCATTGATTCTTCCTCCTTCAGATGTGTTGAAACAAAATTTGGGACATCTTCCTGTAGTGGTCGAAATTTTGGATGGTTTCGCAACCAAATGACTCCTCTTTCTTTTGTATGTAATTATACTACCCTCCATGAAATCATCTGTCCTTACCCCTGGATTAGCTGACCCACCATTAGTCCTTTTGAATTTGGCTCCTAACGTTGGATGCGAGTCTTGGGAGGCAAAAGGATCCTGTAGTATCTGTTGTTTGGCAGGTGAAATGCTTTCAACTGACGCTGACAAACTCCCATAGTTGTCACGTTCCTTAATTTTGTTTCTCCTCGCAGGTTCCTCATCCTTTCTTTGGTCAATAGTCTTACGAGATGTTGTGGCTGAACTTTTGGTTGCATAGATAAAACTCCTACCAGTTAACTCCCCAACCAAGGGTTTGCTTCTTTTCCTTTTTGTTGTTTCTGACAAGTCACGATGCAACTCCTGATGACTAGGCTGTTTCCAAGATGAAACAGAAGCTCCCTTTCTAGCATAAACCTTTCTTTGCTTTGGCACTCTTGTGATGTCCTCTAGACTGCAGAGAACACCTTTTTCATAGGAAAGTTCCTTTAAATGAACTTTACTATTTGTTACATCTTTTGAAGAATCTACAAGAGGGTCGTTAGGATCTTGAAAAGCCTCACCAGCACTGCTATCAGCTGGGGGGCCGTAAAATAAAGCTTCCATGGCTTCAGCAGCTATTTGGGTGTTACAACCAATATCCAACGTGTCTGATGTATTTCTTTCATCACTGCAAATTTCCAACTCGTGCCCTGATGCAAGGTCAAAAAACTGTTCCATTGGCTTATTGTCAGAAGTATTTTCAGATATAAATTCATATTCTTGTCCTGTTCTGTATGTCTCTTTCACACTGTGGCCTGCAACCCTTGAATCTGTGTGGGGTGAACTTGTTACTTTCTTATGAAGATCTTCATAATTCTCTTCACTGTCATTATCTGATCTGCAACCTCCTTTACCATCAATATACCCTGCCTTCTGATGCCTTGGCACATATCTCTGCTGGCAGCCTCCACAATCAAAAGACTCATCCATCCTCTTGCTAAAGAAATCAACCCCTCCAAAGGTCTTATGTTTACAAATTGGGGTTCTGGTTTTGATACTTTTGGCCAAATTTCGACAGCCTTTTGCACTCAGAACAGGAGGGGATTTCTTCCTGACAGTGTTTCTGAGCTCAGTTCTAGGAGAAAAGTTCACATCATTATCTGATAGGAAGTGATCCACATAGCCAAGTGCACTAGCTTGAGATGACTCTCCAGGTTCCTCAGAGTCAACATAATTTAACCTTGCAAACTCTTGATCACATGTATGCAATCGAGGACAATCAGTTTTCTCATCGGTGTCTTCAGCATTAATTAAAGCCCCTAAGGTCAGCCAGGTTGGCCAACGAGAGAACATAAAAATTAGTCACTCTACCTCATCAATATAATAGAGGTCTAAATTCATTTATCGAATCAAAACATATATCATCAGAAATCAAGAAAAAAAAAAAGCTAAGCTAAGCAAAACTTTTACTGGATAGAATCATGGAACAGAGACCTGCACCTTTATCTTCACCAGCAGAGCCATCAGAAACAAAATCTTCTGCGAAATCCTTTAGCCACTGAAAACGCGGACTGGGCTGCCTCATTTGTAAGCCTACTACTCCATTTCCTTTAATTCTTGTACCAGTTTCAACATCAGATACCCCATCAGCTGCATTCTCTAATTGGTCTCCATGGATTTCTTCATCCTCACTGTCAGGGATTACCTGGCTCACTAGTTCATGTTTAGCATTCTCAACAGAATCACCAAGCACTTGAGTATAAAAACCAAGTTTCTCCACCTGGGTTTCTACCAAGGGACTATCGAGAACAGCTGTATCATCATCAAAAGTTACGGTATCTTGAAATTGTTGAAGCTGGCCTTGGTTCGCTTCCATTTGTTCACTTCCAAGATATGAAGTAAAAGAAGCAGATTTTCATAAAATAAAAAAAATAAACATTATTATTAAAGTGAAAGAATTCAAGTTATTAAATTAATATATATTATTACATGTAAAGATCGAAATCCAAGAGAAATGAGTTAATGAAATTTCTACATTAAAAAGAAAACGAAATTAGAGGTTGGGAGGAGGAAAATTACCACGTAGTGAGTAAGAAAACTGGGAGCTAAAAATTATGAATTCTGGGATCGGGATTTTTCAATTCACGAGTGATGACCATTGATAAGACATTGTGGTTGATGATGATCAGTTATCAGGGATTTGGGAGGAGGGAATACGAAGATGCTAATTGGCACTTGGGAGGGAATATTTATTTATTTCGCCAGTGGAGTGGAGGGAAAATTATTTCTTGGAAGGTGTTATGATTTATAATTATAAAAATTGAACTTGCAGACAACAAACAGGGCATTTGGTCTAGTGGTATGATTCTCGCTTAGGGTGCGAGAGGTCCCGAGTTCAATTCTCGGAATGCCCCTTATCCTTTTTTTATCTTGTCAGTTTTGCCCTTGCAGGCTAGTTAAATTTACAGCGACGTTTGGGGGGAAGGGGAAAACGCTTTGGACATGCTTGCAGGTTGCAGCGGAGAAAAGATTAAGGGGTTGCCATGCGACACGTCGTTCGTCTTGCTGAAGGGTGTAGACATCATCAAAATAGATGACGAAAAAAAGAGGTGGGGCATTCCGAGAATCGAACTCGGGACCTCTCGCACCCAAAGCGAGAATCATACCACTAGACCAAATGCCCATTTGGGTTATGATCGTATTTATATTTACTATAACCATTTTACTCGTATACTTGGAAGGAAATGCAATTTTCAAGTAATTATGGATCCCAACCTTCTATGATTGAGAAATTTTCTACGCTGATCATCATTTGTGGCCCTTGGATGTGTTTCTTTTATTCGCAACCTAAAAACATTGATGGTTTTTCTATATAAGGTGGTGAATTTCCTTTGTAATGTTTTATATGCTTGATTTTGTCTCTTAAACTAATTAATTAATTTTATTTTACTATATACTGATTCATGTTATTGTTATTATTATTTAATATAGACTAAGTTGTGTATTAAATAAATTGACAATAGGCTTCGTTCAATATAAAATTTAGATTGCATAACGAAGTGGTATTTATGATAGGATCGGTGTTTATGCCTTGTTTTTTAAAAGAATTAGGGAGATTGGCTTGGTGAACTCATGGCAGAATTTACCGAATAAAAATACAGTTATTATTTTAGGGTTGGTGAGAGCACGGTAGTGGTTGTTTTTTATAGTATTTTTTATTTGAAAATATATTAAAATAATAATTTTTTATTTTTAAAAAATTATTTTTGATATCAAAATATTAAAACGATTTGAAAACACAAAAAAATATTAAATAAATAAAAAGATATTAAATATTAATTTATTTTTAAATATTTTTAAACACAAAAAAAACATGTCATCAATAAACCTCCTTTTCCAGTGGTTTTGTTGGCCGTATCTGAATCAGTAACCTGCTGTGTCTTCTTCTTGAATGCTTTCTCTTTTATCTCTGCATCTAAAGCATATGGAAATGATAATATCAGCCAAGAGAATAATGTCCTCTGAATATATAGAATCACAAGTTCATCTGAACTATAGATTGCTTGGAAACTGATGTATGTTCTATTTAATCTTTATTATAATTTTAATTTGTTTCTCACATTGTTTTATCATATAGAACTAATAATTCAACTTTTTTAGTACATGACCAAAGCCCTTTGCAATATATATATATATATATATAATTTGTTGGCTGTGCCATGTGAAAATAGATGAAATCTGTCTAGAAAAGGTTGCAAGACTGTTATTGGACGAGAATCATCACTTATTTGGCTCATGAGCTGGAACCACTAAGAATTATTTTAGATTATCTTCTTCTTCTATAATATATTATAATAATAATAATTATAAGTATATAAGTAAAGTAATTTTTTATGTATTTTTTTAATATATTTTTTCATTCTCCAACTTTGATTTAATTAAAAATTAAATTTTATATTTTTTAAATTTGTTTTATATAAAGATATCATGATTTCATGATCTGAGTTACAAATTTATTAGGTTAATTTGAATTAATCCAATATGTTTTCATTATAATATTTTATGTGGAGATTGATTCGACCAGCTTAATTTGAGTTTGGTTGTGGTTGTTTTTTTAAGTTTTTTTTACTCGGAAATGCATCAAAATAGTATTTTTTTTATTTTTAAAAAATTATTTTTGATATCAGCATATTAAAATAATATAAAAATACTAAAAAATATTAATTTAAAGTAAAAAAAAAAGTAGCATGATCCTAACCCTCAATATACATTTTCCTTCTTTTACATGTAACAACTTCATAGCAATTGTGAGGAGATTTTAATTTTCAATCAAAACTATCTTTACAAATTAAATTTTGAGCTCGTTTATAATAACATAATAATTATTTTTAAAATTATTTTTTTATTTAAAAATATATTTAAATAATAATTTTTTATTTAAAATTTACTTTTAATATTAATACATCAGAATAATTAAAAAAAACCAAAAAATTTCAAAAGCATTTTTCTACATAAAAAAACAACTTTTTAACTACTCCCTTGTCTGCCACTCAATCAAACAACTTTTTGACTACTCACATGTCTGCCACCATCTGTAATCTGCTAGCATTCCTTACTCTTCCTCCTCACCTCTCTCTACACTAACCAGTGGTTTGACTTGCTTTCAAAAACCCTCAAGCACACACACTCAATATTTGTAAATAAAGTGAAGGGATTTGCATATATGCAATAGTTACGATATATTCTTAAACATTTAATTCTTTGACCAATTCCATACAGAATAATAAAAATAAAGGAAAAAACGAAATAATTAAATTCAAATAATGAATAATGTATAAGAAATAATATGTAATCTTCTTAAAAACCTTAAATTGAAGAAAGAAAAACCCTTGATAAACCATAGTTTAAAGCATGACTTGACAGATTGATCCAGGATCTAGCTGATATTGGGCTGAGTTTAAAAAAAAATAAAAAAAAATAAAAATCTGTGTGACTCGATAAGATTCGGTCAAAAATCCGATTTTAACCTATTAATTATTTTTTGAACAAAAATAATGTGGTTTTGTTTTATAAAAAAAATAAAAAAATTAAGCCCAACCATAATTTGATCAAAAACTCGTGATAAACTGGGTTTAAAAACTATATGATAAACCATGAAAAAGAGAAAAAAAGCCAAAATTAGAAAAGAACCGAATCAAGTAATGTCGTGCATTTCTTTGCCTTTGGAGCAATTTGCAAGGCATGATTCACCCGTCACGTATGTTGTCTTGCAAATGGGCCCTATAGTCTCAGTGTCAACTGTCAACCCCTCGAGTCCCTTTTTCTCTCACTGTCTCTCGTGCTTGAGCAAAAGCTTCTCACACAGAACACCTCTTTGTGGTTCAAACTTTCTCTCCCACCAAGTGCAGTATGTTCAAGATTGGATTCAGGTATTTCATTCTTTCTTTCTTTCCCTTTTCTTTTACTTTCAGACTCCTTTAGGATCTTTGAATAAGATTCTTTAACGCTTCTCTTCTTACATGTATGTTTTTCCTGTAAGTTAGAGATGTCATGTGGTCTGCTTCTGCTACCGTTTCTTCCTCTGCAACAATAATTAAGTAGCAATTTCTGGTGTTTTAGTATCGTCATCTCTTTCTTGATCTTAAATTGTGTTTATTTAACTCTTTTTGTTGGTGGGGATCAATTTATGGCCCAACTTGTAATCAAATGACTGGTTGTCTATATATGATGGAAATGGGGGTGCCGTAAATGCACTGTTTCTGGCATTTTTATCTTTCATGGCTTTGCTAATGCTACAGCTCATGATCTGTTGCGGTTTATTTATTAAATTAGCAGAAGAGCTTCCATTTCAAGATCAGTTTCTCTTGCTCAGGTCTTCAACAAGGGATTCTCCTCCCAGCCTGGAAGGTGTGTGGAACTAACCAATTATCCATCTCCTTTCACTATCATCTCTTTTTAGTTTTTACTGTTGCGATTTAACTTTGTCTGCGGAGATCATGATGGCATTATCATATGCTTAGAGACGTTTGTTAAATTTTTTTTTCCTTTACTTTCAATTATTTTATTTTGTTTTCATATTTTTTTTTGTTATCAAAAATAAATTTTAAAATAAAAAAAATATTTCAAATAAAAAATACTCCGAAAAAGAATAACCAGCATGATACCAAGCATCTTCTTGCACAAGATCCTCCTCTGCCACGAAAAAGTATTTTAGTTCAACTTTTCACTATTCAAGGTAATTAATTATTTATTTTGCATCATCTATTTCCACGAGTAATGAAAACTACAAACTAATTACAGACTTCGATGATTTAATAAATTGTTAAAGAATATATATATATATATATATATATTTGTAGAGGGTAAACCGAAAGTTTTGAGTACATTTTTCTAACACACGCATATATTAGTAATTGATTGTCTAGAAAAGCTGCATACTTCCAGAATTCTTCCTACCTACCATGGTTGTATTTTCAAACATGTCTGTGGCTGTAGTCACTCTCTATCTTTTATTTTATTTTATTTTATTGATATGGATGTTCGACCCAGATTATATGCACCTCATGAGTTCTAAAATTAACAACCATGTAAGCCTCAATAGCCCTAAAAAAACTCGAACTCATACCCTCTACTTTGGATTCATCTCCCATCATCATCTGCCAAGAACACATTCTTATTAAGTGCTAAAGGGCCAGGGGTACTGGTTTTAAATTATATAAACTTGCAATGTTAGTGTCTACCTAATTAAAATTGTCATTTAGCATTTGATTTGTTTTCTCTTCTGGTATTGAATTCTCCTTAATTTATAACCAATTGCAATCACTTATCTATATATACAGTTGATTTATTATTGATCATATGAACAGATCCAAAGAAAAAATGCATTTAACTTTTTCCTTAATGTCATCTCTACCATGTCCAATGACTGGACCTCTATGAGAATATATTGCAATGATCAGTCATCTATTACTTGTGACTGAGAGCATTAATTGATATCACGCTAGGTTTAAACTCCCTTATCATCAGAAAACAATATTTCGAGCAAAGTCCCAAATGTTTTTATTGAATAATTAGTTTGTTGGTGCTAATTAGATTCTAATATTGTATTTGCTATGTCATGATAGCAAACTAGAAGGTAAGGTAGCATTGATCACTGGAGCAGCAAGTGGAATTGGAAAGGCAACTGCAGCCAAATTCATAAACCATGGTGCCAGAGTTGTTATTGCTGATATTCAACACCAACTAGGCCAAGAAACTGCAAATGAACTTGGGCCAGACGCTACTTTCATTTCCTGTGATGTAACTAAAGAATCTGATGTTTCCGGTGCTGTTGATTTTGCCATCTCTAAGTACAACCAATTGGATATTATGTACAACAACGCAGGGGTGGCCTGCAAGAGTCCTCATAGTATTGTAGACCTTGATCTGGCTGTGTTTGATAGGATCATGAATATCAATGTACGAGGAGTAATGGCTGGAGTTAAACATGCATCGCGTGTGATGATCCCACGAAGGAGTGGCGCCATTCTTTGCACAGCTAGCATCACAGGTCTCATGGGTGGGCTTGCGCAGCACACCTACAGCGTCTCCAAGTTTGCTGTTGCAGGCATTGTCAAGTCACTTGCAGCAGAGTTATGCAAGCATGGGATTCGGATAAACTGCATATCGCCCTTTGCTATTCCAACTCCATTTGTTATGGAAGAAATGAGGCAGATATATCCTGGTGCTGATGATGAAAAGCTCGTGGAAATTCTGTATAGAACCGGTACATTAGAGGGAGCAAATTGTGAGCCAAATGATATAGCTAATGCTGCACTCTACCTTGCATCCGATGATGCCAAGTATGTTAGCGGACATAATTTGGTGGTAGATGGAGGTTTTACATCATTCAAGAATCCGATGCTCCCCGCATCAATTTAGCTGCTGTACTAAACTAGTTTGAAAAAAGAACATGAAATAAAAGCACGATCATTGAAAGCATGGAGTTCATGATGCACTCCTCGCTTCCCCCCCTTTTTTGGTCATGCAACTTTTAAGGTTTTTTCCTATCCTGCATCTCCATGTGTTCTCTGTTACAAGAAAGCATTTTAGTTTCCTACTAGAGATCTCTAGAGGCAATCACAAAGTCGGTCTCCAAAAAAACTGTATCTTTAGTTCTGCTATGCAGACCAGAAATATTTCTGCTACAGGGAAGGAAACAAATTCTCACATTGGCAAATCAACCTCGTACCCTCTAAAGAAATACTGCCTGAAAGTTGAAACTAAACTAACCAGTAAAGATTCCCAGTAATTGTCATCTCTGAAGGGAACAAACTAGCAGTTGTTGATACTTACCTGTATTTCGGCTGTTATAATTATCTACATCCATTTCTACCTACAATGTTTCAACAACAGTATTGCACTCATACTATTCTGTACTTCGGTATAAAACATAGGACGATGCTGCATCATTATTATGTAGATACATATGTAATGGTCGCCCATCAAAAGGTACAGATTGCAGCTATTTTACACAGCGGTGACTGTAGGAGATATTTCAAGATGCATAGATTCTTCACTTTCTTCATAGCAAGTGTTGATTGATTTGTTACAAATCTGATACTACACCGCTTGATAAAAGCTTTGAAATTGTGTGCGAGTTTCATCCTTTTATTTCTAGAATCAGAGAGAATCATAGCTTCTGAATGCCTTCTGCTTTACGTGATTCTGGGGAGAAGCATGGTCAGCGATTCTAGCTGAAGCCTTTCAGGTGCTTCGACCTCAACCCTAGATGGAAAGCTCACAAGAATCCTCACTGTTTTATTACTTGTATCCTTGAAGAAACTCACATTTACAGAAATTTTACTGAGCATGGTTGGATGTACAATCAGAATTGCTCCAAGACAAGCTTGCGCATGAATGCCTCCGGAGCTGCAAAGCAGTGGAAGCAAGAATTTAGGTGACAATTTCTAATAATTCTGTGGGAACATGTCCGTTAATTGATCATTTAAACGAAGTTGATGAGTAGAAACAACAGGAAGACTGATACCTAAGCCGCCGGTGAACAGTCTGAACTGCCCAAGAGCCTGTCTAATAAACATTTCCACCCCGCTCACCACGACAGCCCCAACCTCTTTAGCCTCCTGCAAGAGCCTTGTATTCCGGGGCGTGTAAACAGCATCAAATACCAATTCACACGCTTTTAAGGTCTCCTAAAGAAGTATATCAAATTCCAAAAGGATATGTCATTGAGGACAAATTCTATTGATAAACGATTAGGGAGACAGGGGGGCAGATAGAGGGTACCTTCGAGACAGGACTTTGATCTGAATTTGGTTCCATTCCAATGGCAGAAGCATTTGCAAGGATCATCCCATTAACTGGACGAAATCTGTCTAGACTTTCATATGGTAGAGCTT
>Ga0307517_10006068_pt1 | contig 18001 bp, 7 predicted proteins | sample 23_EM_MG_FD_194515 | JGI IMG/M metagenome (GOLD analysis project Ga0307517, IMG submission 194515) | Populus trichocarpa ectomycorrhiza microbial communities from riparian zone in the Pacific Northwest, United States - 23_EM | ecosystem: Host-associated > Plants > Roots > Unclassified | place... | reverse complement strand
CTATTATCTTGAATATTATTATGGAGTAACATCTATGCTAACTTGTTTTTTTTTTTAAGCATGTCTTCATTTTAATTTTTTCAGTCTAATATTCATCGATACACCCTAGTGTTAATCAAGAGTATTAATTCCCCATTCAATTTAATATTCATCAATGAAGTTTTGAATGTCAGTGCCACTAAATCATACCTCCAAGTAGATCAACCCAAAATGGTTATTGCTTCAATATTTAAGGACCATGTTATGAAAAGTTTCATTTAGTAAAACATTACTAGTGAACCTCGGTACTATAGGATAGATGAACCTGAACAAGTCATTATCCATAGACCATTGTTGCATAACCAAAATGTTTAGTGACACCTCATCATATGATTTGGGCAAGGTTTAATGAGCCAAATAAAAATCCACCCATTTATTTATTGACATGACTCAATAGATTGTTAACAATTGCAGGTCATGATCAGGAGTAAATAGACGTTGAAATGTCAATTCACCAAACAAGTTGGGAGTGATAAAGATGGCATAGGCTATAGATTAGATAGACTTAAAACCAATCATCCATCAAGGGTTCAACTCATTACAGTATACCCATTCTTACCCATATAGATAGACGATTGATAGATTAGGCACAACTAAACATTAAGAATAAAAAACAAGTAGTAATTCAACTTACCTCAAGTATAATGTTTTAGAATGATAATATCATTCCTTTAGTATAACTAGTCTCTTACTTTAGATCTTTGAAGACCAATTAGGTTTCTTAATGATCATAATACTAAGTTGGGACTCCTTTTCCTTTCTACCCATTCCACACACTTTTTCATTAGTTCATCGTAATGTCAGAAGCGACAATAACTCTAAAACAAAAACCAACTGGTTTATTAACAAAGACACTAAAACATAACAGTCTTTTACTATAGCTTTCCCACTCATCCTCTCATAATTTTCTATTCATAGCATTATACTTGCATATGATTTCCTTCTTGGTCCCTCAAGTTTTTTTTTTTTTTATCTTCAAGTTACAGATTCTTTCAATTTGGTCCTTAAAAATTCTTTTATTTGTATCCCATGTTTTTCTTTCTCTTTAGCTTTCATTTTTGCGCATGCATGTGGTCTAAAAAATTATTTCAGAATTTAATTACATGATGATTTTGCGTAGACAATTTTTAAATTATTACAAAAGATAAAATTAAAAGAACAAGAACTAAATTTGAAATTGATAATAATTGGCAGTCTTTTCCCCTTGTTTACTATTTAAAAGATGCGTAAATCTACTTAGTCTCTTAATTTTAGTTTTTATTTTATTTTTATCCCTTCTATTGTAGATATTTTGTTTTGATCTCAAACTTTTTCTCTTTTTTTTTGCATTTATATCCCTAAGTCTTGAAATAAGATAGAGAAAGTCATCGAAAACTTTTAAGGAAATAGGAAACTTGGTGGCTGGATTTCAACCACTAATAACTTCAGTTTTGGCGTCTATGGATTTGTCTTCAAGAGAGAAACTTAATGTAGGTGGTTTTCATCTTCAATGATACAAAAAAAAAAAAGGATTACAGCTCATAGTTTTTTTTATTATTATTTTGAGATTTCAAGGCAATTTGTCTTCAAGAGAGGAACTTAATGTCAGTGGGTTTCACCTTCAATAATACCAAAAACATTGGATTGGAGCTCAAAGTTTTTTTTATTTGATTTTGAGATTTTAAGGCAATTGGAAAGGGTTATAGAGGTTTAGGTACCCCTTATGTTTTTAGCTAAAAAAAGGATCAAATCTAGGTTTTTAGGGAACTTAATCTCTCAATCATTGAAGACACCTTCAACAACTGGAAAGGGTGATAAGCAAATGATATGTTATCTGCCCAAGTGGGCAATGATCGTTTGTCGTATTACAAAATAAATAGGATAATCGACTTAATAAAATAAGAATAAAAACTAGGTGTGTGGGTCTGGGTTTCCAAGATCAGGTGCGCTTGAGTTTTATCCGGGCCAGGCTCAAACATCTGGGCCAGGCCCATTGGTGGCTGACCCTTCATTTTTTTTATCCCATTGTTTTTTTTTCTCTTTCACACTTTTTAAATAAACTTATTTAAATGATACATATACAATTACCCAATTTATTATATCATTTGTTTTCTAAATGATATTAGCATCTTTGATGGTAATATTAATAATTGCTTTCTGAATAGTTATGTATGAACCTAATATACATATTTTTAAAATACAAATGAAATATATATATTTTAAATTTTTATTGTAGATATTTTATATAATCTTATTCAACATTATTATTGTTATATTGTTTAATACACTCATGTTAAAATTAACAATTTATTAATTTACTATTTTGTTTTATAAAAACACACTTTTAATATTATAATAATCTTTTGTTTAGAAAATAAAGCTTATGATAAATAATATTTTGTTAAGAAAGAAGAAAGCGCTAATAAGGTAAAGAGTACGAGTAATTGGCTAGTAATGTAATTTATTATATCAATAGGTGGTTAACGATGGCAAGATACACTACAACTCATCAAAGATTAAATATAGTAATAAAGTACATGATTAGTAAAAATGTCAATCCATAAAGGATAATGGCTAAAATCCTCGGGGGATATTTATACCCAATTTACTCATCGTAGCTCGTTTGAGGATTTTATGGGTGTTATAATTCTTTCATCTTGATAACAATGTGTTGTACCTTAGGCTAGATTTATGGAAATTGTTTATTTCATTGGTGAATATTTTATGGCTGAGGAGGGAGCCAATCAAGAGATTTTTAAGTGTTAATATGTTTCATGCAAACTGGAATATATTTCTTTGAACAAGCAACAAATATACTTGATTGGTGTGTTGTGTGACATGTACTTCAAGATTCTATTTGAAAGAGGTCCTATCTGGTCGTATTTGGTAGGGATGTTATTGCTTGGGCCATAGCACGAACAATGTGAGCATTGTTTAGGTTGCGACCCAAACAGTGTGTTGAACACCGTTTGGGTCAAGGCCCAAATAACGTGATGGCACCATTTGGGCCTGAGCCCAAATGATGTGGTATTATTTTTTATTTTTACCATCCATCATCATCCATGTCCTCCAATGAAGATCAATGGAGGCATGCGTAGAAGAGAGGTAATCATAATCTAGTTAAATTAGAACCAAAAGTAGAAAGGTTGCTGTTAAGGAAACAAAAAATATTGATTCTTACTATTTGACGTAACTCATTGAAGCCCATGATGACACTGAAAAAGAGAAACATTTTATAAGTCAATATGTATATATAAAGTTAGAAAGAAGGATATAAGGAAGCTTATTCTATTTTCATAAAAAAAGGAGAGAAGAAACACTTATATATAAAGTTAGAAAGAAGGATGCGAGGAAGCTTATTCTATTTTCACCAAAAAATAAGAGAGAAGAAACACTTACCTTCATATAAGATTATAGTATAATAATATATGAGTTATTTTTTTATAAACTTTTTTATTGGATCTCTTGATAGGTCTTGCATATAAATCGTTACTTGTCATAAAAAATGTCAATTACATTATTTAATCGACAATGTTTCTTTGTGTCCATCTTTAATCACTCCAACAATGTATAAAAAGTACACAAGATGGATTGCTTAAGTGATTTGTTATCATATAACCTTTAAATAAAAAAATGAAAAGCAATTTCTGTCAAGTGGACATTCCATAAAAATAGAAGTTAGAGACACAATTACTAGTTTATGCATAATTCACACTGCATCTTAATTATATGCATGCACCACATCCAAATCTGTGTATTGAACTCTGGGATGTATATGTTCAAAAGGTACGATGATTACTTTGAAGTTGAACTTGCTTATGGTCGAAGAAAATGATAAAGAGCAGCTTTAGGTTTTCATATGGGAACTCATGACTAGAAACAATACTCGAGGTTTATTCATCTAGTAGAAATAATAATATAAATTTCATGAGTAGAGATTGAACTGAACTATGGCAGGATCCGTTATCTAAGCAGGAATTCCTTTAAAATTGGAAGTCCTTTAGGATTTACCTGCTAAAAGAATAAGAACAACTCTTGTTCACAACTCTACTGCTATTGAATCTATAAAGTTTTCTACCATTATAGATAAAAGAAAAGGCAACTTAAAGAAAAGCAGTTGAAAGAAAAAATTCCCTTACCTAGTAGTCTATCAATTACACGATTTTAGAGAGTTAAAATGATTCTTGTAGATTTGGAGGATCCAACTAGAGGAAACTCAGGAAGAGGGAGCTTTCACCCCTTTTCCATCCCACCATTTTGCTCTTATGAATGCTAGTTTTAAGAATGAATTATTGCCCTTCAATCTTCGTTTCCTAACTTGAAAGCAAATAACTAATATGTTTCACTTATTGAATATGGTTCTATGGTTGGTCCACGACCCCTAGATACCAAAGACATCTTTGAAGAGATCTCATAATTCCTACAAGGTGGAGACGATGGGATCAATCCATGGATTTTCCTTTTTTTTTATATCACTTAAGGGTTGAAAGATGATAGTGAATCAAGTTGTTCACAAGGGCTAACTTGATTCTTTTCCCCAGGGATCCTAAACAAAGGAACCTTAGGAGAGTCGTTGACTCCAACTATCATCCATGTATGATCCATATTAGATTTAACCAACTGCCCACGTTGCTTGTTTTATGTTCTTAACAATCTATATTGGTCTTAGTATAGTCTTTTAGTGACATGTTTCCCTATTAGTTAGAAAATATGAGCTATAGATTCAGGTACAAGATATTATCATTACCACATGGACAATTCAACATCCAATCTATAACCACAATGACCTAATTACAAGAGTGAAGCTTCACCAACTGAGTTATATCCCCAACCCAAAGCCAAGTGGAGTACGTATAAAGAAGTTATATGTTTCTTTTATTCTTTTCTTTAGAAAAGCTAGGTCATCTTAGGCGTGAACCAAAGACCTTACTTATAGAGTAAATCATTGCAAATATAGTCCAACCAATTAGGAGAGAAATAATAGATTCCTTTTTTAGAGTGATTCATCCTTCTAGAATGTAACATATGACTCTCAGTTGTATTGCACTCTTCAAGTATGCTTGTCCCTCTTTTTTCCTGAACAATGAAAATCTTTTTTAATAACTTTGATGAGAAGAAAAAAGGTGTTAAAAGACCATCTAGGTCCCATCTTATAAACTCTAAGATTCCTTTTCAAACTTCCCATTTCTATCTAGGATTATGAGAATCTAATCCTTTTGTTTCAATAGGTTATTGCTTATAAGGGAGCATGCTATTATTGTCATATAAATCTTTTTATTGTTGATGTGAGGACTCTCTAGAAGGAGATAAATAACACAGTAAACATGACCAACCATAAGAGCATTGTGGTGGTTAATCGAACCATGCATGCCATATTTGATAAGTAGGCTCAGATACATAATTAGTAGAACTTCCATCCTTTCCTATAATTTGATGTTAGGCAATTTTATTCCCTACATGATATATTATAGGAAGAAAATCTCAATCTCCTTACACAACAACCTCTTGCTATTGATTTGTAATAGACATGAGGAATCGATAAAGTCATGCTAGCCTAACACTTAAAGAGATATGAGAATAGAAGATGGATAAAAAATAAGTTTTACTTATAATCATCTATAATCTAAATGGGTTGACAGGCTGCACTACAATCCTAAAAGAATAAAGATTGTAGATTTTTAATAATTTTTTAGGAAAGATAACCAATGAACTAGAGAATACATTGCCAAATCCACTAACTAATATGGTGATGGTGTTGCCAACCCTTATGTAAAACTAAGGTTGTTTGATTCATCATTGATAAAACAACTTTCCATTGGTTTGTCACATTGCCTCTTAATTCAATCAATAATTTGGATGAGATGGAAACTCATTTCCATGAGCACTTCTACAACACAAAACCAAAGGTCACATTGGTCGATTTAGCTACAATAGTTTAGAATTTAAAGGAGTATATCGAAAGTTATGCCTTGTGGTTTAGGCCATTGAAAATCATGTGCACTATAACCATAACTAAGCAAAAGTTCATAAAGTTACTATTAGAAGGAATATAAAGAAAAAAAAAGGTTCATAAGAACCAAGTACTTAGATATCTACACCCTTATGAATGATGTTGATTGTTATGAGAAAATGCTAGTAAAATTGTAGAAAAGAAACTATTAAAAGAGATATACCCTGTTAGCTATTTTGATAATTTTGTGAGTGCATACTCATTACTAATTTAAAACTTGATGACGAGTTTGATAAAGTCTAATAATAACTTATATCACTCATAAAAATAAAACATAAGATATTACTTGAGATCACGATATTAAAAAGCCTAAGAAGCTATTAAACCTGATAACAAAGATATAAAGACTATTAAAGCAATTAAAGAAAACAAAGGGTATTATTTTGAAATGAAAAGAGCTAAAAAAACTCTTTGTCCAGTTGATACGTGGGATAAAAATTAAGCTATTTGGAAATCATATTATGTTAGAGATAATATAAATAATATATTGGATCCTCACCTAACAGTATCTTGGAAACTCACCTAACAGTTTAAGCTATTGGGTTGAGATGGTTCTTTGACATACTATCCCCACTACTAATAAGATTAAGGGGGGATGTTGTAAATGACATGACTTTTAAAAACATGACACTAATAGTTGCATAGTCTTCAGTAACCAAATTTAGAAGGCTTTTGAATCTAGACACATCTATTTTTTTTTTACAAGAAGATTAAAAGAAATGATGATCCATTCCCCACTATCACTATAGCTGTAACTATTGAGGGTTGATCAACCATGACAAAGACTAGAGTTTGTTGAATTGTGGTAAATAAAAAGGGTGGTTTGGTAATTACAAGATAGGCCTCAAATGAGGTGTATAAATGCAATATGCCATATAATTCTCCAAAGGGTGAAGACTTGGGGTTAAAATCGAGTAGGTGATAACTTAACAACAAGAGAAAATATTTAGGCCTAAAAAACTAGTTGATAATGACTTGCATAAACATTAGTCATAGTAGAAATTATCCAAACCTAGTGATGGGAGGATGGTGATCTTGTCAAAAACCACAAGCATCTTCTAGATTTTAAAAGGAGATGGAAACAAGGATAGGTGTCCAAGGCCTAGTTTAGGAGAATATAACGCCTAAATACCTCGATAAAAGAAAATGATACGTAGCTATATTTGAGATGAGTACGATGTGTGAAATGATGTTTTTTCTCAAACTTAAAATTAATCAAAGTGAAAATGGAATGTTTATCGACCAATCCAAGTATACTAAATAGATTCACAAAATGTTTGGATTTGAATCACTTTGAAAAAGTTCAACGCCAATGAGGACCACTACTAGCCTCGATAAGAATGAAAGTAATAAGGAGGTGGATGTCAAAAGGTATAAGGAATTATATTTAACTACTAGTCATCCCTATATCATATTTAGTATATGTTTATGTGTTATATTTCAAGCCAGTCCAAGATAGTCATACCTTAGTGTCATTTGTTTTTTTAAATATCTCAAAAAAACTTTTAAATTGGGTCTTAAGTACCCTTACATAAAAAAACATAAACCCCATAAGTTACTTAGACTTTAACTTTGTCAATTGTATTGTCAATTAAATGAGCACTGATAGTACATGTCAATTCTTATAAAATGCATTAGTATCATAGTCTATAAAAAGTAAAATGATGGCCACTTTCACTATGAAAAATAATATATTGTTGGGGGATCATGTTGCCCCTAGGTCTTATGGATGACACAAACATTGAAGTAGTTTGATTTCTAGTCAAACTATATTTAACTACTAGTCATCCGGATATCATATTTAATACATGTTTATCTGTTATATTTCAAGCCAGTCTAAGAGAATCATACCTTAATGCCATTATTATTTTTAAATATCTTAAAAGAAATCTTAAATTGAGTCTTATATACCCTCGAATAAAAAACATGAACCTCATAACTTACCCAGACTTTAACTTCATCAGTTGCATTGTTGATTAAAAAAGCACTGGTGGTACATATTAGGGGTGATCATTTTCGGTTCGGTTCGGTTTTTATCAAAAAAAGTAACCAAACCGAAATTTTTTTTTTGAAAAAAAATCGAAACCGAACCGAAACCGGGTCAAACCGACCGGTTTCGGTTCGGTTTGGTTTTTTTAGGGCAAAAACCGGTTCAAACCGGTTTGGCTTGGTTTTCTCGGTTTTGGCTCGGTTTTTTCGGTTTGGCTCGATTTTTCCGGTTTGGCTCGGTTTTTTTTCGGTTTTTTGTCGGTTTCGGTTCGGTTCGGTTTTTTGTTTATAAAACCGAAACCGAACCGAACCGGCCGGTTTTTTCAAAAAATTAATCGGTTTAATCGGTTTTTTTTTCGGTTCGGTTTTTTCGGTTAATTTTTTTCCTGTTTTCTCGGTTTAATCGGTTTTCCGGTTTTTTTGCTCGCCCCTAGTACATATCCAAGAGTAATGACAAATTGTTGTAGATTAAAAACTGTAAAGATAACATTAACTTCCAATTGACAAAACAAATTGTTCTCGTAAAGGCTAAACTAGCTTCATTATATATCTTCATCAACAAAGAAAAACAACTCAAAGAAAAAAACAACTTGGTAATTGATACTTATGATTGCTTGGATGAAGATGTAATAGAAGAAGGGAGTGACATCCTCCTAAATAATAGTGCAATAAAATAATTATGACATATAAATATGTATAAAAAACAATTACCAATGTACTAGGATTCAAATCCATTACATCTTATCATTAAATAAACCACTCATTACTAACATAATTCTACCAATTTGATATAGGTTTCAATATATTCAAAAAAGAGAAACTAACTTTAACATCTCAAAGTTTGGTAGGAATTACACTTCATCTCTATAGTTTGAAATATTATCATCTTATAGTTTGAAACACATGTAACATTTTACATCATCTGATAGGTGTGCCAAAAATAGTCTAAAAGATATTTAATTATCTACAAGGTTGCCATTACTTTTTAGAAAATGAATAAAAAGACCTTGAAGCAATTGTTTTTTGAAAATGCCACTCAAATTGATCATTGCTTGATTAAAAAAAAATAGTTGTAACTTATTTAACAATAATTACAACAATGCCATAATTTATATATTCAACAACCTTTCTCCCATTTTCTCTCATCAATACTAGCACACCCAATTTCATCAACAAATATAGCCTTTTTCCACACCTTTTACAGAACAATAAACATCACACTCTAATCAATTCCTGCCATTATCACCAATAAATTTTATCCATTCTCGACACATAATTCTAGCCATTGTCACCAATAAATTTTAGCCATTTCCTACACCTTTTTTCCAGTAACAACAAACATCACATTTCTCATTTCCCTCTCTATAAAATTCAAACTACTTCCCTTACTATTCTTAACCATAAAAATAATTGATCCATATATTTTCCACCTCCATTTACACCATTTAGAGTCAACAACCAACTCATCAACATCAAACATTTAAAAGCATGCACAAACTTTGGAGGATACACAATAAAAGCATGCACAATTGACTTATAAATTTTAAAAACAAGCAAATAACAAGCTTGCACACAATAAGCATCCACAAACATTTAAATTTGACATAGTATCCAAAATGATCCATAATTATTCCATCTATCATAAAACACTTAACAATATAAAGTATCAACAAATTTTAAATTTCAAAAAAGACATAGATAAGTCAATGTAGAGTTTTGAATAATAATGATAATTCATAATGCAAATTTAGATGAATTACTTGTGTTTGTGTTGTGGTTTGAGAAGAAGATGTGCCAGTACCACTACTTCCACCAGTGCCAGCTCTTCCACCTCTTGAACATTGTCACACGTATGCAACGATTATCCTCCTAGAGTGGGGTTATCATGAATGATATGAGTGAAAAGGACAAAAAATTCTTGTTCTTTATCAATATAGAGGGGAATGAGAGTGGCCACCTAGTATTTTGGTTACTAGGAACCCTAATGGTCCGCGAGAGTCTGGTAAGGGGAATAATAGTGCAAGGAGAAGATGTATTACCCCTAATGCACCCTATCTATGGTTAGTTGCTTTGTTGTTTGTTCTAAGTCGTGTTTCTATTCGTTAGTCTATCTAAGATTCGAGAAAAGTCTTCGTTAGTAAAGAAATCCTTATCTCATCAGGTTAAAACCTAGCCATTCTAAAAAACCCCAGAAAAGTCTATATAAAGTTTAAGAAAAGTTCTCATTAGTAAGGAGATTTTTGTCTTACCATGTTAAAAACTAAACGATCTAAAACCCAAGAAAAAAAGGTTTTTTTTATTTTATTTGAAATTTTGGTTAAATCCTAATGGATAATCATAAACTTGTTGTGATACCCATTGACCATTTGTTTTTTGTATTTTTAAAGTATGATGAAAATGTAATTTTTGTTTTTTATATGAAATATGCAAGGAAATTTTAGAATTTGATCGTATGCACACAAAATAAAACATATTTTTTTCATTTTTGAAATAAAGAAATTCTTAAAATTTTTTGGAATTTTTTGAAATTTTGGCGAAAAGTGGATATTTTTAATACCGGATTAATATTTTACAATATAAATCTACAGCCCCGATATTAGTTGAAATGATTGGAAAAATATGTGAGGGAACCACAAATAATTTTAAAATGATCTTTGAATTTTAGAATTTTTGGAAAATGTTTGGGGCCTATTTGGCAAAAAATTATTTTTCCTTTAAAAGTAGCTGTCAAAATAGGCCTAAGGATGTGTTTGCCAAATACGCCTTCAAGTAAAAGAAAAGATTTATCAAAATACTTGCCAAACAAATAAGACCTAACTTAATTGACCTGATGCCAAACCGATCGGTTTGACCTGAAATCATTGGTTTGACCGTGAACCAAACTTAAAACTTTGGTTTAACTCGAAAGTAAATCTAAAACAAAGTAAAATACCTAAAAAAACAAATTCAACTAAAAGAAAACATGAAAATGGTAAAATTCTTTGACAAAAAACAGATCAAAAAATAAAATAAAGAACACTATGAATGTTCTTTGTAAACCCAAAAAACATAACTCTTATAATCGACCAAATATAGCAAAACCAAGGGCACATAAAGATTATAAATCATATAAGAGTCAATAATCTAGCACTTACTCATTTTGATTATCACTAAAACATCATGATTTGGTCAGGGAAGGTTTCAGTTTGAAACTGAAACCCTAAAATTAAAATCATGAATAATATGTTATTGAGGTAAAAGAAGTCTAGATTACTGGCTAGATTTGTCATGCGAAGTAGTTAGTTCAAAGAAATGGACCAAAACTGGTTTGAATTATGTAAGCCATGACAAAGTTCTTCTCAAGAACATTTCCCATAAAAAATACAGAAATGCCCAGAAGACTCAAAATGGCAAATATGCAACCAGACAAAAAACAATGCATTAAGAGCCCAGAAAACATACTAAACTTAGCAAACAAAGTTTAATCATACTAAAAACAACTTACTTTAACCATTAAAACAACAAGAAATGTAAAGGCAAAACAACAAGCACAGTCTATGTTCTATAACAAGCCAAAAACATATTCTAACATTGTTTCATAGGTTGTTCTTCACATTCGTAACCATCAACAACATGCATTTGGCCCAAGCAAGCATAACAAAACACTAACAAAAATCTAAGAACAACAGAAACAAAACAACAACCAAACTTCAAAATATGCTATCATAAAGACTCTAATGACTATCCTGAACATCAAAGCATGTTAACAAACATCTCAAACTAGCATTTATCAATTCAGAAACAAAACTAAACATCCAAACTAAACCTTGAACAACACTTAAACACACATATTCATACTAAAGCATGACATGGTTAAACATAAAATGCAAACAACCATTGCATTTAAACTAACAAAAGGCTTTAAAAGAAGGTACAATGGACACTTAATGCAGAAGATAACAATGAAAACAAAATGGAAACGGAGGGAGGTGTTCTAATTAAGCTACACCCCCTTATCAAAGTTGAAAGCTTACCTTATCTAAAGGTGTTGCCTCCTTGGTACCTTTTCTTGGTAACAAAGGTGAGGATCGGTGGTTCAAAGGGTAATTTCTATTTTTTTTCCTTTTTTTCCCTGGCATGGCCTTTTGCATGAGTTTTTAAAGGGCCACTGGGATCCTTTCAGGGGCCCTTAGCTGAACCATTCCTTCCCTTTGATGTAGAAGAATCAATACAAGCCATTTATTGAGGTGGAAGGTCAAGCTTTGCAGTGTTTTAGAGCCAACAAAATAGGCACACTGGCAATCCTGACTTGTTAGGGCATTGGGTTTTAGCTTTTTGTAGCACCATCTTCAAGGCTATAAAATGGCTTTTATTTTTTTTCTAGGTAGGAGTACAACACGCAGGGTGTAAGGGGGTACGTTCATTGTTCTGTTCGAGGAAGAGATGAGGGTGATTTTGGCTTGGGAGGTGACAACAAAACCAACTTTCTCGAGGTCTTTAGGGAGGAAGAAGGTCTGTAGTAGCTAGACGACAAGTCATGTGGCTTTTTTTTTTAATTTTTGAACTTATCAAAACGATATCGTTTTGAACCAAAACCAAATATTTTGGCCAAAACACACCGTTTTATTTAAATGAAACGGCGTCGTTTTAATAACCCTTGGTCAATTAGGGTTCTAAAACTGGGATTTGATCAAAAGTCAAATTAGTCTTTTATCTCTTGACTGCTTTTAATTTCACCCATAATTACCCTATAACTTTTAATTTCATACACATCAATATAATTTTAAATGATCTTTATAATATTAAAAAAATTCAAGCTATAAAAATACTTTTATTTTAAATTCAAAAGGTTCAAAGTTTTGAACTTTTAGATTCAGAACATTGGGAGTCTTAAAAGTTGACACTATCAATGTTGAAGATGACGCATGATAAGTGTGGTAAAAAGCTGAAAGTAGGAGGTGAAATCCTTTGGCAAACATAAACTAGACATCGGTGGTCGGCTGAGGTATGAAAACTAGGTTATTTTCAAAGCATCAATCTCTTAGAACGAGGATACTTAAGGAAATTCCCTCTTTTTTTTTCCCGATAGTGAAAACTCTAATACATCCCCATATGTTTCAACATTATCTCTTTTATGATTTTTTTTTCAAAATTAGCATAATTAATTAAAAATATTGGCGGAATAACACAATTGAATTTTTTTGGATAAAATAGCAATGTTTATGTGTCGCAAGTGGGAAACATGACTTTTATAACTCGTCGCTATTTAAAATAACATCATTTTAAAAAATATTAAATGGGCATTAAAGAGGAGAGAAAACAAATAAATAAAAGATCTTGAAGACACACCAAAATTTTGATTATGACACCATTGTACCGTTAGAAAGATCTCGACGAGACGAATCTAACGATACCAAACAAGTTTATCAATGATTACCCGAGTGAGTTACACTTGCTGTCAAAAACAAATAGGCCACCCTCCATCTTTGAACGGCAAGTGTGGCCAACTTAGATCACTATTGATTACTCTCATTGAAATCTTTTTTATGCTATTAGTGGTGTTATAATTAGAGTTTCAATATATCTTTCTCTTTTCTATTTAATATTTTTTTAAAAAAATCATTATTCCGAGTTGCAACAAGCTATAAAAGTTGCATTTCTAGTTATTTTGCCAATATTTTTTTTAAATGTGCTAAAAATAAAAAAATAGCCATCTTTTACATGGAAAATCACAGTGGAGATTCCGCTGGCAATCGTCAGTGAATTCTAAAAATTCCCTAGTGGTCAACTTACTGAGATAATTTTACAAGCCCAACAACAAGCCCATGCTTTACTTTTTTGCTTAAGGGTGTTCTGACAATGATACTGAATGCCTTCTGCTTCTTGAAGGAGTAGATTTTGTCTCCTCTGCAGTGGCAGAACCCGATGTATCGGAACTGCTAATCTCACCATTTCGCTCTTTGTTTGACCACAGCTTCGAAAAGATCTTTGACATGACTAAACCTTTCAGTTTACCAGCTGCAACTTTTTCAGCATCATTTTTGGCGCCATCATTCAAATTTCTATCGCTGCCACTGCCCCCTAGCCTTAGAGCAGCAAGTTCTCCTTTCAAAGCCTTGACATCTTCAGCTGTTGGCACAGCATCCCAGTCCTCTTCTGTATTGGTTGTCGATCTTGAGCTCCCATGAGACCCACCCGGGAGTAAGGCCCTAATAGACCCAGGTAGTTCTTGAGTGCTGTTGTCTACAGATAATGTTGCTTGCCTAATCTGCTCAAAGAAGAGAACCTGTACAACAACTCGCAAGGGTAACCGCTCATTTTGCACAGCATGCATGCACGCGTCTGCTGACAACTTCCTGCAATCCATCAACCTACAAATTCTCTTTCTCTCACTCTTGCTGATCCCAGGGTGTTCCTGCACCACAGCACCAACAATAACAATCAGTCTTTGCACTTATAAACCAACATTAAAAATCCAGAGATCATGTGTAAGTGGTGATCTCGCATCTACCTAGGCATTCACACACACATAATGACATAACTGCTTATGTGCATATCTCAACATATATATATTGAAGTGAGGAAATGATCAATAAGTGATGCTTATATAAAAAATGAAATTTTAGGAACTTACCTTAAGATACATATCGACGGCACGGTACAATCCATCATGTGATGATCTTCCAAAGCTTGATACCGTGTTAGCAAGATTGACAAACTTTGAGAGAGATAAATTGGGATCTCGGGCAATTTCGGCAAGATAACCCTCGACCAGCTTTGCCACGAGCACTTTGGAAGCATCTGATGCAAACCTTGGGCTTCTATTCTCCTGGAAGTAACTGTCTACAAGAAGAGCATTCTTAGCATTCTGTTCATGAGCCACAAACTTCTCTACTAGGACTTGCACAATATCAACATCATACATTGTTGTTTCCCTTGTTGAAGATTGAATCAAAAGATCAGCCACTGTAACCTCATCGAGCTGTTGACTTATTCTTCTCATCAATTCATTCCTTTCCGTTTCTTCACATTCTAACAATATTGCTGCTCTTAACAACCTAAGCATGAAACCACAGGGAACACTGCCTTTCTCTGTGGGCAGCAGCCGGACAATGGTCTCAGCTAATGACCTGTATTTTGTAATATCGCCACTCTGCACAATTCCCTTGCTAAAACCTGGCAGTCTTCTCAAGGCATATGCAATCAGGGCTTCTCCAATTAAATCACTCGAGACTCTTCCTTTTGTTTTTATTGTTGTAATTACCCTTTTGTACAAATCGATTTGAAGTTCACAAAGATCTTCTACCCACCAATCTTTAGGAACTACTTGGGGTCTTCTTACACCATTCCACAGAGGATCTTTCCCGTTCTCAGATGGGAGCTTTTTCCTGTTATAGGTGTATGTCCACTCCACCTTGGTAGTATCCATGCAAGCCTTTGAAGCTATGGAATCAAGACAATGGCTAACCAAATTTAATTCTTCGGCCCATGGAAGAAGAGATTTTGTGGTTTGAAGGATGATAATAGAATCTTTCCAGCTGCGAAAGATGCTGGAATTTAGGAAGATATCAATCTTGTAGACAAGGTTTCCTTTCTCAACACTTTCATACATCTCAAGGTACTCTGCTGCACACCGAGCTGCAACCACATTGTATGCATTGAGAGTGACAGTCATACCATAACAGAACTTTGCACATATCTCAAAAGCAGCAGGTCCACCAGGAATCTCCTGGATGAGAATTTCATCACCATCATCACTTGTGCTCGCAACCAGCTTCTGCAGATGTTCACTCTTGGATAGCAGTGGAAACTAGAGAAACATGAAAGGAAATCCCATAAACCCTGGCAGTCAGTACCAGAACAATCTACCTAGCAAGATCTATGATTTTGAAATTGAATCATTATCATTAACTCGTTTTTTCATAGTTCAATGTACAACTATTATTCCTTAAAATCGTCCAATAATTCATACCTTGTGCAGAGAGAATTTCACACCCCCAATATCAATCACTATGTCCGTTGCCAACTCAGTTGCAACATACCTGAAAAACAGAGGTTTCTCTCATCATGTTGCAAACAAATTTGTATAACTCATATAGAACAATGCTAGAGCTAGTGATGAAACAGAGAAACATGGATATAAACGTCTTCTTAGTTTTAAATATGAAAAAGCAAGAACGAGCTTTTGCAGAAAGGGAATGGATTAATTCTGGATTTCAGGTTGAGTTCAAATGGAATATTAGAGAAACCTCTTGTAAAAAAGATATTTAAGTGTTATATCATTTGAGTAAAGAAATAAACTACTGTTAACACAATAACTTGAGCACTGTTTTGAAGAGGGCTTTAATATTTGATAAATCATGCCTTCTCAACTTTTGTTGGAATAGCAGACACTGTATTTTATTGCAGTACAGGGAGAATCTAGTGTCTTAAGAGCTGAAGGGACACAACAGAGAGAGTGGAACCCACGACAGAAGGATTTTGGCTCATACAAGAACAACTTATTTGCCAAATAGCACCTAACATTCAAAGAAGAATGGGCACCACACCATTGCCAAAACATGCTTTCTTGATAGTAAAATGTGAAAAACGTTATGGAAAACAATACTTCAAGTCAGCTTAGTTGAAACTATTGAATTTCAATGAATAAGACGCCCTTAGTACCGGCACAGATGTTATCTAAGTAGTATTTTATGGAAGTCTTTTCCTACTCGGCTCGATTTGTTATGTTCAATGAGAAACCGATGCATGCATGCTCTCACTTAAAAGGTTTAGTCTTTTTGTTTTTGTGGCGCAGTATGTATTTTATCCCAATTTTATCCTACTCTTTCTTGAAAACTTGCTTAATTAAAAACTAGAACTTATAATTTTTTTAAAACGCAATTGGAGAAGCTATTGCAATGTCAAACTCGCACTTAGAACATGTTTAACATTGAAGTAATAGTTGCTTTTCAAAGTTGAAAGTCTAAAGACCTCATATATCTTCAGAAGCATATAACTAGAAACAGACAACCTTTATCTAAAACCATAGTTGACAGCACCAGATTGAAATGATCTCTCCATCAACTTACAAGCCAAGTTCGTTCCACATCAGTTGATATTGACAAGACTTATTTTTAAAATGTCCTCGAAATACATAATAACTAAGCATCCACCAAGAAAATTTTAAAAGCAGTGAAACAAGTACTCTTCCATAGAATCAATACCCTTCAAATATGAAAAAGAAACTGAACTGGGAAAGAGCAACTGAACTTGGAAAAATTAAAATCCTGATAACAGAGCTAAGATAGAAGTTAATTGCTCAAAAAACAACATAATTTTTTTTTAATGGTCTTCAGCGGAGGTAAATTGATTAAAGCTAATGTAAATTAGCATCTAGTTTAAAGTGGGATATCAAGACTTACCTGATGTTGTCCCCATCGGCCTGAAACGAATCAGGCTTGGATCCAAGTTTCATAAATTTCATATTTGCCTAATAAAGATAAGTCCCTCAGTTTCACCTTCAAAAATTCAAATTCCCAAACTCCACGAAATCCAAAACTTTGCAAGCTAAAATCGCCAGGAAGACTAAGAAAAAAAAATAAAATGTTTTGACGAGCTTCGTAGTATGAACGGATCTTGCCCACAGAACGAGGTCGAGGAGGGAAAGAGAGTAAATGGGGATAGTGTGGTTTTGTAACAAAGTGAAATGGTTGCTAACGAAAATGGTAACAGAGTCCAAGGACACCGGGCAGAGAAGGTTAATCAAGGAGACATGGCCTCTAAACTCTCTCAAACATGATAAATAAAAGAAGAGACACTCCCACTTGCTCAAAATTGACACCACCGTCCTAAGTCTTATTTCATTAATTTATAATCTCTCTCTCTCTCTCTGCTTGCTTTTTTTTTTTTTATGTATACACACACACACACACACACACCCACCTAGTATATAATCAATAGATCACCCACAGAAACACTAGAAAAAGAGACACCTTTCAATTTCGGGACCCAAACCCAAAAATC
>Ga0307517_10006067_pt1 | contig 18002 bp, 14 predicted proteins | sample 23_EM_MG_FD_194515 | JGI IMG/M metagenome (GOLD analysis project Ga0307517, IMG submission 194515) | Populus trichocarpa ectomycorrhiza microbial communities from riparian zone in the Pacific Northwest, United States - 23_EM | ecosystem: Host-associated > Plants > Roots > Unclassified | place... | reverse complement strand
GAACGAATTTTAATTAAACTTAACTTTTTTTTTTTTCATGATGACATTTTAAATCTTAAAAAAAAGTTCTTATTAAAATATCATTTTAAATTGATTAGATCGAGCTATCAAACTTATTACTCAACCACGACAAAAACTAATCAAGAATTCCCTTTTAGCTATACATAAATAATTCATTGATTTTTCAATAAAATATGGAATTGATAAACTTTAGAGATATATAAATGACTAGTTTGATTCAAGGTTGTTGGTCCATCAAATCCAATTTATAGACTCAGAACTACTTGGATTTGATTGTTTTCCTAACCTTTTATTTTCTTGTATTATATTAAAAGGACTAGCAGTCCAACAACCTAAGCCGGATAAATTTCAAATATATTTATTTATGTTTTTTATTTTTTTCAACTAAAATGTTTATGTTTATATTATATATAAATTTTTCTTTCTAAAAAAGAAGAAGTAAATAACCAAAACATATGTATTTAAATTCGCTGTTAACTAAGCATAATGGATTCAGTGCACAAAAATCTGGATACTAAAAACCCTAATCTCTAGTAAAAAGAAAAAGAGAAAGAAAACTAGCGTGAGAAACAAGAGTCGGCAATGTATTCTCTCTTGTCCCACGCTGCATGAACATAAAGAAATTGTACTGACAAGGATATATGTATTTTCAATGCAATTGTGGATGCAGATTGAAGAGAGGAGGAAGACATGCAAGCATGTTAGATGGCAGGCATTAACTGGTTAATTTGACCATAGAGATGAGATCAGGACAAGGACCCAATAGGGGTACTCTTGGTACGGACAATAAAGGAGACAAGGCACAGCTTTTTTAGCTCTAGCTGAAACTCAAAGGGCAGTTTTGTTAATCCTCAGTCACTACAGTACAGCATCACTGCTCATCATCTTCCAGACATCTGCATGTGACCCACCTCACCAATAATGGAACCCCATCTCATCGATCTCTGGTTACACTGCCCAAAAACCACCATAAAGTAGAGAAAAATAATATCAAAAGATCACAAAAGATGGTGTCTTTGTGTGTGTGTGTGTGTGAGAGAGAGAGAGAGATAGCCTAATGACAACAGTTAAAAAAGATTATAATAAAAAGGAAGCTTAAGCCATGTCAGATTCTTGTCTTTAAAGCATAGAACGGAAAACTACAGGATGGAAAGAAGTGAACTTTTCCAATCCTTTTTTTTTTTTAAACTACAACCCATGTTCTATTTCCTTTGTTTTGATAGCCACAATTAGTATTTTCAAGATTTGTTTCTTGTGATGATTTTCTCTAGATTTCAATCTCATTTCCTGTGAGCAAAAGTTTGTTTCTTTACATCTCATTGCCATTTTGCATCCAGTTCTTGCATGTTTCTTCTTGGTTCATCAGATCTGAATGGTTACTGGGGTTGCTTATTGGAGAGGGTGGATTCATGGAGGATGTGCAGCTGGTTTTGATAAACATTCTTGGTTTTTAGCTTTTGAAGTCTCTGAAAGTGGGAATTCAGATGCCTGTATGGGACTAGAGAAGGTAACTTGACGCATTGTTGAAGTCTGTTGAGAATTCTTGATGCTGCTTTAATGTATGAAATTGTTGTGAGCCTTTTGATGATGGTGGTGAGGTAATTTGGGTGAATTAAGAGATGGGATTTTCACGCATTTTGTGAAATACTGTTTTTTTTTCTTGGTTGGTTCTTGTTGGACAATTGAGGATTGATTTTGTATTTTTGAAGGTTCTTGAGGGAAATTGGCAGTAATGGAGAAGGTCCAGGGAAGAGGGATTTGGGGTCTTGTATTTCTGATCATGGTGTTCCTATCTGTTAGCAGTAGAGAAGCTCAGTCAAAGCCTGTTTTGGTAAACTGTGGTGCAAATAGCAGTGTTAATGTGGATGGTAGGAGATGGATTGGTGATTTGGCCCCAAATGATAATTTCACTGTCAGTTCTCCTGGTGTTGCTGCTACTGATTCAAATGCTGATGGCAATTCAACCTTAGGGCCACTCTACAAAACTGCCCGGATTTTCAATGCTTTGAATTATACTTTTGCTGGAATGCAGGGAAACTACTTTCTTAGACTCCATTTTTGTCCATTCCCTTTTGAGAATTATAATGTCAATGAGTCCTCGTTTAGTGTCGTGGCTAATGGTCTGAAACTAATGACTGAGTTCAATGTTCCGGTCGAGATTTCAGACAAGAATTTACACTTGCAGAATTCCAACAGCAATTCAAGTTCTTTGTCCTTGGTCAAAGAGTATATTCTAACAATCAATGATGTTCTTGTGGTTGAATTTGTTTCATCTAGGGGATCATTCGGGTTCATAAATGCCATAGAGGTTGTCCCTGTGGTTGGCACACTTTTTGCAGACTCAGTTAGTAAAGTGGGTGGAAGTAATGCCAATTTCAATGTAAGCGGACGGGGGATTGAAACTATGTATCGGTTGAATATTGGGGGACAGGAGATCAAAACTAATCAAGATTCAGATCTTTGGAGGAAATGGGAAATGGATTCCAGCTACATGATTACAGCAGATGCTGGTGTTGAAATCAGGAATACTTCTAATGTCACTTATGCATCGAACAATGATTCCTCGGTGGCTCCACTTCTTGTATATGAAACAGCAAGAATCATGTCCAACACAGAAGTCTTGGAGAAAAAGTTTAACATGTCATGGAAATTCGAAGTAGATCCTGATTTTGATTATTTAATCCGGTTACATTTTTGTGAGCTGGTATATGACAAAGCAAACCAGAGGATTTTCAGGGTCTATATAAACAACAAGACAGCTGCTGATAGCTTTGATGTTTATGTACGGGCAGGAGGGAAGAACATAGCATATCATCAGGATTATTTTGATACGGTTTCCTCCAAGACCAACACCCTTTGGGTCCAACTGGGTCCTGACACTGCAGTTGGTGCTTCAGGAACTGATGCTCTCTTGAACGGACTGGAGATTTTCAAGCTGAGCCGAAGTGCGAATCTTGCATATGCTGACAGAATTGATTCAACTGAGAAATCTGGAAGTCATTCAAAATCTTGGATTCTCTGGTTGGGGGTTGGAGCAGGTGTAGCTTCTGTCCTCATTATTGCAATTACATTTACTTGCATCTTTTGCTTCGGCAAAAATCGAAGAAAACAAATGAGTGATGCCAAAGACAACCCTCCTGGATGGCGGCCACTATTCATGCATGGTGCTGTTGTAAGTAGCATTGCTAATAATAAGGGAGGGGTCCGTTCTCTAAATGGATCGTTGGCAGCGTCTACTAGAGTTGGCAGGCGTTTCACCTTGTCAGAGATTCGTGCGGCAACGAACAATTTTGATGACAGTTTGGTGATAGGAGTTGGAGGCTTTGGTAAAGTATACAGTGGGAAGATTGAAGATGGCACTCTTGCAGCAATCAAACGGTCAAACCCACAATCCAAGCAAGGCCTGACTGAATTTGAAACAGAAATTGAGATGCTTTCAAAGTTAAGGCACAGGCATCTGGTCTCGTTGATTGGGTTCTGCGAAGAACAGAATGAGATGATCTTGGTTTATGAGTATATGGCAAATGGAACTCTTCGAAGTCATCTTTTTGGGAGTGATTTCCCACCATTGACATGGAAGCAGCGACTAGAAGCATGCATTGGTGCTGCCAGGGGACTCCATTACCTCCATACTGGAGCAGATCGTGGAATAATTCACAGGGATATTAAGACAACCAACATACTGCTTGATGAAAATTTTGTAGCAAAAATGGCAGATTTTGGGTTGTCTAAAGCAGGTCCAGCTTTGGACCACACACATGTTAGTACAGCAGTGAAAGGAAGCTTTGGATATCTTGATCCTGAATACTATCGTCGACAGCAGTTGACTGAGAAATCTGATGTTTACTCATTTGGCGTGGTGTTGTTTGAAGTTGTTTGTTCTCGACCTGTTATAAACCCAAGCTTGCCAAAAGACCAGATCAACCTCGCAGAGTGGGCAATGAAGTGGCAGCGGCAGAAGTCACTGGAGACCATCGTTGACCCACGTCTCAGAGGAAATACTTGCCCTGAGTCATTGAAGAAGTTTGGAGAGATAGCAGAAAAATGCCTTGCTGATGAGGGGAAGAATCGTCCAACAATGGGGGAAGTTCTGTGGCATTTGGAATTTGTCTTGCAACTTCACGAAGCCTGGATGCGCGCCAATGCCACCACTGAAACCTCCATTACTAGTAGTCAAGCATTGGAGGATTTGGAACTTAGAGTAGCAGAAGAGGCACGACGCCCCCCTCTCGCCTTGGAATAAGAGACTGATAGACCTCACAATGAAGGATGATGGAGGTCCTGCTGAAACAATGGTTTTGGCAAATAGTATGCTGCAGCTGGATTTCACAGTGGAATGGCCCAAGTGTCTAGCGAAAGCTAGAAATTATATTCATTACAATGTTTTTATCATTATGGTCCTAAATTCTTTTATTTTGTTCAATCAGATTATATGCTTGAGGTAACTGTTATTATGTCCATATTAACTTTACTAGCAAGTGGAGTGAAGTAAGGCATGATCTTCATAGTGTTTTATATCCTATTCTATGTAATATAGCTTGTTCTGGAGTGTGGCAACAATTGTTTTCCAAAATGTTTTTTATTTTAAAATGCATCAAAATAATATATATATTAAAAATTATTTTTAACATCAAAACAATCCGAAAATATAAAAAAATTAATTTTAAACAAAGAATTAAAAAAAAAACATTATGAAGCACGGGTTGCATTGCAAATCCAAACAACCCTTAATCAAGTTGTCTCTTAAGTCCATTTTTGGGACTTGAAATACAGAAGATATGGATTTATTTCAATCCATGTCACTTTCATATTCTTGCATAGCATGACGATGAATGTTGCATTTTACACATATATAGGGAGCACAGAGTGGAACCAAATCCACAAGGTACAAATTCCTCTTCAACTTCACAATCAGATGCACAACTACTTGCTCAAGTTGCCCACAAGAATGGGCTATGGAGCTCAATCCAAAAAAGAAAATCCAAACTGTACACGGGGCATCAAAAATCGCAAAATGCCAACTACTATATCCTTTCAGGGTCTAGCCCCTTCAGAATTCAACAAAACAATTAGTCCACTCAGCTTATCCTGTATCCATATCATTAACAACTTCTGAAACCATCCATTGGATGCTGTCTTTTTGATAATGGAATCATTTTATTCCAAACCAATGTATTGGTGTGTTCTTGATCATTTTATTTCATCATGGTTAGCTTCAGGATTGTGGGAATAGAAGGTTTTGAATGAAGCAAAATACTCCTGAGGTAACAACAATTCCACAGATAGAAGAAAAAATCAATCATGAATCGAGGCCCAGAAGTCATCATCTCACGGGAGAGCCTGAAGGGCATGTCGAAGAGAGAGCAATGCAACAAGAAAATGATATTTCTGATCAGACTATGATGGTGCGTAAAATTATACAAGATGCTGAAAGGGTGGCTGTTGGTTTACTTGCAAAAAAAGTTGAAGCATAGTTTTTAATTTCAGTGCTTCCTTACTATTGTTCATTGGTTGTTAGCCATATCATAGAATTGTCACTTCTTGTCTGAAATAGAATATTTGAGTTTTGCAATTTTATTTATATTGACAACTTTTTTTCCTTAGGGCCATATTTATCTGTATGCATGGACTCATATCATCTTAAACTTGTTTACTTTTCCTGCAGAGCATGTGCAGCAGTCGAGTTGAGAAAGAAACTGCATGGAAAGAGATTTCCTCCTGATCCCATGGAGGCAGTGATTTCCAGAGCAGGTGCATGACTGACTTTATTTTATGAAGTGCTTTGCAGGCTGTGTTATGAGTTCCCATGTTCTTTGCACTTTTAGTATTTGATGGCATTTGCTCTTTTCACTGAGGGATTTTTGCGCTTCTGCTGACATTAAAATATATGGACCTTTATGGATGTCCTCTAGAAGTTCTTGATCTTTTATTTTGCTGCAGAGGGATGATCAATGATGGCTTGTATACAGAAACATCTGTTGGTTTTAAACCAATCATGTTTCAAGGTTCAATCAATGTTCTATCCTTGGTTTTATGATTTTTCTGTTTCTATAAATTTACAGTACTATTTTATCATCAATATCAATTTATATCATAGTTGCTTTATACTTTTGTGCTAAAGATGTCTAATTATGGCAGGTAAAGCAAGTCTCAACAACACAATTGCCTCTCTTTATTTTGAAAGCTTGGAAAACCAAGAAGAGAAAAGTGGTGATTTTGGGAAGGAAAGGGTGGAAATTGTGGAAGAAGTTGCTTCTAACTCATCAAAAGAGAATGAGTTTGATTGTTGTTGGGTAAGATGAATTATGTCCTTTTAATTGAAATTTGTTGAAAAGAAAAATAGAAACCCTAATTTTTAGATTGTTAGGGTTTGCTGATGTTTGTGAGAATTATAAATTGTGGGATTGATAATGGGATAATTGAGAATTTTTGAATTAGGGGAAGATTGAGAGAATTGAAAAATAAATTTTGGGTTTCTAACCTTTTTTTTTTAGGGGGGGTAGTTGTTGATTTAATTAGCATGAAAGGGATAATGGTAATGATAATTCAAGAGAAAAAATTAAAAAAAAAATCAATGAGTAATAAATTTACCTAGGGCCGGCCATGGGGAACATTTGGAGGAGATGGGACACCGGTTCAAATTTGTGATGTTGTAGGTTTATTAAATGTGTAGGGAATGATAAATTGTGTTTGGAAAAGAGTTTTGGATTGAATATGTGAATTTCATGATACATGGATTTAGTGACGTGGAATGTGTACAAATCAATGTGGAATCCTTCAAGGATTAAGCGCTAATATAATTGTGGTTGAAGAAATAAATGACATGTATGGAAGTTAATTTTGTTGTTTAAAAGGTATAAATGATAGATAAAATTTTTATTGTGTATATGGTGTTTTGGTAGGATTGAATATTAAAATAAATACACTTGAGAAAAAAAAAAAAGAAGTAAGATAGATATGAAAAATTTAGGGATTTTTTCAAGATTTGATTAAATGGTTAGTGAAAGAATTTTGAAAAAAATATAGGAAGATATAAATTGGTTAAATTCTATTGTTTTAATAGTTTATGTGTTGATTGTATTTGAAGTTGGTTTTTTTAATAGGATGTATGACTTTCATGTTAGGTTTGTGTTGTAGGAAGTGTGAGAATGAAACTTTGAAACATTGATGTGAAAATGTGAATTTAATGAGATGAAGTTAAGGGTTGATTAACTGTGTTAACAATTTAAGAAATTGATGAAATGAAACAAAATTGGATGAAGGACATGGGTTTCTTGATTTATAAGTGGGCGGCCACGCATGGAATTTAGGGATTTTTTCTATTTTGATGATTAATTGTCGAGGGTTTGTGTATTATATGTTTGGCATTAAAATTAACATGTTTGAGAAATAAATTGGGAAAAACATGACAAATTATGAGTTTTACTACAATTGATCAAATTTCTAGTTTAGAAAATTTAGAAAGATTTAAAAGGTTAACTATAACTAGTTGATTTAAATTGTATATTTCATAAATATTTGATGTGCGATGGTAATTATAAATGAGATTGAGTTAAATTAAGTATGCAAGTTAAAGAAGTTACATGTCTAGTTGATCGATTGTGTTAGAGTTTGACCAATTTCAAACTTATATATATAAAATGTGCAAGTGAATACTCAATATTTCTTTGATTGTTATGTGTTATTGATGTCTACCACCCACCTTGTTTTTAATAAAAGACGCATTTTATTTAATTATTTGTTATTGTAAAAGAAATATACGAACATGTATTTGGTGGATGTTGCTAGTTTAAATTTGTATGATTTATATGAGTATAAATTCATCATGATCTGCGAGGATGTGAAAATGTTATGTGTGTGTGTGTATTGTGATGTTTTTAGGGCAAAATTATTATGTAAAATTTAAATCAACCGTGATGGTGGAATTTATTATGTGAGAAATTAAGGGACTGAAATGGAAAAACTAAAAAGAAAAGTTGAATGGACCATAATAGCAAAAATATAACAAGGAAAAAACATTAATTGACTGCAATGATAAAATTTATTACGTGATTTTGAACTTGTCCACAACGGTGAAATTTAATAGGAAAAACTTAAATTGGTCGCAATGATGGGTCCAATATACTAAATATTAATCTAGCCATAAAAATAAGAGATATTATATTTTGAAATATAAGTTGTGTATAATTAAAAAGGATTAGTAGTCATGAATATTTTAAATGAGTCATAAACTAGCTTAAGTAATATTGATATTGAAAATATACAAGGGAGTCTTAAATGAGCATGAGGAATATTTGAGATTTTAAAGTAATATAGATGAGTTATATTAGGTAAGATTGGTGTTGTGATTGAATATTTATAATGAAAAGCCATAAATGAGACCATAGGATTCAAAATGAATTAATAAAAGTTTAGCTAGTAAAAAAAGATTTAATAGGTGTTAAAAGAAATAAATATAATTGGTGAACCAGAGTTAAAATAAAGTATAATTCAAGATATGAAATGTGATCAATGAACCTATAAAGAGGTTAAAGTAAGAGTTTTAAACATTGAATGTGATGAATATACATAATAAGATTAGGGTATTTTATAGTTTAATGAAGTCCAAATTGGTTTGGGCTATGAACAAAGAATAATTGAAATAATTATATAAAGGAGGCTAAATCAAAATATGAATGAAGATGATTGTAAAAATACAATTAATATAATTAATTTAAAGTATAAAGTAATGAATGTTTGAGATGATTGAAGAATTGGATTCTTAATCGAGAGATATTGTGAATAGGATAATGATAGTTCAATGATTATATAAAAGAAATAAAAATAAGAGTTTATCTATTGTTTAAAAAAGAGAGAAAGAGTTTATTAAACTTAGGATTTATTAAAGAATTGATATGGTTATAAAGGTGTTAAAGATGTGAGGATTGCTTGTTTAGTTTTAGCAAGTATTAATAACTATGATGGTGAAATTGTGTATGTTAATTGTGTGATTCTATTTGTTTTTTAGGTACCTTCTCTTAAGGACTCAATCCTAAATAAAGTGTTACTAAGATCCCTGACTTTTATATTCAATAAAAACTTGTAATGTCTGATAAAAGTTTTGTAAATAAATTTTTATATATACAATCAAGAGTGTTGTAACCTTATGATTTTTGTATGTCAAAATGTGTATCAAAGTATTTGTGGATGAAATTAATGGATGTGAAATTAGAGACCATCTTTATGATAATAAAAAAAATACCTTTGAATTTCAAGTGCATGACAATTAAAAAATCACCCTTATTTTTATTTTAAAGTCATATCTAGTATTCAACGTTTACCTCGATTTGGTACCGCTCTTACAACCTATATCAAAATAGTACTTTACCCTTAGATTTCTAGTCAACTACTAAGCCTCGACATATTTTTAGGAGAATTGGCTAGCACTAGTTTCGAGTGGCATTTCTCTACTGATAAGATACATGGGTGTCCCATTGATATCTATTAGACTGACTCATTCTAATTGTAAGCCATTGGTGGAGTAGATTCTCTCTAGGATTAAGTCGTGGACCTCAGCTTCTCTTACTTATGTTCAACGTCTCCAACTAATCAAATCAGTTCTCTTTTCCATCTAAGTTTATCGGTCCTCCATGTTTATTCTCCATTGTTCTATTATTAAGAGGATAAAAGGGTATATTGGCCGCCTTCCTTTGTAAATGTCGCTCTCTCTCCCACTCAAGGGCTAAGATGATTTGGGTTTATGTTTGTTATCCCTTTAAGGAGAGTGACCTAGGAATAAAGAGGGCTCAAACTTGCAATAAAGCTATTATTCTCAAACATGTTTGGCGACTGCTATTCTCATATACAGATCCTTCTAGCATGTTAGGCCTTCTACAGTGTCCTCTTGGTCATGGAAGAAGATTATACTCAGTAAAGATTGGTATAAAGGGAAGTTTGTCTCTAGTATTAGTGATGAGACTACTACCTTTTTATGTTTAGACTATTGGTTGCCAGATGGATAACAATTATGTGACCTAGTGCCTTTCAGGGTGCTCACTTCTACTGCACTGTCGTGGAATGGTAAGGTCTCAGGCATAATTGATAAGGATACTTGAGCTTTCTCATCGAATAGACCAGAGCTCCAGCCTATTTAGGACTTGGTTACTTTTAACCCCAAGAGCACCTTACCAGACTATTATTTCTAGAATGGTCACTTATCGGCGAGGTTCTCCATTGACTTGGCATGGAAGGTTCTTAAAGATTCCAAACTCACAAACTTTATGCACCATCTTTTTTTGTTCTCAAGTTTCATCCTGAGACACCCTTTTATCTTGTGGCTTGCCTCTATAGGTCGTCTCAATACCATGGACATACTACATGTTTTTCTGATCATTTCATCTTCGACATGTATCATTTGTGGGTCACAGGTTGAAATACATGAAAATTTATTCTTTCAGTGCCTTTTCTCTACTACAGTTTAGGGTGCTATCATGAGCATAACCCTTATGAGTTGACTTTCTTTGACATGACATCAACTACTTTATTGGACATACACGCATTTGGAAAAAAGAGGAATTTATACATCTACTTGCTCAGTTAACCCTTTTAGCCTTGATTTACTTCATCTAGTATGAGAGAAATAACCGAGTCTTTCATCAGATTTATCAATCTCATCAGGATGTTAGCGAGGACATTTTTTATTTAGTCCGATATTGTTTGGTAGAGCTCGAACCAAGGTTTCACATCCCAGCTACTTTCAAGTCTATTTGACGCCTTAAAGACTCCTGGGATATCATTGCTCTTGCTGATATTGAGATTATGTTTAACACAAGTTCATATGTAATCAACCAGTTGTCCGGCTCATGTGTTGTTTGTCTTTACAATATACTTTTATTCATTTTCACTTTTTTTTGTTTAGCTTTTGCTTCTTTTCCTTGTTATTTTTCATCAAATAAACTAGGATAACAAGTATTTATACTTTTTAAGGTATATCTCTCGTACAGTTTCTTCCCTTCCATACAGTTACTCTTATAAAAAAAAACAAAAAAAAAAAGGATTGGACTAGCTTACGTCTCTCTCCTGACTACTATAATTATCGCGTGGGTCTCGAAACCTTTTGCATGTGAGCAATAGTTGTTTATAAATCATTATCTTGCTTTTATAAACAGGTCTGATGATCCTGCTTGTGCATGTGCTTCCGATCGAGTTAAGACATGCAGTCTCTTATAAATCAAGTTTAGTATGCTTTGAAAGAGCTTTTTCTTGTTCATTGCTGGAAAGTCTCTCTCAGACAGCACATGGTCATGTGATGTTAGAAACGTGGGTCCATGTGAGCTCTGATGGAAAGACTGGATTTAGTGTGTGTGTGTGTGTGTGTGAGAGAGAGAGAGAGAGAGAGAGAGAGAGGGAGGGAGAGAATCCATTCCCTGGCAATAAATTCTAATTACTTAGATCCAAATGGGCCAATCATTGGTCCACATGCCTTGCAGTCATTCTCTTGCCACTAAGTAACAGCTTCCATCCCTACTCCCAAGATAATCCAATCCACCTCTAGTATTGGAGCTATCAAACAACTTTCAATTTAACCCTCTTATGAACCTCAGAAGTTCTTATTTTTGTTACATTTGTTAATGTGCTTGGCTGAATTTACTCTAATGACTCAGTATTACAGTCTATAGCTCCATATATGGTAAGAATTACAGTTCAAAAGGGAAAAAAAGACTACACTAAAAATTCCCACTGTGTGGTTGCACGTTTTAGTGGATCCTTGTCTTGATGACTGAAGCACTAAAGAAACCTCCTGCTGTCCAAACCTTTATTCAATATTAGATTGAATAATCTGAGAAGGCAAAGGAACAATTAGAAGATCCTTGTGAAACTACAATCTTAGCAGGAGGTGATGAGCGAACTGCTGTCAAATTAACCCCCTTTGACAGGTCAGGTTCTGGCCTTACGGTCTCAACGTGCCTAATCTCCTTCAGCATTGCAACAACGTCCTTCATCATTGGACGATCATCAGCTCGAGTACTGATGCACAGGAATGAAACTGCTAATGTTTGGAGCATTTCGTGCATTGTAGGGTCAGCTCTTCCTCTAAGCTTTGAATCAAGGATGTCAACTGGATCTTTCTTGCTTGCTAAGTGTTCCCTAACCCATTGAACTAAGTGTGCACCATCAGGCAAAGTTGGGTCTAATGGATGCCTTCCTGTTAAAACCTCTAAAAGCACCACCCCAAAACTGTACACATCACTTTTCTCGGTAATACGCTGCATCGATGCATGCTCTACAGCAAAAAAAAAATTAAGATTAATTAGACATTGCTAGTGATTTAGTGGAATCAAATTAACTGAAGAAATTAAATTAATTTGATTGAGCAAAAACGAACAAGTACCTGGAGCCATATATCCATAAGAACCAGCAAGTTGAGGTCTTGGACTTGGCTTGCATAAATCATCATCAGATTTGTTATTTACCACTCTTGCTAGGCCAAAGTCAGCTAGGTAAGGTTCGTAGCCTGGTCCTAAAAGCACATTCATGGCTTTAACATCCCCATGTAGAATAGGTGGCACACAATCATGGTGCAGGTATGCAAGTGCGTGTGCCACACCTAACAAAACATCATATCTAGCTTCCCACTCTGCTCCTCCCTTGCCAGCACCATGAAGGAGGGAGCTCAAGCTTCCATTTGGGAGGTAATCATAGAAAAGCAATTTCAAATTCTTGTTTGAACACCAGCCTAGAAGCCGGACAATATTTCGGTGTCTGATTGAACCGAGTGTCCGAATTTCAGAATTGAATGCTCCAGACTCTTCTGGTGACCACATCTTCTTTACAGCTATCATCTCCCAATTTGGAAGGGTCACCCTGTACACAACTCCAGAGCTGCCAGTGCCTATGACATTAGATGATGTTAGATTTTTAACAATGTCGTTGACGGAGAATTCAAGCTTCTGATACAAATTCATTTCCCATGTATCATCTTTCATCAGCCCATGATTATCAACACGAGCACGAACTAGCATGTAGATTGTTAGTAGTATCAGTACTACACCAGCACTGAGAAGCACAGACATCAGTAGTCTCATTGCTGATCTAGTGTGTGCTCCAGGTCCCAAGTGGTCTGCTGGTGTTGCTACACCTCCAGAAATGTAGAGTCCTTGATTCGAAGCAAGGTCACTTATCGGAAGCTTTCGAAAAAATGGGGTGTTAGGCAATTCACCAGAGAAGTCATTGAAGGAGACATTAAGGGAAACGAGGTTTTGGAGATTTGCAAGAACATCCAAGCTTCCTTCAAGCTTGTTGTGAGAGATGTCAAGTGCTCCCAACTTGCTGAGATCAGAGAATTGCGATGGGATCTTGCCAGAAAACTGGTTGCAGCTTAGGTTGAGAGAGATTTCCAGTGATGGAATTTGACCAAGTTCCTTTGGAATTTCTCCAGAGAAACCATTGTCTCCAAGGTTAAGCAATTGTAGCTTACTGCATGACAATATCTCTGCTGGAATTCCTCCTGTAAGTTGATTCTTCGCCAAATTAAGCTTGGTTAATTCAATCAATGACCCAATGCTATGAGCCAGTGAACCTGTAAGCCTATTGTCTGAAACATCCACATACTGTAGGCTTTTAGGCAGAGTATCAGGTACAGAACCAGTGATCCCATTTGAATGGAGATCAAGAAACTCAAGATTTTCACATCCAGATACTGATGAAGGGATTCTTCCAACAAGAAGATTGTTGCTCAAATCAATGAAATTCAAACTCTTCAACTTTTCGATCTCCGATGGAATAGTACCTCCTAACCTGTTGCCATTCAGCCTCAACCTATACAAGTTGGTGCAGTTTCCTATATCAGGCGGTATAAAGCCCGATAATTCATTGGAAAGTATCAGTAGCTTGGTGAGATTTTGCAATCCGAAAACCTGCTTTGGTATTGAACCAAAAAGACTGTTATATGAAAGATCAAGAGCCTGAAGATTGACACACTCTGAAAGAGACTCTGGGATATTTCCTGTGAGATTGTTCTTCCAGGCAAAGAATAGAGTCAAGCTCTTTAGGTTGCCGATACCAGCAGGAATCTCACCGGAGATTCCATTGTTGTCTACTTCAAGATGAGTGAGAGCTGTGCAGTTTGTGATTTCAACAGGTATGGTACCTGATAACTGATTAACACTCAGCTGAAGCTCTTCAAGCTTCAAAAGGTTTCCAAAGCTTCTTGGTATGCTTCCTGCTAGAAGATTCTCGGATAAATCAATGACTGTAAGCTCTGTGCAACTTCCAATCTCATCCGGGATTGCCCCAACTATGCTGTTCTGCCACAAGAGCAGACTCTGAAGCTTGCTGAGTTCCCCAATTCGCCTTGGGATTGGACCGGATATAGAATTCTGATATAGATACAGGTTCTGCAACTCACTGCAATCTCCAATCGCTTCTGGGATAGCACCTGATAATAGTGTTGCGTAAATGGCTATAGTTTGAATCCTTTTCAGCATCCCAATTGATGAAGGAAGACTCCCAGAAATGCTGGTTTCGGCGAGGCCTAAAACAACCAATTCGGTGCAGTTTCCAATCTCCTGAGGCAGCTCACCCTTAACATTTTTATTCCCACCTGCTCGAAAAATCTGTAATCTTCTCAATGCTCCAATGCTCTGTGGAATTTCGCCGCTGAGTTGATTGTCAAAGAGAGTCAGATTCACTAGACTTGAAAGGTTTCCAATATCAGAAGGAATGGCACCTTCAAGAAAATTTGTATTGAGAGACAAAGTTTCCAACTTCCTTAGTCTGCATATTTCCTCTGGGATTTCACCTGAGAGAGAATTATCACTAAGATCAATGAGAGTAAGCTCAAGATAATCTCCGAACGCTTCCGGGATTGCACCAGTAAGATTGGTTGATGAAAGGATAAGGCTCTTCAAGGATTTGAGAGGCTGAAAATTTGAAGGCAGGGGGCCTTGCAAATCTACTGCTTTCAAGTTTATCTCTATAATGTTGCCATCTGAGTTGCAATGGACCCCAAACCATTTGCATGGACTTGAGTCTAAAGGGTTCCAAGAATTGAGTACATCTGTGGAGGTGTTTAAACTGTTCTTCCATGCTAAAAGGGCTTGGCCTTGTTCATCAATGGAGTAACAAGAACGAAAGAAAAGAGAGTTTATAGATAGAAGTAAGGTGAAGGAGAAGATACTGGGAGAAAATAAGAGATTCCTTAGAGGAGCAGGCATTGCTGCTGATAGAAGAGAAGAGTTGGTCTGTGTTGGGATTGTTGAGGGGGGAACCCCATGTTTTGTTTATAGAAGAAAAGCAGAAGATCTGGATCCAAGACCACCACCACCTTCTTCTTTTTTTTCTTTTCTTTATTATTAATATTCTAATTGACATAGCTGTAATTCAGACATGTTGATGCAGATGCACATTTGGTTTTATTTAAAGTTATTACTGAATGAATTCTCTAATCTTTAATATATAAATGAGTTTTCTTTTTTAAAATTTAGCATCCGATTAATATCTCGAGATAAAAAAAATAAAAAACAGTTTAAACAAAAGAAATATATCATATATTTTTTTTATTTTAGAAAAAACATGAACTCACTCTAAAACAAAACGTTATAAAACAGATTTATTTTATATTTTTATCAACATTTCTCCTACCAAATATATTTATGTTTTTTATATATCCCCCAGCAAAACTTGGGTGTTTTTTTTTCCCATCATCCATGCTGGGATAGGAGGTTCATGACCATATACTGTGCTGACCCTAAACCCTAATGTGTAAAAGGCTGCTCATTTTTTACCAAGAGTAACTCCCACCAGAGCAGCAAAAGAAAAATCTGGTGCTGAATGACTTGTTAACCAAATTTCCCTTTTAAAGATTCACTTTTTAGAGTTATTCATTCTTGTCTCCTCTTTTCAAGTCAGGTTGAACCATCTTGCATGCTCTTTTCTGGTCACATAACAGCTACAAGCTTACAAGAACAAGGAAACTAAATCTCCAAAGATTTTTTTTTATTGGCTTATATTATGGTTAAAATCAAAGAGTTTGCATCTCTAGGGCATGGTTGATTGATGGATTTCTAAATTAGATTGTGATAGCCTGCCCTAAGATCAAACCAACTTGACACAGGAACCATTGGATATGCATCAATTTGCTGAGGATTCCATAAATCAAGATATGATCGTTTCTTCTTTAATAATAAATCCAAGACAACTGAAGAAGGTGGTCCATCATGTTCTGTGGTCACAGTTGCTGAGTTTATCATACGTGCTGTTACTTGCAGTGTTTTAATGGCTTTTCAGTGCTTTCAGCAGCTCAGTCTACAGTTTATTCACTGGGTTTTCTACGGTTTGATGTGATTAACCAATCTTAAGTACAGAATCTTGTACAGTAAATAGATTAATGTATAACAACTTATGCTACCCAACCCTTAAGAAGTTGGCTCTTATATAGTAAATAGATTTGATATTAATTAATAAAAAATTAAAAAGGGAATTTTATTATACCAATCCTCTCAGAACTTTTTTTTTTTTTTTTGATTCGAGGAAACCCCATCTCCCGGAAAGCACACTTTGTGGGCCCAGGTGAGCGAGTAAAACTTCGGCTGTCCCATGCTCTTACAAGACGTGCACGCCCTCTCAGAACGCTATTCACTATAAGTGTTTTTTTTTTCTCATTTGATTTTTTTAAAAAAAATTATTTTAAAACATTAGATTTATTGGAGGGTTAAACTTCATAATTTTATTCAATTTACTTATTATGAGATTATCTTAGTCCCATAATCCGGACCACAAATTTGATGAGTTAACTCGAGTTTTTTTTTTTTCCTTTTGTCTAATTGACTTTCTTTCTCAATTTTATCATTCAACATTAGCTTGATTGAGAATTAGGCTTCATGATTTATTTCAGTTTGTTTTTTATAATGTTATCCCTGTCTCTTAACTCAAGTTACAAGTTTGGCGGGTTAACCCAAGTTAACTCGAGTCGTTTTTTAATCGAATTTTTTCAATTTTATCTTTCAACATTAGGTTGATTGAGAATTGAACATTATGATTTGTTTCAATATGCTTTCTACTGGGTTATCTCGGTCTCATGACTAAGATTGCGGATTTGGTAGGTTAACTTAGGTTGACTCGGGTTATTTTTTTGGGTCATTTTACTTAATTGAGTTTTTTTTTTTTTTCAATTTCATCATTCAACATTATATTTATTAGAAATCAGGCGCCATAATTTATTTTAATTTGTTTACTATAGGGTTATCATGGTCTTATGAATCAACATGCAGACTGAGAGGTTAACCCGGGTTTATCCGAATCAATCTAATATGTTATCGTCTTAATATGTATAAAAAAGTATCAACTTAAATATTTATTTTAAATCAAACTATATTTTTACCAATTATCTAGGTTGTTTTTAGACCTATCAAGGTGATTAGGTCACAATATTAAATCAATTTCTACATGGTTTAATTTTTTGTTCTACTAGAAAAAAATTAGCAACACCCATATATTTTTTTCATGTTAAAAAAAATTGGTCTCACTCGCAACTTAACACGAGCTAATAATATAATCTATGATATATGTAAATGAGTTCGCTATATATTTTATCTTCTTGAGCTTACAATCAAAATATTTATTTTATATCTTCATCTTTATTTCTTTAACTAAACAAATTTATATCTTTTAATACATATATATATTTTTGTTAATTACGAGACACTAATAAAATGCAACGACGTTAAAGTCTTAATGATTGGAAAGGACAACATGAAATACACGGACTTAACTAATTAATTAAGGATTAGTTAATTGCCACTAATGGTAGGTCACTAGTCATGTGCCATAACAATTTGCTACCAGTCACGGGCAGGATCTAGAAAAATAAAATAAATAAAAAATTAGTAGAAGTTTTATGAATTGATTATTGTAGTGGAAGCACTAATTAACTTTCTTAATTTATCTTTGTTTTCTTACTGAGGAACATTCTCTTTTATATGTGCCAAGTTTAATTACTCGGT
>Ga0307517_10006066_pt1 | contig 18003 bp, 28 predicted proteins | sample 23_EM_MG_FD_194515 | JGI IMG/M metagenome (GOLD analysis project Ga0307517, IMG submission 194515) | Populus trichocarpa ectomycorrhiza microbial communities from riparian zone in the Pacific Northwest, United States - 23_EM | ecosystem: Host-associated > Plants > Roots > Unclassified | place... | reverse complement strand
AAAATGACCAAGGGAAAAGCCAGAGAACGATCCACAATCTGAAATTTGTATTCATATAACGAGTCTACTCTGATCAGCGAATTAAAGTGTCAATACAATTTTTTTTTAAAAAAAAGCAGGAAGTATGTGCCCAAGTGGCGAGTGAAGTTGGTAATAACAGGTCATACAATTCTATTAAGCGCGACGATGAACCCCGATGTCTATGCGACGACCTCTTGCGCCTTTTTTTTTTTGGCTCATACGGTACCATTCGTTTTCTCCCTTTCCAGCAAGCCCTTCTTCACAACTCCCCTCTCAACAAGGACTTCTCTCCGCTTCTGAACCGCTCCGTTCAACGCATCCAACATCTCTACGGTTCTGGCCCATTCGATACACGCATCAGTGATGCTCACGCCGTACTTGAGTTCTGATGGTCCTGCATCGGGGACATCCTGACGTCCTTCGTTGATGTGCGACTCGACCATGACGCCAGTGATATGACGCTCTCCAGCGGCGAGTTGCTCGCATACCGCGCGAAGAACATGGGGTTGGTTATTGTGATTCTTTTGTGAATTTCCATCTGAAGAGGCCGTCAAACCTGCGCAATACTAATGTGAAGATCCACTTACGACTGCAGTCGACCATAATGCTTGCAAACGGATACTCCATACCGAAATTGCGCTGCTTTTTTTCGATATCCTCTGTATACTTTTTGATATGGTCCGTCGAGTAGTTTGGGCCTTTTGTTCCGCCACGGAGAATGACGTGAACGTTGTTGTTACCGCGGGTTTTTACGATAGCGGCCAGGCCTTGCCCGGTCACACCCATGAAAGCATGTGGGTTGGATGCAGAGTGCATGGCATCGATAGCCACGTTGACGCTAATAAAGAAAAGGGATGATCCATATGAGGACTTGATAAGAAGTAAAGATGGCTGACCTTCCATCCGTGCCATTCTTGAACCCAATCGGGAAAGAAACGCCTGATGCAAGTTCGCGGTGGAGTTGGGACTCTGTGGTACGTGCACCGATCGCACCCCAGGAGATTACTTTGAAAAGAAAAGTCAGAGCTTATTTTGTAACAAGTATCATTGAAGGGTGCAAAAAAGATGAAACAGGAACGGCGAAAGCGAATCTTATGTAATATAGGATTCCCTGATTTAGACGCCACTGTCCCGCATGATGTTGGAAAAAAGCAAAAAAAAAAAAGCACTCACAATCGGCAATGTACTGTGGGGAAATGGTATCGAGCAGTTCAGATCCAACTGGGACGCCCAAGTCAGTTAGGTCACAAAGGAGTTGTCGGGCAGTGCGAAGGCCCTTGTTGATTTTGAAGGTGCCATCAATATCTGGATCGTTGATGAGGCCTTTCCAGCCGACGGTAGTACGAGGTTTCTGGGAGTAAAATTGTTATCAGCAGTCGAGGGGGGAGATAAAATGGTACCTCACTATGAATAGGATTTTTTTAGCATCAGAGAGGATCTGAGGGCGTTGAAGGGACTCACAAATAAGAACGCATTATGATACACAGGTTTGGCCAGTCTGGGATCTTTTCCTTGAGCAACTTTGCGTATTCCAAGGCCTGTTCTGGGCTGTGGATGGAACAGGGCCCGACGATGACCAAGATTCGGTCGTCCTGGCCAGCCAAAATGCGGGCGGCGTTGAAGCGCGCAGTGGCAATGGTGCGCTTTGCGTTTGTGCTCGTCGTTACCTCTTGTCTGAGCAGGGCAGGCTGGACAAGGGGGTCGTACTGGACAGAACGATGAGGAACGGGATACGGAGGAGTGGGCAGAAAAACATACGGCGACGACACGCCTGTCCTGCATGTAGTGCTCGACCTTTTCGACATCGTCAAAGTCGGGGACTGGAGAGACGTTGTACATGGTGATCTGCGGGGTGTCCGCCATTGTCGCTGCTCCCTTTTTAATGAAGATAATATTTTTATCTCGCACGTGATCCCCTCCGGAGTGACCCTCATGCACCCCGTGTCGCTTGCACCCAGGCCAGGTTTCTGCGTCAAGTCCGCGACTTTGTCTTCAGGAATCATATACCTGGGGACACACCCAAATCCAAATCTCCTAGAGGCACCCGCCGCGGTCCCTGTGCCCCCGCACCGCAAGGTCTTTGTGAACATCGCATGGGATCCAAACGTGCCTCCTCCACCCGAAGGAAGTGAAGATGCAATCCAAAACGCGATGCAGGGTCAGGATCAGATTGATGAACACAATAACCCAGATGGGTGGTATGTACCCGTAATCGTATCAAACCCAAGGGAGGACTTGGACAAAGGCACGTTTCGTCCCCCTCTCACCCGGTGTCCGATTCATCCTAATTCACCTTCCAGCCGGTAACCCGTCCGTCGTATTCGACTGCGTATTCCATACGTCCATAAAATCGCGTACTTTGCGCGACCCAGAGTTCAAAATTTTCATTGTTGGTACGTGACTTTTACCTCCCAAATTCATCACCTTACCTGATATCACACAGAACTCTCCCTGCAGCGCATCGAGGCACAGACGGGGCTTGATCTTTCTCGTTCCATCAGCACCCCAAATATTGCCTCAAAAGGAAAACTCCTGCCCCGCACAGTACAAATTCCCGCTTCCATGCTTTCTGCCTCGTCCAAGTCCGAACAAAATGTAAATTCTACCTCTGAGCTTTCTCCGATTACCACGAAGAATTCATCTAAAACACCGCTTATTCAAGAGCTTTCCTCCGAATCACAACCTCCCGACAAGCCCAAACGCAAGAACGAAGACACGTCCAACTCTTTACCTGGACTTCGCGGAATATTAAAGTCTCCATCTATCACTACGTCACCTGCCATACCTAGCGCCAATCCCGTCAATGACGACGAACCACTCTTTTGGACATGGTCAAACGTCGACGGTGGCACGTCATCCGACTCAAAATCAAAATCAGGTCGTATAAAGCTTCAAGTACACATCACCAATCTGGTGTGTCCTTCTTTTCTCTCCTACATACTGTACAATAACGTCCTGCGTCAAAGACAGTCCCCATGATTGCATCTTCCACCCTGCACGTGTCTCCACGTACCCTCGAACTAGTCATCCCAGGTCGTCGGCCCCTTATCATCGATCTTTCTATTTCTGATGCGGAAATTGCGGTACGGACTGGTGCTTCTTACTCTGCATCAGACGCAGAGATTGATGAATGGAAGACACGCCAACAAGAAGTGACAACGGCTGTATTAAAGCTCAAGAGAGAACGAGACTTTGATGTAGATGGCGCAGAGGCAGAATGGAAAATCGGTAGTGGGATCGTTGAGATCTACTTATGACTTTTTATGCCACCGAACTTCTGGTTCTGTTATAATTAACAACCACATATTCCTACAACAAATTTCTGACCAGGATTATGGTCCCCCGATAACCCTTGAGTGGTTTCGGAATCCAGGAGATTGATCCTTCTTTCATTTGACATCCTAGCCGACTTCTGAAATACCTCATTATTAAAAATTAACCCTTACGGCGCACTGATCATCGTCGTGGAGTCTATCGACAATTCCGTTTGGTTCTGCGCCAGTTCCGAGTCTACAAGTACTTGAAGGCTACATCTATATCTAGTAAGAGTCACGATTGATGCCATCACGATACCATATTCAGAAAGCAAGGATATGGGGCTTGCTGCCTGAAAAGGACTGCAATAAGTTCAATCTAACAAGGTACGCGGAGCATTTGGAGTAATGGAAAATAAAGAAGTTATAGGTGGATCAATGTCATTCAATTGTTCGTCCTTTGATTGTGATAAGAGTCATATAACAAATATTACGCAAGGGCATTCCTATACTGGTCAAAAAACTGTTGTAGTTGTTCGTTAGTGACTACATTTTGTTACTGCAAGACCAAGGAAAAATTGAAAACCGAAGATTCATTAGGGGGAAGTTACGGAGGTTAGTGGGTACATACACAGACAACACGGATGAATAAGTCAAGTTAAATAAATCTACAAAAGATAGAGTTCATAAGCATTGAACATTGAGTTCGTGTCGTCATAATATCGTTATCGTACAAGAGATGTTGATCAACCACCCGCTTTTCCCAAGAGTGCATACCCGTTGCCTTGGGGTCCGTGCGCCTGTAGGAATGTCAGTCAAAAAGATCGAGGGGCTAAAAGGTAAAAAAAGTAAACCGCACCTTCTGGTAACACCTAACACAGTATGGCTCTCCATCATGATCCCTCAATTTGTACGAGTCGAGTGTAGTACCACAGTCGACACATCGAAGGCAAGTCTTGTGAAATGTTTTTCCCACCGCCTTGACTTGCTCTGCGAAATATACACTTTTTCCACATCTGGGACAGGCTGGCGTCCCCGAACCCCATTTCCGAGGAGATCCTCCTGTAGGCGAAGGAAGCACACCCCCCGTATGGTTCATCCCAATTCCCGTACTATGGGTCGGAACACGACCCGTCAGTGCAATCCCATAACGAGTTCCAGTGAACGAAGAAAAGAGGGGCGAAGTAGGGGGTCTCGGTTGGGCATATGATGAGGGGGGCGAAGAGGATGTAGAGCTGCCACTACCTGTGGTATTGGACATTACAGTATTTGCCGCAGTCGAAGAGTAATCCATACTCCTCGAACCCATGTGGCGACGGAGGGGGACCGTTCGCGGAATGGTACCAATGCCTGGACGGCCAGTGTTTGTTAAATTGACACGTGTAACTTGAACAACTTGGTCATTCATGTCTACATCGGGTTCTGTTCGTGCATCCTGTCCTTCGATGTGGGCTGGCGAATCTTCCGAATCATGTTGACTGGAACGTTCCTCATATTCCTCTCCCTCTATTATCAGGTCATCAACTCCATTACCATCGTAGCAAAAACCATGTGATGTGGGCGAAATAGTATTTGATAGAGACTTTGCAAAAGTAGGCGATGTTGGGGAAGTTAATGAGCGGTTTGGTCTCAGTTTCGGAAATGAGGATGCATTTCCGTTTGCGGTTCCTGCTGTCGTACCAGTGTTGATGGGCCTTAAGGCAGAGGGTGAGATAGATCGTCTCCGGCTTGGACTGCCACCAGGAGAACTGGGAAGGTTGGCATGTCGAAGATTGGGTGTGCCAAAATTTTTGAGATGACAGGATTTGCTAATAGTCAATTGGCAAACGAAAATAGATATCAGAGAAGTATCAAGCGAACCAATAAGGCTAAGGGAGGGTCGATGAGTACCTGATCCAAGGAAACGAACGTGATGACTCAACTTGTTCATCATGCTCAAGAAGAGTGAAGGAATCAAGGCGCTTGTTACATTGCAAACAAGCCAGACAAGGCTAGATCGTTGAGTCAGTATCCAATACAATTAGTAGTATTAATATTATCCCAAGACCAACCTTGTGATAGAACTGTGGTAGGCACACGGCCACCGCTTAGAGACGATATGAAATAGCGACATCCACATACCTTGCGACCTGGCCCTATAACCTGACGACTGTAAAGATAAATCTGCAATTATAAGATGCATGTGCATACCTGCTCAGCAGCATAGACGGCCTTGGAGCATCTTGGACAAATCGGTGTACGTCCAAACATGAGGGGGAGATGTTCATGGATACGCTTATCAAATAATCACGGCAACCTCCTTGCGGGGATTGAAACTATGAGCTGAGCGTGAAAATTTTGGCAAGATTATCAGGCAGGTGGAGAATGGTTGCGGAGGCCTCTTTTCCAAACCACATCCACCTTCGATCTGTCCATCTTCGTCACTTCTACCGTTTTGTAATAAAAGATGAATGACGAAGAACACAATGAGGCTATTGAGGCGACGGTATGTACTTATTCCAAGACACACTGCAGTTCGTCATCGCTGATGATCAATATCATGCAGGGAAACTCGGGGGCGTCCTTGACCTTTCCGATGCAGTGCTCTGCCCTTCGTAAGAACGGGCATGTCGTTATCAAGGGTTAGATGTTATGATTTCTGTCTGAACACCGTCTTACTTGGGAAACCCCTAGGCCGCCCATGCAAGATAGTCGAGATGTCCACCTCCAAGACCGGCAAACACGGTCATGCCAAGGTCCACCTTGTTGCCATAGATGTATGGTCATTTGCTTTTACTTATCCTGCCATTGCTGACTTGTCTATCAGATCTTCACTGGCAAAAAATTAGTCAGTCGCCTCTGGCAACAGTGTTGCTGGATGTGAAAGTTTCTTATGTATTTGTACACAGGAAGATATCTCCCCTTCTACCCACAACATGGATGTTCCCCATGTTCAGCGTAAAGATTACCAACTTGTGAGTCCCTCGAAACACTTCTCAATTTGTATGACTCAAAACTCTTGAAGATGTACATTGATGATGACGACAACTTCCTTAAAATGTTGGATGATGTTGGTGTAGCCAAAGACGATCTCCGACTCCCCGATGGTGAATTAGGCGCGAGTATACGTGAAGCTGTTGAAAAGGAGGAAAAGGAACTCATAATCACCGTCATCAATGCTATGGGCGAAGAAGCTGTACGTCCCCAAATTTGCTTGAAATGGCTAATTATGCTTATTCCACGATATGAAATGTCACTTTTTCTCCAGGCCATCTCCTTCAAGGAAGCCCCAAAAAACCAAGCCGCTTGATTTCATTCCAAAACACCACTTCACTAGTAACTGCTTTCCTCACCACCTTCCTGTTGTACCGTTTTTTTATAACAATTACGGCTTCTGGTTATAATTCACACCTCACGCTTCCTGTACCCCTCTGTCTGAGTTTAGTCGTTTTGTGAAGGAAATGGTTAGGTAGTGTAGATGATGTATAGCCAAAATCTAGTTCTGTCGGAAAGAGGAGATTTGGGCTCTTACATAATTTGTAAAGCGAACATACTTGAAAGTCATACTTATATCACATCTATGTATACCTAAGCTTGACGATGATACAAATTGGTTAACTTTAATTTATGTAACGCTACATGTGGCTCTAATCATAATGCAACATTCCACGCCTCTATGGTCTCGTTGAGGGACCTTATATTCCATCCAGACCCAAGAGAAGTCGTCATCCTCGTACCGGTTGCATGTAAAACCTCCTTTATTCCCAAATCCAGCTTCTGAGAGTCAGAAGTCCCTTCGGGAAAAGGTGCTCCCAGGCATTGCTTGTGAGCATCTCCGGCAAGTTGACGCAGCACGATTAATAGTGTAGAAACTGGAACACCATTCCGGAGGAGGTACCAACTCAGATATCGGCTGATGGTTCTACCTTCCAGATGTTGCTCTACCCCATCCACGGTGACAGACCTCATTGCTCGTTCGTCCGGCAACGACTCTCCTTTGACATATTGGCCCATGTAAGAAAGAAAAATGGGTGAGTTACGGATAGAGTCCAGTTTCTGGTCCAATGCATGCAGTGCACCCTGCACGGTGGTATCCCTGATAAGAGGAGGCCGAGCGTTCTCTTCCGTACGGCCACTGAACCGACGGTCGTAGACCTTTGCATAGAAATCTGCTGCAAAACGCAAATCCTGGAGGCGGAGATGGAAATAGCGGGACTTTGGAGACATATTCCGATACATGTACAAGGTGAGATGGGATTGAAGAGTTTGAGGTTTGTCCTGTAAGATACTATCAAGTAATGTTGCATGGCAATAGTTCTGGAAAACGATTTCTTCATCCGTCTCCCCATCAGGACGCGAGAAGTGATCTGCGAATGCAAGGAAGAGGATATTGTTGGAGAAGGAGGTAATGAACTCGCCCAGATCGCCTGCGGGATGGGTCTTCATCTCACTGAGTTGCGGGAAATCTAACGTAGCGGCACCACCAGCTGACGACCCTGAACGAACAAAGAGGCTCCGGCTACCTCTCGGGTCTTCCGTATAGCTCAAGAACGCAGTCCGTCGCTTTACATATAAAGTCTGACCCCTCAGTAAGGAGTCCTTGTGTTGGGGATGAGCTGTGGTGTCAAGATAGAATGGCCAATAGCGGGGAGTATCAACGCGAATGGAAAGAAGTTTATCCATATCGGGTATGAGAGTTGGAGATATAAGTTGGGTTTGTTCAGTAGTATCGCCTTCCTTCACCGTGATTTTGACAGGAAGGTAGACAACCTCTTTGGTGTCCACGTCACGAGCTATCAAACAACGAGGTTCAACAGCTAGGACCCAGACATGCCTCAGCGCTTGCAAGTAGCTTCTGTTATCCGAAGAGACGTGATGAAACCGGGGGAAAAAGGCCATGACCATCGCCGCTATAGCCGCATCTGAAGTTCCTAGAGTGAAACGACCACCGCCGAGAAAGAGAAGACCCAATGCCATATGCGTGGAGACATGGACACCATATTTGAAACCGTGAAGGTACATCATCTGTTGGGAAATCCCATAGGCGTATCGAAGACGCCTTAGACATGTAATCTCTCCAGTACCAGCCATGACCATGCTGAGAGCAATGGAGATTAAATTGAGCCCGTCTCGAACCGCCGAGCGCTTAATCTTATGATCGAAAGCTGGTCCTATCGGAAGGGGGTAAGTGACCAGTAGATTTGCCTGCTTCATTTCTCTTACCTGGAGTGTATGACGTCCTAGAGAAGGAGTCGAATTGTTTGACTATGAGCTGATAAGCTTCCTGACGGGCAGTGCCAGCATACTTCAAACCAATAACAAAACAACATCCAGCAATTATGTTGTAGTATGCCAGATCCATGGAATCATCAATCGGATTGCCGGTCTTCTGACGTGAGACAAAAGCATCCCGGAACGAATTGGGAATCTGGCCCGCTATCCAATCATTGCTAGGGTTAATGCCATCCCACATTATAAGAGATCGCGCAATAGTACGAATTAGAAGGAAGCTGGGCTGAATGGAGTTCAATTCGACGACGGTCTCTGGTATGGATAGGATATCGGCGACGTCCTTCCGACTTGTTCGTAGGTACATTAGTCCAAGAGCCATAGACGCAGCTGGTGATGTCAGATTGATGTCAAAGCTCTTGATTTCCCGTCCAAGTGTTGCATCGGTGTGTCCGTGTATAAGAATGCTCAGGCGTTTGATGAGATCCAGATCGACCGGAATGATTGTTCCCTTTCCAAGCATTATCATACCGAATGCTAGCGCGCTAGCATAAGTATACGCATCACGGTGCTCGTTGCTCAAGTCGGGTTGAACGAGGTCACGACGGCAAATTTGGTTAAGGCAGACTTCAGCCATTCGTCGATTTTTCGTGCCCAGATACAGGAGTCCGACACCCGCAACACCTGCTGCTTGCGTCATCAAAGGTATGTTCAGATCGACATCTTGCGTCGGAAGAAGAGCCGGGGTGTGAACAGCCAACAGCTTTGTTATGTGTTGGTTTCCAGAGCCAATGTTTGCAGCAGCCATTCCAAGAAGTAGGCCAATTGAAGTGTGATCGTGTTTAGGTGTCAGATACGAGAAAGTGTGCCATGTCATAAGAGATTTCAGATGTCCGGTTAATCCAAGACCGAGAAGGAAACCAGCGTGCTCTGGTGAAAGCTCTCCAGGTTTGTTGAAGGCAATCCACGAACTTTCCACACCAGATGCATTGGCAGCTATGCGCAGAGCAGCAGCGACTCCATTATGGAATTCACCCCATGCTATTGATTCAGGGGAGATTTTCTCGGGTTCTGGTGTCACCAGGATATTATGTGGGTGGATCTTGAACGAATACTCAATCCTGGGTATGCTGATAGCTTCGCGGTTTATGGTAGGTACTGAACCGAAGGTAAACATAGCACGGCCATAAGGAAGAGCAAAAGTCCGTTCTGCCACACGAACAGCATGGTTTTGATATTCCTTTGCCTGGTCTTGCTCGTTGCTGGGGAATCGATGAGCCTCTGTGACCAGAACAGAACAGAAGTGATACTTACGAAAGTTCTCGGTCCAAACCTTTCACTGTCGTTATCATGGAAGAGCACAGCATCCGAGCAACCTCGTCGAGTCGACGATCCAAGCCGAAACGAATATCGGTAAATTCCTTCAGATTCAAGTCGACCCCAGACAATGAGGATTCACTATCACTAGCAAAAGCACGGGCATCCAGGATAATTTCACTGATCTCTTCCCGTCGTTTGGAAGGGTTCTACTGCTTCATCAGTACCAAACCCGTTATGAGTACATTGGGGACCCACGATAAATTCCTTTCTTGTCTTGTATCCCCCTGTCGCTAGGAAATCTTGATTTTGAATAGCAGAGGTTGCAAGGTCGTTTCTGCCAATTGCTTTATAAGCTTCGAATGGCCAATTCCCAGGTGGCGCCAGCTGGCAGGTCCTTGCTGCCTCGAGCAGCGGTGCCGCAATTCCCAATGGTAAATCCATAAGAATGTCCCGTCCACGATTATGTGTGACCATTCTATATACTGTGTTCTCGGCCCTTTTCTGGCATTCGGTGACCTTGCCATCTGATAGGGTGTTGTAAAGAAGACTGAGCTCGTGAAGCTCTTGAAGTGGATCGATTACACCGTAATCGAAAGCCGGAGTAATGGAAAAGCGAGAAAGAATATGATGCACATCATGCCAGGGTACTTTCCAGTCCGGTGTGCTGATTCTCCCATACAGAACTGCGGACAAATCTGGCGGCCATACTGGTATTCGGTCATTGAGAAATTCGGGTGCTATTGGCCAGTCAGAAAAAAACACAAATCTGATTATAAACACTTACGAGTCGTTAATGAGGTAGGCCAGAAAGTCGTGGCATCGGGTACCAGTCGTTTCCAGTAGTCGGCCCACTCAGGACGAACGACTACTGCAATCCTGCACACTAAAGGTACGAACTTCAAAAGGTCTTGTTGTCGTGATATCGACAGACGGAGATGCTCAGCCAAGGTATGCAAACCGTACAATAAGGGTGCCATCATGGGATTTGGATTACTGCGTAAGGGGCGAGGGACGGGTATTGAAGGTGGCGATTCAAGTGATCTCAAGATGGGGTCTTCAACAAAACGTGAATGCGATGAGCATCTGCCAAGCTTTAGCCATGGGTCTTTCGCTATGACAATATCTTCGACTTCCAAACCGAATACCTGAAGTAGCGCAGATGAGAAGCAATTGAATTCGAGATTTTGAGTGGTTGACCACGCTCGTTCACACCACTTCTCAAGGAATACCCGTCGTATCTCGAAGGTGACTTCGGCAGGTAAAGTAAGAGCAAGGATCTGAAAACATTCAGTGACGAGTTTATCCTGCGGAAAGATGTCAAAGGTAACCAGGGATTTCCAGCCATCTTCGTAGAGAAGTGTTAGGTTGCCCCAGAATGCGTCGCTCGCAGATAAGATCATCCCGTGACCATGGTGGCCGTCAACGGACATGTCCACTTCATTGTCCGGTGTCCACGGGTCTCGAGAGGATTGCAATTGAACTGGTATCTGTCGTAAGTCCTGCACCAGTAGGCTGAGATCCCCCAGTGGGCTGACTACTAACAAATCCCAAACGTTCGCTCGGGTGGCACGCACCGACGCGGCTGAAAGGGCATGCATTTCGGTCAGTAGTGTGACTTGTGCAGTCCGATCCTTCATGTGGGCCAAAGTGAAGATACGGAGCAATTTGCTGGCAGGCAGGCAGATACAAATTAGGCAACGATGCTGCTTCCCGTCGAAGCGGTCGTCAAATAGACTAACGGTCATGTCTCGCCACAGGGGGGCACTACAAAAGAATGTGAACCAATGAGTGTGTAAATTTTGAAATCACAACTTGCTCATTTTCGGAGATCTCATAGGTGAGAAGACACTCCATCCAATAAGCAGCCTTCATCCGTCCATGGTCCATGGGGAAAAACATGCTTTCTTCCGTCCGCCCTCCCAGCACCATCCGATCCATCGTGTCATTTCTCGATAATGAATTCCTTCGTCCTTTTCCTTGGAGAGGTCCCGGCTTTCTCGCAGCTGTCGCGCCAGAAACCAGGGACGCCATGGTGGCCGTCGTCGCAAGCGAAGGTGGCATTCCGGGCAGAGACGCGAGGGGCAGGGTATCAGGAAGCTCAAAAAATTCAGGCGGTATAATTGGAGGATCGGGGATTCGGGGATTGGGAGAGGCGGGATGGCGCTGCCGACCTTCCAACATGCCATCGAATAAAGCAGAGGTTCTCCGATTTCCAGATCCAATCCCAACTCCAGAAAACGACTGGCGTTGTTTACCCTTGGCTTTCTCGCTTGTCTTCGCGTGCTCCCAGCCAAAAGCCAGATCCTTGGGTTTGATGTATTTGTATTGCCATATCGATAGAAGCTTCTTTTTCGTGTTCACAGTGACCACGATCTGAGCGTCCGCCATCACGCTGCAATGCGACACCCATACGATCATCTCTGTTGGAGGAATTGACCTCAAAGGTTTTGTCGAATGTTCTTCCTCGTCCTTCAATGCGGCAGGTAAATTTGGGAGAGCCCTTAAAATGCCCGCTGTGTGCCCAACCGCTGCAGCTTCCGAGAAAGGGCTGGTCAAAGTGAATATCGTTGGGAGGACTTCTTCGCCATTCGACTCCGACTCCACCACTTCTGATGGTTCCAACACTCTCTGCATCATCACACCATGAGGGGACACTGGCCATGCCTTCCTGACAATGAAAGGCAAGGAAAACGTGTAATCGATCCCGTTCATCAAATACATCTTCCCTATACTCCGCAGGAAGATGAAAACACAGGGCACGATTTCGGAGTAGGACCCGTCCTTCCGCGAACGTTCAATATTTTCTCTGTGAAAGGGTCCAAAGGATGACCGTCCAGGATCTGTATTCACAGAAGACGTGTTTTCGAACATGGCATAGTTGGCAGCGCTGTGACTGGATTTTGGGATTGGCAAGACGACCTGCTCGATCTCACCAAGGCAAGCAGACTGAATTGACTCCCCTTCGTGGTCAAAACACCATCGCTTCATAATGACGCCCGAGTATTCGAGAACAGCATGTTGGGCATTCCAGGAGAGTTCATAGTCCTTTGCTGCATCGCCAGTAAAGAAACGTGCAGCACGGATTGAGTTTAGGATATCCGAATCTGTGCCGCGAAGAACATTCTTGATTGCCCTAAGGAGAGGACCCTCGCATTCCGACGAGTCTGGCGTAGGTGTCACCTTGGAGAGAAATTCACGCGCGGCAGATACAGGAGGTCCTTGTTGCGCGATGACGATCGGTGGCATTGGGTAGTAGACCGCGTTGTGGTATGGTATTTGGCTCCTACTACTGCTTTCAATTTCGAGCTTTTGAACTTGAGAACATGTAACATTATAAAAATCTGTATCTACATACAGTTGCAGATGTTATTTCTTTTTGAGACCATGTACGAAGGCACGAACAGCAGTCAATTCACACGCCCACTCTTTCATCCCACCTATGCACCGCGTTCGGCCATTTCTGCACCCAATCTCGCGTTGTATCTACCTGAATCGATGCAGACCTACTATATACCGCACATTCAGCACAACCCGACCCGCGTTTAAAACTTCAAAGAAGGATGCATTAGCCGGGCTTGATGTGTTTGACGAGTTGGTCGAGACCGGAAAGCTGTCGACCACAAACACGGAAACGGGAAAATTGACCACAAAAACAGAAAGCGTGGCTCATATAGACACTGCCAAAACGACAACAACGAAGGAGGTTGACCCAGATGAAGAAGACGACTTGGACTATGAGTCTGCGTTGTTGGAGGTTCTTGCGGAAGGAAACGTAACCTGTGTGTCTCTTTTTTTTTTTCTTCTACAATGCCAGCTGACTTTTCCTGAAGCATTATTGTGCCCTTCGTCAGGTTTCGATCCCAAATCATACTTTCGAAATTGGTCCATAGAGGCCATGGCACCCACTCTAAATGAACATGGTCAGTTCTCTAGATCCCATCTCTGAAAATCGACTAACAACTTTAGGTCTAAACCTCTTCTCATACCTGACTCACCTAATTGAGGAGCCAGTGACTCGTATTATGTTGGCAGCCCTAGACGACCACCAGGCTCTCGAATTCAAGAAACGCTGGATAGCTTATGAACTAGATCAGGAAAACCCGCAGGCACACCTACCATTGATAGAGTTCTTCTTGAAGTGTGGCATAAAGATGCTCCCACCTATAAGCGGACCATTTGAATTTGACGATAGACTAGAGTCTATCGACGGGGAAAAAGCGATGAGTGCCTTGTCAGCAGCGGACATTACAGGCTCATGGGTAGTGAAGCAACCCATACTTAATGGTGAGTTGCTAATTCATAAAGAATCCCGCTTTTAAAAAAAATTTGCCATTCCAGAACCCGAGAGCGAAAAACTTGAATACCCCGACTTGATGACCCCCGATGCAATATTAGACCCCCGAGACGTCCTCGAACTTCCTCCATCAAAAGAAAGTCCATTCCATAACCGTGTCGTCGTCCGGAATCACCGGTCTGTTTTCCACGACTACGCTGAAGGCGTAGAGGATGACTTGCTGGAAGAAGACGAGCTCCCGGAGGACGAGAACAAGGATCAGGACGAAATGATGCAAGCATTGCCTGTGTCCACGAAATACTACAAAGACCTGCAACAGTCAATTTTGATGCGACGTCGCGTAGTGCAGCAAACAGGCAAGGGAAAAATCCGCCGAGTCGCATTTATGGTGTTGGTTGGCGATGGCAATGGTCTAGTAGGCTATGGCGAGGGTAAACATTCACTTGCAGCGACAGCACTCAAGGCTGCACGCGTTGCCGCCGTACGAAATATGGATTACGTCGAGCGGTTCGAGGAACGTACGACCTGGACAGAAATGTCAACCAAACTCGGATCCACACATCTCATCCTCAGGCCACGGCCTGTCGGATTTGGTCTACGATGTAATCCAAATCTGCACCGAATACTCCGTGCGGCTGGTTTGAAGGACGTGAGCGCCAAGGTATGGGGAAGCCGGAACAAGCTGAATGTGATCAAAGCCGCGTTTCGACTGTTACATTCTGGTCATGCACCAACTGGGATGGGCAACGGGTTGGGAGGGAAAGGGAAGAAACTCGCGAAAGGGAGTGGGATGAGGGGCAAGGCTGACCTGGAGCGCGCCCGAGGACGCAAGCTGATCAGTTTGAGGTAGTAATACTTTGTCCGAGGATAATATGAAATCCTAGTATCATGGCTAATTCTCAACTCGCTCTTTCTCATTTATGAAATTAGGACGAGCGTCTGCCTGGCTTGAACCCGGTAGGGCTTTTGGTGATCGCAAACCTGCTGTTTCCGCAATCCGATTGAGACCACCACCGCTTACGAGTCGAGTAGAAGAAACAAGTGGACGCGGGATCAGGCTAAATGAAGTTAGATTCAAAAAAAAAGTACAACCCCATATAGAAACAATTCCCATAAACGTCACAGTGTATTCATTTGTTCGAATATACCGCCTTCTCAAACCCCGACTTGAAAAACCACAACTCTCAATGCACTCGAGTTAATTCCACAAAGCCGGTGCTCTTCCTATATAATATAAACGACAATCTCTCTCACGAAATATATATATATATATATATCACCCCTCATCTATCCCATCCGCGATGCCTTCGCAAATGCCAGTGGCAAACCCCAACCTGCCTCGGACATCTCGGGCCATGGGCCAGAGTGTTACTCCACTCTGTCGTAGAACCGAAAGACGACCGGAGTCATCACATCCGGTTTACAATTGAAATTTGAAAAAAAAAAAGGTACTTACGGTCTACCCGAGTCCCCGGAAATTACGATTGAATGGATAATTTTTCGTAATCAATTAACAAGTGATTTCATTACCTACATATGACGAAATGTTGATTTTCACAACTCGGCACCAAAAATATATATATAAATACTCGACTTGTAACCCCAAAAAAACAGCATTGTATGAAAGCAAGATATCCATCAAAATAATGATACATTTCTTCTTTTTCTCCTTGTTTTTGTTTATAAATAAAATTTTAACGAAAAATTATCTAAGAGTGGGGTTTCGGGTTTTGATACACAAAAAAAAAAAGAGAGATGAAATAAATATATAAAATGCAACTGCTAGTTCACACATTGAGGAAAGAAAGAAGCGAGAGAGGGATGTGGGGGGATAACAAAAGTGCAGAAAGCTCAAGTGTGCAATCCAAAAAAAACAAAAAATAATAATAATAATAAAAAGAACCACACAATCCAAATCCAAAAAAAGTTCCAAAAAATAATAATAATATTGAAAGTGGGCGTTTGATCATGATGGGGGAAAATATTCATCTCTCCAGCGAGCATTGTGGCAGATTTGACGTTCGTGTGGTGTTCCGATCCAACAGCAAAAAAAAAAAAAAAAAAAAAGAGCAATAATAAACAGGAAATCAGAACCCCTTTTCAACACCGACAGGCAATATCAACGGTGCTTGCATCTGGTGGTGCCCAAACCCATGGTGAAGGCGTTGTGGTTGGGCAGGTGGAGGAGGAGCTATCAAACTCCTGCTTTCCTCACCGTCCATCTTCCAAATCCCTGCGTTTCCAAAGGACATGAATGGGAGAGAAGAAGTAGACTTTGGGGCCTTGTCGGCGGGCGGGGTCGGACACGAAGAAGCCGTCGTGGTTATGGTAGGTGACGATGAGGGCGGACGCACGCTCCTCGTCGGGTCACATCCTCCACATTCACCTGACGAAAGACTGGTGGCGGACAAAGACACGCCCGAACTTGACGAAGAGGAAGATGAGGAGGTCGAACAGGTCGAGGAGCCCGAGTCGTTCCTCGCTCGCGGTTGAGGGGCAGGGTTGTTTGTGACAGGAGTTTGGGAAGTGAGGGGGAAAGCGGCACCGTCAACAGGCGAAGGCGTCTTACGGACCAAGACTTCTGGAAGATCGACTCCTTGCAGAGATTTTGGGCTCTGGACAATAAATCTGCCGCTCAAGACCTCGTCCTTTTCGTCACTCGCGTTCTTACATGGACTGTTGACGACATCCCTCAAGAAAGCAGGCAAAAGCGGAGAGGTGATCGCCGGGGTCGGAAGCTCACTCCCACTTGCACTAGTGTCTCCCTTTTTCACCTCGTTGTCACCAATCCTAATTTGGGGGATATCCAGACTGCCGAGAGATGAGATGCTCCCTCTAGCAGAAGCAGGGGCGTGGGTGGAATTCCTCGGAATGAGGTTTGCGTTCCAATCTCTCGGGGCGGCAGGTGCAGGGCTGGACAAAACTCTCATACGGTAACCGGCGATTCCCAGGTTTGGACCCAAGAAAGGCGACGTGGGAGGACCTGTGGAATAAAGCAAAGGGAGGGGCAAAGGGGAGGGATTCCTGTGAACCTGTACTTGCTGCTGGTGATGCTGGAAAAGTTGTGGCTGAGGCATATGCTGCGGGGTTAACATTCGAGGAGGAGATGAAGGCAAAGGCGTTTGATAGATGGGGGTGGGAGTTAAATGACGCTGTATTTGGAGGTGATAGTGTTCCTGCTGGTATTGCTGACCCAAAGCGAAGTGACTCCGAGATCTTTGGACCGATTTGTTAAGGGGAGCCTCGTTTTGACGAAGGAGATTGATGGAGGCATGGGAAGGCAACAGGGGCGCCGGTTCCGTGGGAGGGGTGAGTGACTGGGATGGTTGTGCTGGGGTGGATGGATCGAGATGGATGACATCCAACCTAGTTCTGGCGAGAACGTTGGAGAGCAAGGCGATTCGCTCGGCCTGAACAGCGGCGGAAATGGAGTCACCGTTGCCTTCTGCGTCTGAAAGGAAGAGATGAGAGATGGGCAGGAGGAGGAGGGGAGGAAAACGAACAGGGCAAGCAGGTCTGGCAGACTTTTCTCCTCCTCCAATTGAGATAGTTGCACTTTTGGCAGACCCAGTCACCGGGCTGCTGGAAAACAGAGTTGGATTAGAAGAGAGAGAGAGAGGGAGAGACGCACATGTGAAATAGGGCCCCGATTACCGGTGTTTAAAATCGGGGGCTGCTGAAAAGAGGGGAGATGAGCGGTGAAAGGGACGAGAAGGGGGTGCTTACAGCGATACCAAGGAGGCCACTGGGTCTGATCTGACCCTGGTCCGGAAAGGGCTCGTTGTCTGGCCAGAACATGATGCATGGGTTGAGGGGGTCTGAGGAGATGTTCTGGACCTTTCCGCCGTTCGCAAAGGCACGGCCTGAGGGGGTGAGGAGGGGGTGGTGGTTGTTGGGCTTTTCGGA
>Ga0307517_10006065_pt1 | contig 18006 bp, 9 predicted proteins | sample 23_EM_MG_FD_194515 | JGI IMG/M metagenome (GOLD analysis project Ga0307517, IMG submission 194515) | Populus trichocarpa ectomycorrhiza microbial communities from riparian zone in the Pacific Northwest, United States - 23_EM | ecosystem: Host-associated > Plants > Roots > Unclassified | place... | reverse complement strand
TATTAAAATAATATATATATATATATATATATATATATATTTTCTTTTTGTTAACTATTATATTATATTATATTATTTTTCAATAAAATAACCAGCAAATTTAATTTATTATACATATATCTATTTAATTTCAAGCTATTACATGTCTCTCCACTGCGAATTGTAATTCTTTCCAACAATTAACTTTTGTTTTTTAAAGATGAATCGAGAGAGAGAGAGAGAAAAAGTAGCCTGATCATTTCTCAAAACGACATGGCACCGAGACGTTTTATTCGGAGAGAAACGGGCCATGGGTTTTGAAATTCCAGCGACTGCGTTTGTATTTTTACTTAAAGTGGGTTTGATATTATGTTAAATATTATTTTTTATAGTAATTTTTATTAAAAATATATTAAAATAATATATATTTTTTAATTTATAAAATTTATTTTTAATATCAATATGTTAAAATAATACAAAAATATTTTAAAAAAATTATAAATAAAAAAAATTAATTCTTTAAAAACGATATTATGCCCCCCAAAACAAATAAGGTATTAATTTCTCAAAGTAAAAAAATACAAATAAAATACCATAGACAGTGAAAAAAGTTAATTAATAAAGAGATTAAAAATAAATTAAATACACACATCATCTAAAAACAAAAATAAAAAAGGAAATTTTCCAAGTCAACAAACAACATCGAGGAAATCAAGAAGAAAAATTTTTCATTCTTCTGACCCTGTGAGTTGATTCTGTCTGCATCTTTATTTAGTTTCTTAGATTTAGGATTCTCCTTTTCTCTTCACTGCAACTCTCTTTTGTACTTGAATTTTGCTCAGTTTTCTTTATCTGTAGTTTCATTCAAAAGCAGAACACTGATTTTTTGCGTTTAATTCAGGGTTGAAGTTTATAATTTGATGAGGGATTGTGCTGAATATGCTTTGTAGTCCTCACCTTTTCTAGTAGAAAAAGAAATACGTACAGAGAAGAAAAGGGTTCCTTTTGTTTTTCTTTTCTGTTCCTTTCTCGAGTTCAATTTAGAAAGTTGCTCCTCCTCCGCTGTTGCTAGAGCTACTTTACATAGTAGTACAAAGTTTTGATTTTTGGTGAAGAGAGAGAAGGAGGGGTTCTCAGATCTTTGGAGGAGTAAAAAGTGGAAGAAATAAGAGGTTTTGAATTGGTTGATTGAGATTGAAGAATTAGAGGATTTTTTTTTTGTGTTTGCTTTTGATTTTGTGAACGAGGGAGGGGTTTTCGTCTCTTTTCTTTGCTTGACTTTTTGAAAGTCTAGATTGGAGATAGAGTTGCCTTTGGTTGGGCACAGCACTTTGGTTTTGTTTCTGTAGCTTACCTTGAAATGGTTTATTTTTTTTTTATTCCAGGGAATGTGGATTTTGGTTTCAGTTGATGAATTCTGGTAATTTGGATTGGATATTTGGGGAAACATTGCTGTTGTTCTGTTAGGGTGGGGTGGTGTTTTATTTTGTATATATAAATTATGCTCAAACAATTACTTGGTAAGCTTCCACGAAAGTCATCTAAGTCGACTGCAAATCGCGATCATGGTGGAAACCACACCGCCAATTCAAATGCTTCTACTGGCTCAAGAAGTAGTAATGGGAAGTCTGCGAATTCAAACATCTCATCCGTAGCAGTAAATAATTCTGCTCCAGATGTATCACAAAACCTTGGTAACAAGATTCATCAAGGTGTGAATTCGAAGTTGAATGGCGATCTAGGGTTTTCTCAGTACGAAGGACTTCCTGGATTCAAGGATGTTCCGAGCTCTGAGAAGCAGAGCTTGTTTATTAGAAAGTTGAACATGTGTTGTGTTGTATTTGACTTTACTGAGCCAATGAAGAACCTCAAGGAAAAGGAGATAAAGCGACAGACGTTGCAGGAGTTGGTGGATTATGTAACTTCCGTGAGTGGGAAATTCTCCGAAACTGCTATGCAAGAAGTTATGAAAATGGTGTCTGCAAATTTGTTTCGGACATTCACTCCTCAACCACGTGAGAACAAAGTTGTAGATGGTGTTGATTTGGAGGAGGATGAGCCTTCTATGGATTCTGCGTGGCCACACTTGCAAATCGTGTATGAACTTTTCTTGAGGTTTGTATCATCAGCCGAGACCGATGCAAAATTGGCTAAAAGATACATCGATCAATCCTTCATTCTGAAGTTGCTGGATTTATTTGACTCCGAAGATCCCAGAGAAAGGGAATACTTGAAAACAATTCTTCACCGCATTTATGGCAAATTCATGGTGCATCGTCCATTTATCAGGAAAGCTATCAATAGCATTTTCTATCAGTTTATTTTTGAGACTGAGAAGTACAATGGTATTGCTGAACTTTTAGAAATTTTAGGCAGTATCATTAATGGGTTTGCTCTGCCATTAAAAGAAGAACATAAAATGTTTCTTGTTCGTGCCATGATTCCTCTGCACAAGCCAAGGTGCTTAGCAATGTACCACCAACCATTATCTTACTGCATCACACAGTTTGTGGAGAAAGACTGCAAACTTGCTGATACCGTAATACGAGGATTGTTAAAGTACTGGCCCATCACTAATAGTTCAAAGGAAGTCATGTTCCTAAATGAGCTGGAGGAGGTTTTAGAAGCAACCCAGCTACCGGAATTCCAGCGCTGCATGGTGCCCCTGTTTCAGCAGCTTGCTCGGTGTTTGAACAGTTCACACTTTCAGGTAATAAGATTCCAAAATTCTTATACTTCTTTGCTTCAGTATACATGCACAACTCACTTCACTATTATAATATGCTTCTCATTATTTATTTATGGAAAAATATGAAATTTTCTTCCGTGGATATGCTTCATATCTGCAAGATGGAATGTTATTGTCCTCGCTTTGCTTTATTCATTCTTATAGTGAAGAAATCTCTGCAGTCATATTCTAAAATCTTGTGTTATTGTATCGTTAATACCAATTTCTCTCCTCTTTGTTAGTAAGTCGGTTGGTATTGTTACAAATCATTCTCTATAGTCTCATCTACTTGGAGCTTGTATATTGCTCTTGTTATGTTATTCTTACAGCATTCATATTTTAAAATTATCTTCACCTGCTAAATTGGCTGGGAAGATATAATAAGAGACAGTCGTAAAGGTTTCTTCTGTTTTCTGTAAGAGAAAAGGTGCTGAAGAAGATGCTGGACATGAGTGTTCCAACAGGAATGTTACTTGAAAAGAAGAACAGAAGTATAGAGGGTTACTGGATATAAAAAGTTTGGTGCTTAGCCATCCATTGAATCAACTGATGGCTAATATCTTGGTAGTAGGTGGTTCAAAGTAGGCCTATGTCAAAGTAACAATTGCTGTAGAGTATCAAAGCGGGTCAATGCTAAATCTTGTTAATTCTATATGTTCTTATCGAAGAAGTACTCAGATGATGAAGCTACATTTTAGTTGACAGTGATCCGTTTGTCAAAAGCAATATAGGTTCTGGAGCTTTATTATGTTTTTTGGTTCATAATAGATTGCTGAGTATCTCTGAGAAATCAAGCAATTTTTATTGGTTTACATTTTATAAAATTAAAGTGTGTTCTTTTTTGCTTGAATGAAAGATCCTGAATGGCCACATGTCCTTGATGGTAATCATTCGGTTGGTTCTAAATCTGAGTATGGCAACCTGCATTTTCATGTATGATGACATTCTGTTTCAAGTTGCTGCAGCATTGTTGTTTTACCACCATCTTTTCCGTTGTTGTTCCTTTTTTAGGTTAAAGTAAAAGGAAGATAAAGGATAGATAAGTTTTAGTATTGGAATTGATTGGGGCCTTTACATTTCTTGCGTAACATAGTTTTTTTTTTTTTTTTGCAATTACAATGATTAGAATTACTCCTTGATGTAAGTAGCGAGATATTGTATTTTAAAAGTGATAAATTACTGCTGTTTGAGTTCCTGTTTGTCCTAGGGTGACGCACATGGTAATATGTCATGTTTAGTTCTTCATACTAGACATCAATTGTTGAAATAAAACCATGGCCTGATCTTTTTTCCCAGCCATTAAGAAGAACTTGCCATCAGTCCTTTCGAAGCTGTTGTGGATTGAATCACCAAATTTATTGTGGAAACATCTTCCATATAAGTGAATGGGTTTCCGTTAATCCATGGTGTTCAGTTTTGCACTGAAAAACTTGTTGAGATGATAGCTTCTATTCTTTGCTCCTTCCTTTGTTAAAATCAGTATATGGAACTGATGCTTTGCAGGTAGCAGAGAGAGCATTGTTCTTGTGGAACAATGATCCCATTGAGAACCTGATCATACAAAATCGCAAGGTTATACTACCCATCATCTTTCCTGCTCTGGAGAAAAATGTTAGAAACCACTGGAATCAAGCTGTCCGTAGCTTGACTTTAAATGTACGCAAGATCTTCGAAGATCTTGATCATGAACTGTTCAATGAATGCCTGCTAAAGTTTCAGGAAGATGAAGAGAAGGAAGTTGAGATCAAAGCAAGAAGTGAAGCCGCATGGAAACGATTGGAAGAGATTGCCACGCAGAAGGCTGCAAGTGATGCCATGGTGGTTGCGCCTCGCAAAGCACTCACTTGCAGCGCTTCAGGTTAGCTGTTAGCAGAAGCATGGATGTTTGTTGGTATCACCATGGACTATCTATTTTTGATTGAGATGGATTCATTATTTTGATAATTTTTCTTTTAGGTGTTTGATATGGTTTAAAATTTGCTTAACTGCCTAATAAAATATTTTGTAAATTGATCCTTCTATGCGTGCAAGTCTTAGAGCCATTTGACATGCTAAATTAAGAGCTAAAACTAATAAAAAATAATATGCTAAATGAAGAGCTAAAAATAATAAAAAATAATATTATTTTAGCTCGTCAATAATACTTGTTCTAAGTGGATTGCTAAACAAAATGTTATTTTACTATTTTTTTACACGTTGTTTGGAAATACAAAAACATTATTCATTACAATTTTTTTTTTATTAGTTGTATTTTATTAAATTTATATTTTTTTTTTATTTTTTATGATGTTATTTTGGTTTCATGGTGTATGATATGAGTTTAACAAGTTTATTTAATTTTTTTTAAATATTAAATTAATTTAGAATCGTTATTTTTAATATTTTATTTTTTAATTGTTTTTAGATTTATTAAATTAATTGAATTATATTAAATTATTAAAATATTTGAAAATCAAATATATTAAAATAAAATTAATTTTTTAAAATAAATCTTTATCAATTGAAGTGAATAGAAATAAATAAATAAAATACTACATTTACACTATTCTATTATCTATTCTGATTTTTTAAAGCTTAAAAAAGTCAAACCCAATCTTGTCTGTCAGAAAGTTGAAAGCAGATAAAATTAGGAAAGATAAGAAGACCACTTCTGGTGCAAGGAGTGATCATCATGACAATGAAGTAGCGAGCCTATAGTGAAGTAAGTAGACTGGCAATGATGTAAATTCCACCATATGACACTAGGAATCATCATTCTTTGTATTATTCACAAACTGAAGTGACACACCGAAATGGGTAAAATAAATTCCATTTCATGACTCGAGATGATGTTGATCTTGACTCCTTGATATTTGATTGCACACGAACATTCATGGAACCATTCCTCGAAGCTTCACCATGCCGTAGCAGATGGAGCTTGCTTCCATTGTTATGGGTAAATTAAAAATCTTTAAATTTTGATCATAAAGAAAATACGATAAGATTGTCCCCCTAAGATCCTACTTGCCTTGGTTAAAACCAATTACAAACAAACCAGTATGATCTTGAAACTACTTTAGATTCTTGACCTGCTTTGTTTAATTTGAACAACATCAGTAAAAGTTAAGCAAGCTTCTTTAACTTGAAAAAAAGAATCCTCAGAACGAGGATAGTTAAAGATGTCTGAAACCTAAAGCAAGTTTTGAACTTTGAGTTGAATCATGCATCTCTGATTAAGTACACTTTGTATATACAGCATGGATCCAAACTAGTAGCTAAGCTTCTCGTTGTTGATTGAATGCCTGAAGCCTTAATTTTTAAAAATTAACTTGAAAAAAAGAGTCAAAAAACAAAATAGAAAAGAAGAACACGAAGGAAAGCGGCTTGTGATGTAGATGGTTTTCCAAATTTATCATGGTCCCATGGATTAAGTTTAAGGTAATTGCCTTGTTTAACCAAGTTTGTGTGCCCTCAAGAACATTGTTGATTTTTTTTAATAACTAAGAAGCTATTCCGAACCTTAATCATGTTTAATAGATATGTGTTAGACATTAAGCCTCACGATAAATAGTTCTTAATAAAAAGTATTGAAAAACACACCTAAATATTTTATTATTAATGTTAATAATATTATTAATTATCCTTAAAACCACTGTTCGGATGGATACAAGATTAGAAACTGTGAATGTTAAGGGTTGGTTTGGTCACTTTGATCTCCCCAAGCCACTTTGTGTTTGGTCACTTTGGTCTCTCTGTGTTTGTCTCATCTCTGGCCCAAAGTAATCGAGGAAAAAGAAAAAAAAGGAAAAGCTTTTTTCATAGCTGTGCTTCTTGTTGAAGTCACTGCTGCTTCTGTAAGTAGCATCAAACATTCTTCTTTTTGTTTTTCTGTTTACTTTCCATCCCCTAAATTTTTTGATTTTGATTTTGTCAAATATTATAATAAATGCTACTTTGTTGTTTGTGATCGAACCCAGATGAGATGTCTGATTCAGCTATTTTTCGCTCTGCAAGAATTCAACAGAGGAGTTACTACTGACGTGTCTGTGTGTATTCATATGATTTTCCATAGCTTCACTCTCTGCATCTGCTTTGTTTAATTATTTTTTTTTGAATTTCAAGTCAAATGTTCTCTCTCGATTCCCATTTTTGGATTTCCTTTTATCTTTTTAAAGAGCCATAAAGGACAGACAACCGAGTCGATGATGTGATTTCTCTAATAAAAAATGCTTCTGGGTTTTGTTTAATTTATGATAGAAATACTGGGTTTTGTTTCTTCTGTGGTTTCCTTTGATATGGATTCCATGCATCTGGCTGCTCTTCTCTGAATTTGAGGTTGGGTTTGTACTGTCCTTTAATGGACTGAAACCTGCTTCAGAAGACAATCTGTATACACCTGGGTTAGCGGCAACTTTGATCCTTGTGTGCGTAGAAGATTTTTTAGTTATGATCAAACAAATACTTGGTAGGCTTCCGAAGAAGCCTTCGAAGTCATCTGAGAATCGCGAATTTGGGGGTCCATCTGTTGCCCCTTCAAGTACTTCATCTGCTTCTAAAAGCACTAGTGATTTCCAGAGCAACAGGCCTGGAACTTTAAACAATTCGTCTCCTCCTGGTCCTGATTCTGCTCCGCATTTAGGTTATAGTCATGGAATGAAGCCTACCCAGGTTGTGAATCCGAAGCTGAATGGCAGTTCAGTGCCTGCTCCGTATGAAGCATTGCCTGGATTTAGGGATGTCCCGAACTCTGAGAAGCAAAACTTGTTTATTAGAAAGCTCAACTTGTGTTGTGTGGTGTTCGACTTCACTGACCCTACTAAGAATTTGAAAGAAAAGGACATCAAGCGCCAGACTCTGCTTGAGCTTGTGGATTATGTTACTTCTGCAAATGGGAAGTTCACGGAAACTGTCATGCAAGAAGTTATAAAGATGGTATCAGTTAATTTGTTTAGGCCGCTTACTCCACACCCCCGGGAGAATAAGTTATCAGAGGCCTTTGATTTAGAAGAAGAGGAGCCCATGATGGACCCGGCATGGCCACACCTACAGATCGTGTATGAATTCTTTCTTAGATTTGTAGCATCACCCGAGACAGATGCAAAGTTGGCTAAGAGGTATGTTGATCACGCATTTGTTCTCAAGTTGTTAGATCTCTTTGATTCTGAGGATCCAAGGGAGAGAGAGTATCTGAAGACAATTCTACATCGTATCTATGGAAAATTTATGGTGCATCGCCCATTCATCAGGAAGGCTATCAATAATATCTTCTTCCGTTTTATTTTTGAGACAGAGAAGCATAATGGGATTGCTGAGCTTTTAGAGGTTTTGGGTAGCATAATCAATGGGTTTGCTTTGCCGCTAAAAGAAGAACACAAATTGTTCCTTGTTCGGGCATTGATCCCTCTTCACAAGCCAAGGTGTTTACCAATGTACCACCAGCAATTATCATACTCCATTACACAGTTCGTGGAGAAAGACTGCAAGCTTACTGATACTGTTATAAGGGGTTTGTTAAAATACTGGCCAATTACTAATAGTTCCAAGGAGGTCATGTTCCTAAGTGAGCTGGAGGAAGTCTTAGAAGCAACTCAGCCTGCAGAATTTCAAAGATGTATGGTACCCCTGTTTCGTCAAGTAGCTCATTGCTTGAGCAGTTCACACTTCCAGGTAATAAACCATAAAATATCTTCACCTGCTTTGAGAATTTTTCGTTTCCTTCATGAAATTAACTTCTATATATGGAAACATGCATCGAGAACTTTTTGTCTGTTTCTTTCATAGTAAATGCTTTTCAAGTGTTTGAGACATCTGCATCCTTTCGGTCATAGTAGGAGGAATGGTCCTACATGGTCACGTTCAGTGTTGTCAAATTGCAAGGCGCCTTAAGGTGACAAGGTCTGCTAGCACTTGAGGTGCCAAGCGTGAGCCTAGGTGCTTGCCTGAGTCAAGAGAGATGCTACTAATGAAAGTATACATGACTACAGTAAAATCAATTAATCAAAGCTGCAAGCGAAATATCACATCATAGATAACCATAATAACATTGAATTAAACAAGTCTTAAAAGATGAGATACAATAATTTAAGGAGCTAATGCTTTGCTCTTCATCAACATCCACTAAATCATCATCCATGCTCTCCTCTCAATCTACCACTTCATCCAAATAATCGTCTTTCAAGCCAAAATGTGCTTCTTTATATTTTGATCCTTTTATACTTCGAGAATTTGATGCCTTTGCAGTTGTTCTCAATCTTGTTTACTCTGTGGATCTCACTTCTCCAGCTTCAGATGCTCTAGCCACATCACCCATGTCAAATTGTGAAGTGTCTGCACCTGTCTCTCCAATCAATGATTCATTATAATTATTAGTATCACTAAAGAGATAGAACTAACAACATCCCTCAAAATGGCGATTTACATTTTCTGTCAAAACTTAAAGCATTTGCATTTTGTTTTAGATTTAGTTCCACTTCCAGGCTATCGGTAAGCTGTTTAAGATTTTTGTCTCTTTCCAATATCTTTGTGCCATTTTCTGTCGTTCTAATATGGTGCTTTAGGAAGTGTTTATGCAATCTAAGGCATATATTTTTTCGTGGTCAAATTGTTTTGGTTAGCTTTGATTTATGCCTTAGAAAATAACGCATATATACACATTGAGATTGTATTTCTTGGGATCAAATCGGCAAAAGATTATAGTTATCATTCTTCTGCTGGCTTTTCTTTTACTGACTTTGTGACAGGGAACAGGAAGAACATTGTTTTTCCTGGCTTGGGGTTACTAAGCTTGTAAATTTTGATTCCTGGGCTTATATGGAGGTCTATTATATTCCCTGAGGTGCAAAGAAACATCTAGGTATCTTCCTGTGCATTGGATTTTTGTGGAAAAATTGTGGAGTAGCATTCAAATAACATCTCCCAGACAATAATGGAGAAATAGTTGTAGCTTTGGGTTCTCCTTATCTTTTTCTTCTGACTGATAATAACCATATTATCTTTGATGACTAGTTTTCTACTGAACTGATCCTCTTTAAAAGAGTTATGCTGGGGACGCTAAGAGGATTTTACTAAATTAAAAGAAACTAGAAAGGGTAGTAGAATTACTGTAGTGTGTTTTTTTGTTGTTGCTATAAACTTAATTGGCATTGTGGATTGGAATAGTAAAATGACTATTTTCCCCTTATAAACATAACACAGTTGACTTTGGCAGTGGTGGTATAATAGTCTTTTTGTAGTTTTTTGAATAGTAGAATGACTAATATATCCTTAGAGACAAAAAAATCATGCGTTGATAGGCTTAGAAATTTTTAATTTTTCATTTCAAATGCACAATAAAATTACTGAAATGTCCTTGAATTAATTGTCTTTGCCTTGGGTCAAGGGGTTTTCATGTCTTTTCCATTTAGGTTTTTTGTGATTATCAAGTATGATCAAGGGCGATTTAGTATTTAGGCATATATAAAATATTAATTAATTCTAGAAAGTAGGTTGTGCTTGATGTTCACGGGGACATGCGCGAATGCTTCTCTGATTTTTGTCCAGCGATATATGGTGACCAAAATCTTGCTTCCAAGATGGAGTTTTATTCCTCTTGACACCGCCGCTATAAATGAGCGGCCTGTGTACCAAAAAAAATGTCAGGTTTTGCTCTGGTGGCTGTTTTTTCCACTTCCTTCTTTACTCTCAGCCAAACACAAGGTTTTTTAGAAGGACAAATCTTATGATCCAAAATATCAACCAAGGACTAAGAAAAACTATATATCGATCTCAATGATATACAAGGCCATAGAGAAATGTGTATCCGGTACACGGAGATTAAGGGTACATGAAGCCAATGCCAAGATTTCGATCACAATGCAGATATCATCACCAAGCACCAAGATGATTCCACAAGGTTTTTGGAAGAATGGACAAGCCTTTCAACAACCAATGGTGATGCCATTCAACCTAGTAGGGAACTACTATTAGAGGTTAGTGATATAAACTTTAGTTCATTTATTTTAGTTTAGTTAAATTTTGTATGACACACTAAAAGCATGACAGTAACACTTAAACATGCTTGCATTGTTTGTGCATACAAGTGTTAAAACTTGAGCAATATGAGAATCGATCAATCATCAAAATTTGAGTCGTTTGATCATTGATGTGACTTGTTGAGGTTTAGATTACCATATATGTGGAGAAATATGGTTAGGATCAACTAGGATTGAATTGTGGAAGAAACAAGTGAAAACGTGAAAAATCATGATTTTGGGCCGTAGGCAAAACTACAAGATCATTTCAAAAAAAGGTCAGACCATTTCTCCAAATCAGTCTAACCGATTATCAAAACGATCAGACTGTTTTGTGCAGTATAAAAACTGCATCAGCCCTTCTCTCTTCAAAAACCCGACTTCTTTCAATTTCTTTAGTATTTCTCTCTTTCTACAAACCCTAAACCCCCAAAAACCTTCCCTAAAGTTTTTATACTTCAATTAAACACTAAATCCTAACTCAAAACTCCTTAGAATCATCTATATTAGGATTATTTGTGTTCAAACACCTATAAAATCAAAAGTCCAACTTTGTATTCTCTCGAATTCCTATTGAAGAACAATGCCTAGAGTGAAGATCTCATCAAGGAGGAGTGTTCAAAGATTCGATGACTATCTCTTTGTTTTCGAAGATGCAAAAAAGAGATACAACGAAGATTTCAAAACTAGACAAATTGCTCCACCAAGATATGTGGATTAAGGTGATTTTAGAAGGATGAATGTGTTAAATTACTTTGAGAATATTGGTTGGAATAGTTAATATAAATGTCATATCGATGTTTTATGCAAATTCGAGTGTTGAAGAGAAAGATGATGATATTTATATTAGTAGTTATGCCCATGGAGTTAAAATATATTTAAACTCAAATGTCCTAGTTCAGATTTTGGAGATTATTAGGGGAGATTTTACTAGAACTTTTGCCTCTCACCAATTTATTGAAGCACCAAACACACCAACATCTCTTTGAGCAAATGAGATTAGTTTTTGGGAGAATTTTAGATGATGAAGAAAGAGCTATTGCAATGTCTTTATCTTGTAATATGTATATTTTGCATTCAATAGTTAGTTGAATTTTGTTGCCTAAAGGAGGGCACAAAAAAGAATTAAAATTTATAGATCTGTGGATTATGACTTGTATTGTGGATGGAAAACCATTTGATTTAGCTTACATGATTTTGAAGCATATGAGCAATGTTATCAAATGAATGTAAATAAGGACTTAAGTATGTGGAGCCATTATAACTAAGATTTTCATTGCTTTTGATTGAATATTATAGAATATAAGGATGAACATAATATTGGAAGAGATCATATTTATAATGCCGCAAAGTTAAGAGAATGAGGGATGTTTTATGTTGATGATGTGTGGATTTATGATCCTTTAAAGGAACTTAGTGCAAGAAAATTAAAACTAGGTCCAAGACAAAAGATCCTTAAAAATAGGCCAACCACCTATGCCTTCACCTCAACCTCAATCAACATTTGAAGAAGGTTTTTCGAGTGCTCCACTTTCCCTAAAATTAATTCCATGACCACATTTTCTAGCATCAACACCTGTTTTCTTTCATCTTTTTTTCTTTTTCTAGTCTCATTGTACCACTTTTCTACTAAGGCTACATTTGGTATTGCGGTGAACTACATGTTGCACCGAAACAAAAGGCATGAATGGTCTATTATTCCTAATCAATCCCTTTTCTTCCATATTATTCCATATCCATAACAAAGAATGGCCTGCCCCATTGAATCCCACATAATTACTATAAGAAATGCACCACCAAGCTAGCTCTAAAATCATCTCACATAGCAAGACTCTCCTTTCTTTCATAAACATGCAACAATTCATTCAAGCATGGATGGAAATCATCGTAATCCTCTTGTGATCAAGGATCAAGTCCCTCCTTGAAGCTAGCAAAATTGTAAGATTGCCTGGACAACCACCAATTAGTTTCCAACAATTCTCTAGCTATATCATAGTGATTGGTGGAGCACTTGTATGCACAAACAACGCAAGCATATAGTTCAGGTTTAAATGTTACTATCATGCTTTTAGTGTGTCATACAAAAACTAACTAATCTAAAATAAATGAACTAAAGTTTAGATCACTAACCTCTAGTAGTAGTTTTCTACTAGGTTGAATGCAATCACCATTGGTTGTTGAAAGGCTTGTCCATTCTCCTAAAAACCTTGTGGAATCATCTTGGTGATGATAGCCGTATTGTGGTTGGAATCTTGGCATTGGCTTCATGTACCTTTGATCTTTGTGTACCGGACACACATTTCTCCATAGCCTTATATATTGTTGAGATTGATACACATTTTTTTTGGTCCTTGGTTGATATTCTGGACCAAAGGATTTGGCCTTCCTAAAGGCCTTTTGTTTATAGGTCTTGGTTGTCCTCCTATGTGCCTTTAATGTCGGTTACCTCCCATTTGATATCTTTAGGGTTGAGGCCTTAAACGTCATTGTGGCACATTTCTTCTACCATAATTCTTCCACTGCGGGTTTCTTTTAACTTGGCTTTTATGGAAGTAAGGCGTTTCTTGCCTTTGCCATTGGTTTTTCCTTTGCAAGTTGCCTCTCAATTGTCGATTATGGAATTGAGGCCTTGCTTGTTCATGACTAGTGTTCCTTCTTTGTCGGAACCCTTTCCTTGCTCCTCCATTCCTAGAATTCCTGCGATAAGCATTTTTAGGTATCCTTTTTAACATTAAGTTCTTGTTTGTTAGGCATTGTACCTTTCAGTACCCACATCATATTTTTAGGAATGATATTTTTTTTAATCTATATTTATGCGATAAATAACCTTTCTTATTGCAAAAATTACATATAGAAAAATTACTATACATGATAGATTGATTAACATGCTCATTGGATTTTTGTTTTTGTACACAATTAAAACCTAAACCACTTTTATTTAGGCTCTTATTTTGTCCTCCTAACAAAACATCCAAGTTATCTCTATCTTGAGTAAACTTGGCTAAAGTTGAAGTGAAGTCTTCAACTTGTTTTCTAAGAGCACCATTTTGATTTTTCAAATCCTTTAATGATGAGGAACAACTAACAATACCACATAATGATTCATTTACTTGTGTTAATCTATCACATTTTTCAAGCAAATTATTATTTTCAGTTTTCAAATTTTCATGCATCTTTTCCAAGTTTTTTATTAATCTTTCTATACATCTTGTTCTTTTTATGCAAGGCTTCACATAAGGTAATTAAGTCATCAAAACTCACATCAACATCTTCATCTTGTTCAATGAAGTTTGAGCTAGGTGAGTCTATATTATCTTCATATACTATTGTTCTAGAAAATCTAATTCATTAAAGTCAATGATCTTTAACTCTAAGACGGTTAAGTCTTATAGTAAGAGCACAAGCTCTGATACCAATTGTTGGACCCTATTACAAAATCTTGATTGTCGAAGTCGATAACCGTTATATTTAGAAGTTCTTCGTTCTTGACCTTTTGCGAATCATTTCCTTTGCTTGTTTGATGATTTCTTGAATGTTGTAAACTTCTCTAAATCATCGCAAGGGTGTGTGCAACATATAATACACATATTGTTTGTACCCTATGCTGAAAGGGGGGCACTACTGGTTCTTTATTAGTTCAGACCATTCTTGCAGGTTAGGATTGTATTTTTTTTTTTTTAGTTTAACGTGGGTGTCCGGGCCAGCTTGCGCGCACCTCGACTAATCCCACGGGCCCTGAAGTTAACGACCATGTAAGCCTCCAGTGGCCATCATATGAGCAACCACAGGTTAGGATTGTTTTTTCTCATTTCCTAGGGGGGTCATGCTGCAGGTGTCTTTAGGGCACTTCTCTCACATATACTCAAAACGAATCGGAATGTCCTTGATTTTGTGTTTTTTATCGTTGCTTAGCTGGATTGGATGATGCCTTTTGCACCAATAATCTTTTGTACACTTCTTTCTATAAAATCTTCTCTTTTCATATAAATATTAGTTCAGGCTGAAGGTTAGTACTGAGTGCATCTTTAGTTGACAAACCTTGAAAATTAAATGGCATCTCCCTGCACCAAGGGGATTTCTTCTTTCATGATTGCCCCCCCATGGGGGGGGATGCTTTCTTTCATGATTGGACGGATGACTGCAATTTTATAGAAGAAAAAAAAGACAAATCAAGTAGCTATTTGCAGAGAACAATGAAAAAAAAAAACCCTTCCATTGGGCTTCAATTTTTAGGATCAAGCCTTCTTTCTTGGAATGCTCTGGCAGTAGAGATCTGTATATGAAGTGTCATTTTTGCTTCTGTTTCCTGGCCCTTGTCTGGATTTTGCCACATGTACTTATTTCAACAGTGGGCCATGTGTGATTATAAGTTCCATATCAGTGGTAGCCTTGAAATTAGACTTGGCAAAAATGATGGTATGTGTGCCAATTATGGTATCATGAGTGATAACAATGACGGACGGTATCACATGGGAGTAGTTATTAATTTGGTGGCTCTACAGGTGTTGTTAGGGTGATTGAGTGGTGGGTGGCGACTAGGTTATGTGCTGGCAGTTGCGTAGGTGTGCAGTAAAGCAGTCATGGTGTGAAGGTGATAATTTCAGATTGTGCTTGCAGCATTTGTTATTTTTAATTCCTAAATGTAACGCCTGTGGAGATTGGTTACATTGTCATGTAAACTAGTTTCTGTGGAACTGTTTTTGATCCTCTCTTCTTAGTTTGGGAATTGCTATATCAGTGGCAGGGTCACCTTTTTTTGGAATTAATTTCTTCATTGCTGAATTAATTTCCTCTCAGCTGAGGCTTCTTCTTGAGGAGGCTCTGTAATGATGTCTGCTCTTATTGTAAAGTCATGATTATCTTCTGTTTTACCATTTTCTTCTCAAAAAAAAGTATTCTGATTTTGGTCGACCTCTTATAATTCCCGCATCATTCACAGCAATTCCTAACTCAAAGGTGAGTTTACTGATTCTTGCTCTTACAGGTGGCCGAAAGGGCTTTGTACTTGTGGAACAATGATCATATCGAGAACTTAATTAGACAGAACAGCAAAGCTATACTCCCCATTATCTTCCCTGCCCTGGAGAAAAATGGACGTAACCACTGGAATCAGGTGGTGCAGAGCTTAACAGTTAATGTTCGCAAGATTTTTGCTGATACTGACCCCGAGCTGTTCGAGGAGTGCTTGCGCCAGTTTCAAGAAAAAGAAGCGAAGGCAGAGGAGTTCAAAACAAAACAAGAAGCCACCTGGAAGCGCTTAGAAGAGATTGCCGCAACTAAAGCTGCGAGCAGTGAAGCAGTCCTTGTTCCCCATGCTATACCCACCTTAACATCGTCCAGCTAGATATCAATCCATATGTATAAATTATTCAAATTCCATTGATTGGTCTGGGAGCAGCAAGATGGTCATTATGCTCAAGAGTTTGGTATTCTCACGGATCCAAGCCCGATTTCTTTGTTGCCCCACCAATTTTTTATCTGGTTGCCAGCGTCAAGGTGTTCAGGTGGTGATATCTTTGTGCAGCAATGTAGCTGGCAATTCTGCCATTTGCACGGGGACTGTATACTGGGTCAGACCAAGAGTTAGTAGCTGGACTCACGTTGATGATGAAGGGAGGATAAAACTAGTAATTTTGTTAGTTTCCGCTGTAACTCATGGAGGAGCTACAGATCACACAGGTGATCTAAGAACTGTCTTGATTTTAGCCCACGTCTTGTGTATCTACAAAGTACTTTGATCTCATTTCTTATTTGCATGTATCATATGTATTTTATTGTGTAAAAGTGGAACCTTCTGCGGGTGTGGATTGTGCTTAATTGTGTTTTTATTTTTAATTTTTTTTTATAAATTTAGTTTATTTTGATGTGTTGATGTTAAAAATAAATTTAAAAATATAATAAAATAATATTATTTTGATACATATATTCAAGTGAAAAATGCTATGATAATATCAATACTACCTAATATTATAGAATTGAATTGAATTGGGTTACTTCAATGCAGAATTTATTCGATGAATCATCTTAGACCTTGGATTTTTGTTTTAAAATGATAAAAATTTATTTTCAAATTATTTTATAAATATATTTATTTAATGTTTTTTTTTTATTTTCTTGACTAATTATATTTTTATTTTTACTTTTTGTTTTAAAACATTATATATATATATATATAAAGCCAACAAGTGGGATATTTTTAAAGACATAAATAGAAAAAAAAAAAACAACTTTCTTGGCATAATTTTATTTTAATGAAATTAAATGAAAGGCATCAGATGCAAACAAGTAAGAATATTTTTACTATTTCACAAAATTCTTCACATGGGACAGCTAGCAGCATAGAACTTTTTTCACAGCAATTATCACAGCAAGCAATAAGACTGAGAAATCAATTCAAAAAATCACCCAATTAATTGATTATTATTGGTAAAAAAGGACACGCTGTCACAAACTTTTTTCAGAAATCATTTTAGTTCCAAATCCATATACTCTTTCTCAATTGCATCCCAAACTATAAATTTCATCAATCAAGTCCCTAATGTTTCCTATATTTCTCAAATATGATCTTTAGTCAATTTACACTGTTAGTGATTTACAGCTTAATCTCTAGGATCGAATCGCGTCATCAAACAAGTTTGAAAAGTGTTCCTTTTTTTTTTTTTTTGATTTACGTGGGTGTCCGGGCCAGCTTGCGCGCACCACGACTAATCCCACGGCTCACTGAACACCCTGCAAACCCAGTAAACATGTAAGGCACCGTGGGAATGACAGACGTGCACATGAGGACTCGAACCCAGGAGCAGCAGGAGGAGACAAGCCACTCCCACTGCCAGGCCAAGACCCTCAGTGTAGTTTGAAAAGTGTTCTTGAACCCTAGCGTCGTGTGTTTGATGTTGCCTTTAAAATATTATTTATTTAAAATTTAAGATTTATTTTATTTAAAATTAAATTATTCTTAAATCATTTTGATATATTTATAAATAAAAAATACTTTAAATATAACAGACTCCAAACAATCTTCACAACTTTCATCCATCTCAAATATAAAAAAAAACATAGATATACATCGTAAAATTAATTGGTTAATTTAAGAGAAAGATAATAAAGTTATTTAATTAATTTTTAGAGACAAATCTAACGTGGGCATACTAAAATGGAGTAAATTTAAAGATAAAGGGTAAAATAGTTGATAAACACTAACATTTTCAGTCTAATGTACATATTTATCCTACTATTAATTTGAAAATAAAATTTGACAAATTGTTAAAAAAATCTTAATTAAAAAAAATACGATTCAGAGTTTTTTGAAAC
>Ga0307517_10006063_pt1 | contig 18015 bp, 18 predicted proteins | sample 23_EM_MG_FD_194515 | JGI IMG/M metagenome (GOLD analysis project Ga0307517, IMG submission 194515) | Populus trichocarpa ectomycorrhiza microbial communities from riparian zone in the Pacific Northwest, United States - 23_EM | ecosystem: Host-associated > Plants > Roots > Unclassified | place... | reverse complement strand
AGGTGAGAGTCAGTGAAGAAGAAGCACCCGCTGCGCCGGATCCTGCTCAGCACAGCGGCCACCGTCTCCGGCGTCGTCCTGCTGCTGGCCCTCAAGCAGCCGGCCGACAGCTCGGCCACCGCCGCCGCGCAGGCCCCGGCGGGCACCGGGGCGGCGTCGGCGACGGCCTCGCAGAACGCCCAGGACGCCCAGGGCGGCGAGGGCGCCCAGCAGGACGAGCCGTCCTCGGGTCCCCTGCCGACGAAGTCCGCCGCGGGGTCCTCCGGGACTTCCGGGTCTTCCGGGACTTCGACTGCCACGAAGGCCGTCACCGGAGACTCCGTGGACGCCCAGTACGGCGCCGTCCAGGTGAAGCTCACGGTCAGCGGCGGCAAGATCACCAAGGCGGAGACCCTGCAGGCACCCACCACCGGTCCGGGCGGCGACGCCGTTCCCAAGCTCAACCAGGAGGTGGTCACCGCGCAGAGCGCGAACGTCGACGCCGTCTCCGGGGCGAGCTACACCAGCGAGGCCTACAAGAAGTCCTTGCAGAGCGCGATCGACAAGGCGGGACTTTGACGTCATGACTCAGAAATCCAGCACCTCCACCTCCGCCTCCGCCCCCGAGGACTCCCGGCTCCGCCACGTCGAGCACGCCATGGGCACGGTGTTCTCCTTCGACGTGCGCGGGGCCGGGTCCGGGGCCGGTGCGGCCAGGACCCGGGCGGCGCTCGACGCCGCCGTGTGCTGGCTGCACCGGGTGGACGAGGTGTTCTCCACCTTCCTGCCCGACAGCCAGATCAGCCGGCTGGCCCGCGACGAGCTCGCGCTGTCGCGCTGCGACCCGGACGTGTGGGAGGTGCTGCGGCTGTGCGAGGAGGCCGAGCGGCTCAGCGACGGCTGGTTCAGCGCGCGCTACGACATGGAGAACGACGGCGGCAGCGCCTTCGACCCGACCGGCCTGGTGAAGGGCTGGGCGGTGGAGCGGGCGGCCCGGATGCTGGTGTCGGCGGGCGCGGAGTCGGTCTGCCTCAACGGCGGCGGCGACATCCAGCTGCACGGCGGCCCCTGGCGGATCGGCATCTCCGACCCGCACCACCCCGGCGGGCTGGCCGCCATCGTCCAGGCCCATGACGAACTGGCCGTGGCCACCTCCGGCCCCGCCGAGCGCGGCTGCCACATCCTCGACCCCAACACCGGCGAGCCCCCGGTCACCGACCTGGCCTCGGTCACCGTCGTCTGCTCCGGCCTCACCGACGCCGACGCGTGGGCCACGGCCGCGTACGCCATGGGCGGCGACCGCGCCCGCGTCTGGCTGGAGCAACTGCCCGGCGCGGAGGGCTTCGCGGTCACCTCGGACGGCGGCACATGGCAGACGAGCGGATTCGGGCGCCATACGGCGTAGCGCGGCGTAGTTTGCAAAGCTTGACGTACGGCACCCGATGACCGCGAGAATGCGGCTCATGGATCTGGAACTCAACGACAAGGTCGTTCTGGTCACCGGTGGCTCGGACGGCCTCGGCGCTGCCCTGGTGCGGCGGCTGGTCGCCGAGGGTGCCCGTGTCGCGCTGTGCGGACGCGACCCGGAGCGCGTCGGCCGGCTGGTCAAGGAACTGGGCGAGAACGGCGCCGACGTGCTCGGCGTCCCCGCGGATGTCACCCGCCAGGAGGACCTGGAGCGCTTCCTGTCGGCGGCGGAGGGCCGCTGGGGCCACATCGACGCCGTGGTCAACAACGCCGGCCGCAGCGCTCCGGGCCTTTTCGAGGCGCACGACGACTCCGTGTGGGAGGACGACCTGCAGCTCAAGCTGCACGCCGCGGTCCGCCTGACCCGGCTCGCACTCCCCCACCTGCGGGCTGCCGGTGGCGGCAGCGTCGTCAACACCCTCGCCATCGCCGCCAAGGCCCCCGGTGCCGGCTCGATGCCCAGCTCCGTCTCCCGCGCCGCCGGGCTCGCCCTGACCAAGGGCCTGTCCAAGGAACTGGGCCCCGACAACATCCGGGTCAACGCCGTACTCGTCGGCCTGGTCGAGAGCGGCCAGTGGGTCCGCCAGTCCGCCGGACTCGGCGTCCCCGTCGAGGAGTTCTACACCTCCCTGGCCGCCAACTCCGACATCCCGCTCGGCCGGGTCGGCCTGGCAGAGGAGTTCGCCGACCTGGTGGTCTTCCTGCTGTCCGCCCGGGCGGCGTACATCACCGGCACCGGCATCAACTTCGACGGCGGGCTGAGCCCGGTGGTGTGATTACCGAGGTCGCGGTCAGCGCTCGCCGGCCGCCAGCCGCAGCAGGTGGTCGGCGAGGGCCTGGCCGCCGCTGGGGCTGCGGCTGATGAGCATGACGGTGTCGTCGCCTGCGATGGTGCCGAGGATGTCGTAGACCTCGGCCTGGTCGATCGCGGAGGCGAAGAACTGGGCGGCGCCGGGCGGGGTGCGGACGACGACCAGGTTCGCCGACGCCTCGGCGGAGATGAGCAGTTCGCCGGCCAGCCGGCTCATCCGCTCCTCCTTGACGGACTCGCCGAGGGGGGCCTGCGGGGTGCGGTAGCCGCCCTCGCTGGGCACGGCGTAGATCAGCTCGCCGTTGTTGGTGCGGATCTTGACCGCGCCCAGCTCGTCGAGGTCGCGCGAAAGCGTCGCCTGGGTGACGCTCAGCCCGTCGTCGGCGAGCAGTCTGGCGAGCTGGCTCTGCGACCGCACGGCCTGCCGGTTGAGGATGTCCACGATCCGGCGGTGGCGGGCCGTGCGGGTCTGCGGTACGGACTGGCCGCCCCCGCCGCTTTGCTGCGCCTGGGCCTCGCTCATCGTCGTGTCATTCTCCGGCTCGCTTTTCACTGTGTACATCGTATACAGAATCCAGAATGCCGGGCAGGGCCCGGAGGAACGCGTCCGTCTCCGCGTCCCCCACGATCAGCGGAGGCGCGAGCCGCACCACATCCGGCACGGCGGCGTTCACCAGAAGCCCGGCTTCCTGAGCCGCCTGCTGCACCTGGGAGGAGAGGGGCTCGGTGAGCACGATACCCAGCAACAGGCCCGCGCCGCGCACATGATCGACCAACGGGTGGTCCAGCGACTCGATCCCCTCCCGCAGCTTCTCGCCCTGGTGCTTGACGTTGTCCAGGATCCCGTCGGCCTCGATGGTGTCCAGGACCGCCAGCGCGGCGGCGCAGGCGACCGGGTTGCCGCCGAAGGTCGTGCCGTGTTTGCCGGGCGTCAGCAGCTCCGCCGCGTCGCCGAAGGCGAGCGTCGCGCCGATCGGCAGCCCGCCGCCCAGCCCCTTGGCCAGCGTGACCACATCGGGCTCGACGCCCTGCGTCTGGTGCTCGAACCAGTGGCCGGTCCGGCCGATGCCGGTCTGCACCTCGTCGACCACCAGCAGGGTGCCGGTCGCCCGGGTGATCTCGCGGGCCGCCCGCAGATAGCCGGTGGGCGGCACGACCACGCCGTTCTCACCCTGGATCGGCTCGATGATGACCATGGCCGTCCGCTCGGTGACCACCGCCCGCAGCGCCTCGGCGTCCCCGAAGGGCACATGCGTGACCTCGCCGGGCAGCGGGTGGAAGCCGTCCTGCTTGCCGGGCTGGCCGGTCAGGGCGAGGGAGCCCATGGTCCGGCCGTGGAAGGCGCCGGTGGTGGCGACCATGTGCGTACGCCCGGTGAGCCGGCCGATCTTGAAGGCGGCCTCGTTGGCCTCGGCGCCGGAGTTGCAGAACAGTACGCGGCCGGGCCGGCCGGCGAGCTGGAGCAGCCGCTCGGCCACTGCGAGGGTGGGCTCGGCGATGAAGAAGTTGGAAACATGGCCCAGCGTCGCGATCTGCCGGGAGACCGCCTCCACGACCGCCGGGTGCCCGGTGCCCAGCGCGTTGACCGCGATGCCGCCGAGGAAGTCCAGGTACTCGTTGCCGTCGGCGTCCCAGAAGCGGGCGCCTTCGCCGCGCACGAGGGGCAGTCGCGGGGTGCCGTAGTTGTTCATCAGCGAGCCCTGCCACCGCTGTGCGAACTCCTGGTTGGTCATGACCGTCCCCCCTCGGTTGCGTTCGGCTCGTCGGGCACGACCATCGTGCCGATGCCGTCGTTCGTGAAGATCTCAAGAAGGATCGAGTGCGCGACCCGCCCGTCGATGACGCGGGCGGTGTTGACCCCGTTGCGCACGGCGTGGAGGCAGCCCTCCATCTTCGGGACCATGCCGCTGGACAGCTCGGGCAGCAGCTTCTCCAGCTCGGCGGCGGTGAGCCGGCTGATCACCTCGTCGCTGTTGGGCCAGTCCTCGTAGAGGCCCTCGACATCGGTGAGGACCATCAGCGTCTCGGCGCCCAGCGCGGCGGCCAGCGCGGCGGCGGCGGTGTCGGCGTTGACGTTGTAGACGTGGTTGTCCTCGGCGCTGCGGGCGATCGAGGAGACGACCGGGATCCGGCCGTTCTCCAGCAGCGCCTCGATCGCGCCGGTGTCGATCTCGGTGATCTCACCGACCCGGCCGATGTCCACGGACTCCCCGTCGATCTGCGGGAAGTGCTGCGTCGCGGTGATCGTGTGGGCGTCCTCGCCGGTCATGCCGACCGCGAGCGGCCCGTGCTGGTTGAGCAGCCCGACCAGCTCGCGCTGCACCTGCCCGGCCAGCACCATCCGTACGACGTCCATCGCCTCGGGCGTGGTGACCCGCAGGCCCGCCTTGAACTCGCTGACCAGGCCGTGCCGGTCGAGCTGGGCGTTGATCTGCGGGCCGCCGCCGTGGACGACGACCGGCTTGAGACCGGCCTGCCGCAGGAAGACCACGTCCTGCGCGAAGGCGGCCTTCAGCTCTTCGTCGATCATGGCGTTGCCGCCGAACTTGATGACGACGATCTTGCCGTTGTGGCGGGTGAGCCAGGGCAGCGCTTCGATGAGGATCTCGGCCTTGGGCAGGGCGGTGTGCTTGCGCGTAGTGCTCATGACGAGTACGCGCTGTTCTCGTGGACGTACTCCGCCGTCAGGTCGTTGGTCCAGATGGTGGCGGTGTCCGTGCCCGCCGCCAGGTCGGCGGTGATGTGCACCTCGCGGTAGCGCATGTCGACCAGGTCGCGGTCCTCGCCGACCGAGCCGTTCTTGCAGACCCACACCCCGTTGATGGCCACGTTCAGCCGGTCGGGCTCGAAGGCCGCGGCGGTCGTGCCGATCGCGGACAGCACCCGGCCCCAGTTGGGGTCCTCGCCGTGCAGGGCGCACTTGAGGAGGTTGTTGCGGGCGATGGAACGGCCGACCTCGACCGCGTCGTCCTCGCTCGCCGCGCCCACCACCTCGATCCTGATGTCCTTGGACGCGCCCTCGGCGTCGCCGATGAGCTGGCGGGCCAGGTCGGCGCAGACCTTCTCGACGGCGGCGGCGAAGTCGTCGTAGGCGGGGGTGACCTCGGACGCGCCGGAGGCGAGCAGCAGCACGGTGTCGTTGGTCGACATGCAGCCGTCGGAGTCCGCCCGGTCGAAGGTCGTACGGGTCGCGGCGCGCAGCGCCTTGTCCAGGGTGGCCGCGTCCAGGTCGGCGTCGGTGGTGAGGACGACCAGCATGGTGGCCAGGCCGGGGGCGAGCATGCCCGCGCCCTTGGCCATGCCGCCGACGGTCCAGCCCGCGCCCTCGGCGACGGCGGTCTTGTGGACGGAGTCGGTGGTCTTGATGGCGATGGCGGCCTTCTCACCGCCGTACGGGGAGAGTTCGGTGGCGGCCTTGTCGATCCCCGGCAGCAGCTTGTCCATCGGAAGCCGGATGCCGATCAGCCCGGTGGACGCCACCGCGACCTCGCTCGCGCTGCCCCCGGTGGCCTCGGCCGTCCTCTCGGCCGTGGCGTGGGTGTCCTGGAAGCCCAGCGGGCCGGTGCAGGCGTTGGCGCCGCCGGAGTTGAGGACGACCGCGCTCACGACGCCGCCCTTGACGACCTGCTCGGACCACACGACCGGTGCGGCCTTGACGCGGTTGGAGGTGAAGACACCGGCGGCGGCCAGGCGCGGCCCGTTGTTGACCACGAGGGCCAGGTCCGGGTTGCCGTTCTCCTTGATCCCGGCGGCGATTCCTGCCGCCGTGAATCCCTTGGCTGCGGTGACGCTCACGCGCGTGTCTCCTTCTTCCTCTTCGCTGCGTTGGGGATGTCGCAGGGCGTGGCCCTGACCAGAAGCGTGGCGATCGCCCGCCGCGCGCTCAGCCGCGGCCGGGACCTGGGCCCCGACCCCGGCCTCGGCGGCGGGACCAGCCGCAGCCCGCTCACGGTGCCACCCCGCTGGTGCTCAGCCCCAGCTCCTCGGGGAGCCCGAGGGCGATGTTCATGCTCTGGATCGCGCCGCCGGCCGTGCCCTTGGTGAGGTTGTCGATCGCGCTGATCACGATGATCCGCCCGGCCGCCTCGTCGTAGGCGACCTGGATCAGCGCCGCGTTCGAGCCGTACACCGCCGCCGTGGCGGGCCACTGCCCCTCGGGCAGCAGATGCGTGAACGGCTCGTCGGCCAGCGCCTTCTCGTACGCCGCCCGTACGCTCTCCGCCGTCACGCCCGGCTTCGCCTTGGCGCTGCACGTGGCGAGGATGCCGCGCGACATCGGGGCCAGCGTCGGCGTGAAGGACACGGTGACCCGCTCGCCCGCCGCCGCCGACAGGTTCTGGATCATCTCGGGCGTGTGCCGGTGCCCGCCGCCCACTCCGTACGGACTCATGCTGCCCATGACCTCGCTGCCGAGCAGGTGGGTCTTGGCGGCCTTGCCCGCGCCCGACGTCCCGGACGCCGCCACCACGACCGCCTCCGGCTCCGCCAGCCCCGCCGCGTACGCCGGGAACAGCGCGAGCGAGACCGCCGTCGGATAGCAGCCGGGCACCGCGATGCGCTTGGACCCCTCCAGCGCGGCGCGGGCGCCCGGCAGTTCGGGGAGCCCGTACGGCCAGGTGCCGGCGTGCGGGGAGCCGTAGAAGGCCTCCCAGTCGGCGGCGTCCTTCAGCCGGAAGTCGGCCCCGCAGTCCACGATCAGCGCAGTGTCGCCGAGCTGCTCGGCCACGGCGGCCGACTGCCCGTGCGGCAGCGCCAGGAAGACCACGTCATGGCCCGAGAGCGCCTCGGTGGTGGTCGCCTCCAGCACCCGGCCCGCCAGCGGCAGCAGGTGCGGCTGGAGTCCCCCGAGGCGCTGACCGGCGTTGGAGTTGGCCGTGAGTGCGCCGATCTCGATCTCCGGGTGGCTCAGCAGCAGACGCAGGATCTCTCCGCCCGCGTATCCGCTCGCTCCCGCCACCGCTGCCCGCAACGCCATGTCATCCTCCAGAACCCGATGGCATGACTATACGGTGCCCGGAAGCTTTATGCAAAGATCCGGCGTGCCGCGACCCGCTCTCCTCCGGCGGCACCGCCCGGAGGAACTACCCTGGGACTCCGCGGCTACACGGTGGGAGAGGTCGTGGATGTCGATCTGCGCAAGATTCGCTACTTCGTGGCCGTGGCCGAGGAGTTGCACTTCGGCCGGGCCGCCGAGCGGCTGCACATCACGCAACCGGTGCTGTCCCGGCAGATCCTCGCGCTGGAGCAGGAGCTGCGCGCGCAGCTGTTCACCAGGAACAGGCAGACCACCGAGCTGACGGCCGCCGGCCGTCAGCTACTGGAGGACGCGCGCCCCCTACTGGCCGGAGCGCAGGCGCTGCACCGCCGGGTCGAACAGGCCGCCCACGGATCGTCGGCGTTCACGGTCGGCTTCATGCCCGGGATCACCGTGACCGGGGCGGTGCGCGCCTTCTCCGCCAGGCATCCCGGGCTGAGCGTGAAGGTGGTGCGCACGTCCTGGGGCGACCAGGTCCAGGGGGTGCACGAGGGCCTTCTCGACGTGAGCTTCGTTCGGCTGCCCGTGGACCATCGCGGCCTGGAGCTGCGCCCGCTCTTCCGGGAGCCCCGGGTCGCCGTGGTGCCGGCGGACCACCGGCTGGCGGGCAAGGAGTCCATCGTCATCGCGGATCTGGCGCCCGAGCGGCTGCTGCAGGACCCCGACGCCGTCCCCGAGTGGCGCGACCTGCCCGAGCGGGCCGGCGGCGAGGAGGCCGGGCCGCCGCCCTCGTTCGCCACCGTCGAGGAGAAGCTGGAACACGTCGCGACGTCCGGGGGCGTCCTCGTCCTTCCGCTGTCCACCGCGGCCTACTACACCCATACCGACGTCGCGCATGTGCCCATCGACGACATCGGCCCGGGCGAGGTCTGCCTCGCCTGGAGCGCCGGCCGCCGCTCTCCGCTGCTCCCGGAGTTCGCCGACATCGCCGCTGCCCAGCACTGATGTCCTGCGGGCATCACCGCTGACAGAAGAGGTCTTGGACGCCGGGCGCAGCACGGTCCCAGGGTGGAGGCGCGGCGGAATTCCCCCGTCGCTCCTCCACCGACAAGGACCGTGAGAGCGATGCAGATCTTCATCACAGGCGGCTCCGGCTACATCGGCCGCGCGACCATCCGGGCACTGACCGCGCACGGCATCGCCGTGACGGCACTCGCCCGCAGCGAGCACGCGGCGCGCACCGTGTCGGACCTCGGCGCCACCCCGGTCACGGGGGCGCTCACCGACACCGACGTCCTCCGTGAGGCGGCCGGCCGGGCCGACGGGGTCATCCACCTCGGGGTGGACTACGCCGAGGGCACCGCTGACGTCGACCGCGCGGCGGCGCAGGCACTGCAGGACGGCGTGGGGACCGGCCCCTATGTGCACACGGGCGGGGTGTGGGTGTACGGCGACACCGACGGGGTCGTCGACGAGGACGCCCCGCTGAGCCCGCCGCGCATCACCGCCTGGCGGCTGGAGAACGAGAAGCGGGTGCTCGCCCGGTCCGGCACCGGAGGCCGCCCGGTGGTGGTGATGCCAGGGCTGGTCTACGGCCGCTCCGGCGGACTGGCGCAGGCATTCTTCGTCGAGCCGGGGCGCACCGCGGGCGCCGTGCCCTGCATCGGGGACGGCTCCAACCACTGGGCGCTGGTCCATGTGGACGACATCGCCGAGTTGTACGTCCTGGCCCTGAACGCCCCGGCCGGTTCCGTCTACGCCGGGGTGAGCGGCCAGAACCTTCCGCTGGCGGACATCACCCAGGCGCTCAGCCACGCCGCCGGATGCCCGGGCAGGACCGACTCGCTGACCCTCGACGAGGCCGTGCGGCAAATGGGCCCGATCGCCGAGGCGTTCGCCCTCGACCAGCAGTTCAGCGGAGCCCGGGCGCGCCGCGAGCTCGGCTGGACGCCCACCCGTCTCGACGCCCTGGCCGAACTCGGGCGCCCCGCCGCGTAGCGAGTGCGGGCGTACTCCCTCCAGCGGACACACCGCACCGCGAGCGAGTGTTATGCCGTGTTTGCGCAGGTTGATCCGTACATAGTGCAGCATGACCCGTACTCGTACAGTGCTGCTCTGTGCCGCCGCCCTGATCGCCGCCGTCCTGCCGACCGGCGCCGCCGCCGTCCCGGCCGCCGGCGGCTCCGGCGGGGCGCACGGCTGCGTCAACTCCCCGGAGCCGGTGCGGGCCCAGGCCCAGGCCCAGGCCCAGGCCCGCCGGATCGTCGACATCGCGCGGCAGGCCAAGCGGGAGCTCGACCTGAACTCGGTGATCCTGCGGGTGAACTCCGGCAGCCGGGTGGTCGCGACCCGCGCCCTCGGGGAGTCCATGACCGGGGTGCCCGCGGAGCCCGACATGCACTTCCGCTCCGGCTCCGTGGCCATCGTCTACATGGCCACCGTCCTCCTCCAGCTCGCCGAGGAGGGCAAGGTCCGGCTCGACGACCCGGTGTCGCGCTGGCTGCCGAAGCTGCCGCACGCCGACCGGATCACCCTGCGCATGCTCGGCAGCAGCACCTCGGGCCTCCACGACTACGTCACCGACCCGAAGTTCCTCACCGCGCTCGAAGCCGCGCCCTTCCGCCACTGGACCGCGAAGGAGGTCATCGGGATCTCCACCGCCCACCCGCTCTGGTACGCGCCGGGCACCGACTGGAGCTACTCCCACGCGAACTTCCAGATCCTCGGCGCCGCCCTGGAGAAGATCACCGGCATGCGGCTCGACCGGCTGCTGGAGGAGCGCGTCATGAGCCCCCTCGGACTGCGCGAGACCAGCAACAGCTTCACGGCAGCGATTCCGGCGCCCGTCCTGCACGCGTTCACGTCCGAACGCGGCCACTACGAGGAATCCACCTACTGGAACCCCTCCTGGACCACCGCTCCCGGCGCCGTCCTCACCAGCGACATCTGCGACCTGGCCCGGTCGGCCCAGGCCATCGGCACCGGCGAGCTGCTCTCGCGCCGCTCCTTCCGCACCCAGCTCGACCCGGGGACGGTGGGCCTGGGCGGCGGAACGGCCGGCTGCCCGGCCACGGTGTGCCTGAAGAACACCGAGGCCCGCCACTTCGGATTCGGCGTGATCGTCGTCAACGGCTGGATCCTGTCGAACCCGTCGTTCTCCGGCTACGCCGCCATCCAGGCCTATCTCCCTGCTCAGCGGCTGTCCATCGCCGTCGCCACGACCAAGGGCCACCACACCCCCGAAGGCAACACCGCCCAGACCGTGGCCGAACGCATCGCGGCCGCCCTCGCCCCCGGCCACCCGCTGGCCGGCTGAAGGCCGGGCTACAGGGCTACAGGGCTACGACCGGCGGCGGGGCTTGCCGCCCTTGCCCTTGCCGCCCTTGGAGCCCCCGGACCGGCCGGAGCCCCCGGAGCCGGTCCGGGGGCTCCGGCCCGCGGCCGGCTTGCCTGCCGCGGGGCGCTTCTCCTTCGGCTGGGGCGGCGTCGGGGGGCGGCCACGGGTGCTGTTGACGGTCCGCCCGCGCACGATGCCGATGAACTCCTCCACCAGCTCGGTCGTCGCGTCCTCCGGCCAGGACAGCGCGACGCGCGACTCGGGGGCGTCGGAGACCGGCCGGTACGTGAGGTCCCTGCGGTGGTGCAGGCGGGCGAGCGACTGCGGTACGACGAGCAGCCCCACTCCCGCCGCGACCAGCTCGACGGCGTCCTCGGTCGTGGCGGGGCGCTCGTTGGCGGGCCGTCCCGGCGGGCGCTCCCAGTCGAGGGTGTCGTCGAGGGGATGCAGAAGGATCTCGTCGGCCAGATCGGCGGCGGCGACCTCCTCGACCGCCGTCACGATGTGGTCCTTGGGGACCACGACCACCGTCGTCTCCGTGTAGAGCGGGATCGCGCTCAGGCCCGTCCGGTCGATCGGCAGCCGTACGAACGCCGCGTCGACGGCGCCGTCGCGCAGCAGGCCGACCGCCTCGTCGGGGGACACCGGGATGAGCATCAGCGTGACCCCGGGAAGCCGCTCGTGCCAGATCCGTGCCCACTTGCTGGGCGTCACCCCCCGGACGTACGCGAGCCGGAACGACGGGGGTGCTTCCGAGTCAGTCACGGGCCCAGGCTACCGGCCGTGGTCGGCGGCAGCGCACGCGCTCGTTACCCTTGGCACCATGACGTCGCACCAGACCACCCAGACAATGAAGCCCGCGACAGCGGCGAAGAAACTGGGTGTGTACCTTGAGGCCACCCCCGCCGAGTTCCAGGAGGGTGTCGTCTCGCGCACCGAGCTGAGTGCCCTGCAGGCCGATCCCCCCGAGTGGCTGCAGGAACTGCGACGCAACGGCCCGCATCCCCGGCCGGTGGTCGCGGCGAAGCTCGGCATCTCCATCGCGGGCCTCGCGCGTGGCGGAGTCGCGGACGCCCTCACCACCGAGCAGATCGACGCGCTGAAGCAGGACCTCCCCGAGTGGCTCCAGAAGGAACGGGCCACCCAGGCCGAGGTCCGCAAGGAATCGGTGCGTATCAAGGAGAAGAACGCCGCACGCGGCGACCGGTCCCGCTGACCGGATCGGCATGGACGCCCCGCCCTGAGTACGCGACCGCCCTGGCCGGTGGAATCCGGCCGGGGCGGTCGCGTACGCGGGTACGGGCGGTGCCGTCAGCCCAGGGTCGCGATGGCCTGGTTGAAGGTCTCGGAGGGGCGCATGACGGCGGCGGCCTTGGCCGGGTCGGGCTGGTAGTAGCCGCCGATGTCGGCCGGGGAGCCCTGGACGGCGATCAGCTCGGCGACGATGGTCTGCTCCTGCTCGCCGAGCGTCTTGGCGAGGGCGGCGAAGGCACCGGCGAGCTGGACGTCGTCAGTCTGCGCGGCCAGCTCCTGGGCCCAGTACAGGGACAGGTAGAAGTGGCTGCCGCGGTTGTCGATGCCGCCGAGGCGGCGGCTGGGCGACTTGTCCTCGGTGAGGAAGGTGGCGGTGGCGCGGTCCAGGGTGTCGGCGAGGACCTGGGCGCGGGCGTTGCCGGTGGTCTGGGCGAGGTGCTCGAAGCTCACGGCCAGAGCGAGGAACTCGCCCAGGCTGTCCCAGCGCAGGTAGTTCTCCTTGACGAGCTGCTGGACGTGCTTGGGGGCCGAGCCGCCCGCGCCGGTCTCGAAGAGGCCGCCGCCGTTCATGAGCGGGACGATCGAGAGCATCTTGGCGCTCGTGCCCAGCTCAAGGATCGGGAAGAGGTCGGTGAGGTAGTCGCGCAGCACGTTGCCGGTGACGGAGATGGTGTCCTCGCCGCGGCGGATGCGCTCCAGGGAGAAGGCGGTGGCCTCGACCGGGGAGAGGATCCTGATGTCCAGGCCCTCGGTGTCGTGCTCGGCCAGGTAGGCCTTGACCTTGGTGATGAGCGTGGCGTCGTGCTCGCGGCCCTCGTCGAGCCAGAAGACCGTCGGGTTGCCGGTCGCGCGGGCGCGGGAGACGGCGAGCTTGACCCAGTCCTGGATGGGCAGGTCCTTGGTCTGGCACATCCGGAAGATGTCGCCGGCGGCCACGGCCTGCTCAAGGACGACCTCGCCCGCGGTGTCCACGACCCGGACCGTGCCGGGGGCGGCGATCTCGAAGGTCTTGTCGTGGCTGCCGTACTCCTCGGCCTTCTGCGCCATGAGGCCGACGTTGGGCACCGAGCCCATGGTGGCCGGGTCGAAGGCGCCGTGGGCGCGGCAGTCGTCGAGGACGACCTGGTAGACGCCGGAGTAGCTGCTGTCCGGGAGGACGGCGAGGGTGTCGGCCTCCTGGCCGTCGGGGCCCCACATGTGGCCGGAGGTGCGGATCATGGCCGGCATGGAGGCGTCGACGATGACATCGCTCGGCACGTGCAGGTTGGTGATGCCCTTGTCGGAGTCGACCATCGCCAGCGCCGGGCCCTCGGCGATCTCGGCCTCGAAGGACGCCTTGATGGCGTCGCCGTCGGGCAGCGCCTCCAGGCCCTTGAGGATGCCGCCGAGGCCGTCGTTCGGAGTCAGGCCGGCGGCGGCGAGGGTCTCGCCGTATGCGGCGAAGGTCTTCGGGAAGAAGGTCCGCACGACGTGGCCGAAGATGATCGGGTCGGAGACCTTCATCATCGTGGCCTTCAGGTGGACCGAGAACAGCACGCCCTCGGCCTTGGCGCGCGCGACCTGCGCGGCGAGGAACTCGTTCAGCGCGGCGACGCGCAGCACGGACGCGTCCACGACCTCGTCCTTCAGGACGGGTACGGACTCGCGCAGGACGGTGGTGGTGCCGTCCGCCCCCGCGAGCTCGATGCGCAGGGAACCGGCCTCGGCGATGACGGCGGACTTCTCGGTGGAGCGGAAGTCGTCGGCGCCCATGGTGGCGACGTTCGTCTTCGACTCCGGCGTCCAGGCGCCCATGCGGTGCGGGTTGGTCTTGGCGTAGTTCTTCACCGAGGCCGGCGCGCGGCGGTCGGAGTTGCCCTCGCGCAGGACCGGGTTGACCGCGCTGCCCTTGATCTTGTCGTAGCGCGCGCGGACGTCCTTGTCCTCGTCGGACTTCGGGTCGTCCGGGTAGTCCGGCAGCGCGTAGCCCTGGCCCTGGAGCTCGGCGATCGCGGCCTTCAGCTGCGGGATCGAGGCCGAGACGTTGGGCAGCTTGATGATGTTGGCCTCGGGCGTCTTGGCCAGCTCGCCGAGCTCGTGCAGCGCGTCCTCGATCCGCTGTCCCTCTTCGAGGAACTCGGGGAAGACGGCGATGATCCGGCCCGCCAGGGAGATGTCACGGCTCTCCACGGTGACCCCGGCCGTCGAGGCGTATGCCTGGATGACCGGCAGGAACGAGTACGTCGCCAGGGCAGGCGCCTCGTCGGTGTGCGTATAGATGATGGTCGAGTCAGTCACCGGGTGCTCCGCTCCACGTCTGCAACATTGCTCGACATCAAGATATCTCCTGCCCGGCCCGGTCGAACAACGCGCCCGCCGAAAGCGTTGACAGGATCGGGAGCCGGGCGAAGACTCCTCCGTAGTCAAAGATTCAATGAACGATAGTTCACTCTGCGAACGCCAACGCGCGGGACCGCGAGCACGAGCAAAGGACTGCCGGACATGACCATCAACCGTGACCTCCTGATCGCCGGCAAGGACGTGCCTGCCGTATCGGGCCGCACCACCGAGGACATCAACCCCTACACCGGTGAGGTGTACGCCACCCTGGCCGCGGGCGGCGCCGAGGACGTCGCCCTCGCCGTGGACGCCGCCCAGGCCGCTTTCGAGGACTGGGCCGCCCTCAGCCCCTTCGCGCGCCGGGCGATCTTCCTCAAGGCCGCCGACATCCTTCAGTCGCGCGGCGAGCAGGCCGCCGACCTCATGGCCGGCGAGGCGGGCGGCACCCGGCCGTGGGCGTACTTCAACGTCGCCCTGGCCGCCAACATGCTCCGCGAGGCCGCCGCCGCGATCACCGCGCCCCGCGGCGAGGTGCTCACCGCCCAGGAGCCGGGCGCCCTGGGCCTGGCGGTGCGCGAGCCGGTCGGGGTCGTCGCGGCCTTCGCGCCGTGGAACGCGCCGGTGATCCTGGGCGTACGGGCCGTGGCGGCGCCGCTCGCGGCCGGCAACACGGTCGTCGTCAAGCCGAGCGAGGACGCGCCGCTGGCCTGCGGGCTGTTCGTCGCGGACGTGCTCAGGGAGGCCGGGCTGCCGGACGGCGTGCTCAATGTCGTCACCAACGCCCCGCAGGACGCGGCCGAGGTCGCCGAGGCGCTGGTCGCCGACCCGCGGGTGCGGGCCGTCAACTTCACCGGGTCCACCGAAATCGGCCGGATCATCGGCACCCACGCCGCCAGGCACCTCAAGCCCGCACTCCTCGAACTCGGCGGCAAGAACGCCATCCTGGTGCTCGCCGACGCCGACGTGGACTACGCCGTCGACGCCGTCACCTTCGGCGTCTTCATGAACGCCGGCCAGATCTGCATGTCCGGCGACCGGATCCTGGTCCACGAGTCGCTGGCCGAGGAGTTCACCGCCAGGTTCACGGCCAAGGTCGCCGGGCTGCCGTCGGGCAACCCCGCCGAGCCGACCACCGTCATCGGCCCGCTGGTCAGCGCCGCCGCCGCGCGGCGGGTCGCCCGCCTGGTCGCCGACGCCACCGCCAAGGGCGCCACACTGCTGCTCGGTGGCGGCGAGCCCGAGGGCGCGGTCCACCCGGCGACCGTACTGACCGGCGTCCCCAAGGACGCCGAGCTCTTCCACGGCGAGGCCTTCGGCCCGGTCTGCGTCATCGAGACCTTCGCGACCGACGACGAGGCGATCGCGCTGGCCAACGACACGGACAACGGCCTCACCGCCGGCATCATCACCGAGAACGGCACCCACGGCCTCGCCGTCGCCCGCCGCCTGAGGACCGGCATCGTCCACATCGGCGACCAGTCGGTGGCGGACGAGCCGCAGGCCCCCTTCGGCGGCTTCAAGGCCTCGGGCTACGGACGCTTCGGCGGCCGCTGGGGCATCGAGGCCTTCAGCAACACCCGCTGGGTGACGCTGGCGACCCAGCACGCGCACTTCCCGTTCTAAAGAGCCGCTCGCAGAGGGTTTCCGTCCAGCTGCCACGCCGGGTCGACCGCGATCCCGAGGCGGTCAAGCACTGTGGGCGCGATGTCCACCAGCCGTGGTTCCTCCAGAGGCTCGCCGAGCTGCCGGTCCAGCTCGGCGAGCACCACGAACACCTCACGCTCGGCATGCGTGACGCCGCCGTGGCCGCCCTCGTCCAGATGCCCGTGGTCCGTCGTGACCAGGACCGTCCACCGCTCCCCCGGGAAGGTGCGGCGCGCCCGGATCGCGTTGAGCAGCCGCCCCAGGTAGCCGTCCTGGCGCAGCAGTGCCTGGTGGTAGTCCGCGCCGAGGGGCCCGGCCTCGTGGGCGGCCTCGTCGGTGCCCCCGAAGTACACGAACAGCGCGTCGGGGCCGTGTTCGGCCAGCCACCGCTCGGCGGTCTCCGCGACCGCGCGGTCGCAGCCGTCGTACCCCTCGACGTCCCCGTCGAAGTGCGCCCGCAGATCGATGTCCGGGCCGATGGCGCCGTGCCGGGCCAGGTGCCGCCAGGACACCACGGCGGCGGTGACCAGGTCCGGGCGGACCGACTTGGCGCGGGTGAGGAAGTCCGGGTAGCGGCCGTAGGCGGGCGAGGCGAAGCCGTTGTCCATCACGCCGTGCTTGTCGGGCCACACCCCGGTCACCACCGTCGACCAGCCCGGACCCGAGTCGGTGTAGGCGATGCCCTCCACCCCGTCGGCGTCGCCCGGCACGCCGTACGGCAGCAGGCTCGTGCCGTACGAGCCGCCGGCCATCAGTCCGTGCAGCACGGGAGCGCCCGCCTGCGACCTGGTCAGCCGGTCGAAGCGGAGCCCGTCCATGCCGACGACCAGCGTCTTCGCCGTCGCGCTCATTCCTCGGGCACCGATACGACGGCGTCGACCTCGATCAGCAGCTCCGGCAGGTAGAGCCCGGCCACCCGCACCAGCGAGCTGGCCGGGTTCGGGCGGTCGCCGAGCGCGGGCCGGATCAGCTCGTCCCGTACGTCCCGCACCGCCTGGATGTCGGTCACGTCCGTCACGTACCAGTTGAAGCGGACGACATCCGGCCAGTCCGCGCCGAGCGAGCGCAGCACCCGGTGCAGATTGCCCAGCGCCTGCCGGGTCTGGGCCGCCATGTCGCCGCCGACGGTCTTGCCATCGGCGTCGACGCCCACCTGGCCGGAGACGAAGGCCAGCCGCCCGGAGGCGGTCACCGCGTGGGCGTAGCCGGGGTTGCCGGCGAGGTCGGCGACGTCGGTGAGGTGATCGTGGATCGGCACGGGGCATCCTCCTGCGGGCGGACTTCGCGGAAACGGCAACCTACCCCGCGGCGGTCCCGGCCTCGAAAGCGGGACCGGCCGGAATCGCACGTCAACGGGCGAGCCGATCGGAAAGCCCCGGCAATTCCCCTGCCACGGAGGCCTGTTGACGCGTACGGTCTCCGATCATGGACGATCCGATCCGCGCCGCGCGCACCCTGGTCGGGGAGCTGTTCCCCGATGCCCTCGCCGCCATCCTCGGCGGTTCCACGGCCCACGGGAAAGGCACCCCGACCTCGGACCTGGACATCGTGGTCGTACTGGACGGACCCGCCGAGATGCGGGCCGAGTCGCTGCTCTGGCGGTCCTGGCCGGTCGAGGTCTTCGTGCACACGTACGAGTCGGCGCTGGCCTTCATGAAGCGGGACCGGGAGCGCGGGACGGCCACGCTGGCCTTCATGTGCGGGCGGGGCGTCATCCTGCTGGACCGGGACGGCAGCGCCGCCCGGCTGCGCTCCACGGCGGAGCGGATCATCGGCGACGGGCGCCCGGCCGCCTCCCCTGCGGACCTGGACCGGCTGCGCTACACGGTCACCGATCTGCGCGACGACCTCACCGGCATCCCGGACGGCGAGGAGAGCGCGGACGAACTGCTGGCCATTGCCGCCGCCCTGCTCAACGACACGGCCGCGCTGCTGTTCGCCGCGCTCCCCCACTGGGGCGGCGGCGGCAAGTGGCTGCCGCGCCGCCTGCGCGAGGCCGCCCCCGAACTGGCGGAGCCGCTGCTTGCGGGCTACCGCACGCTGGTGCGGGGCGGCCCGCGCGAGCCCTTCGCGCAGGCGGTCGGCGCCGTGCTCGACCACTGCGGCGGGCCCCTGTGGGCGGGCTTCACCCGCACCCCGGACGCCCGTATGCGGGCCGAGCTGGGGCTGGCGGATTAGGGCTCCGGCCGACAGGGTGCGGACCTGGCCGCCGACCCTAAACTGGAGGCG
>Ga0307517_10006062_pt1 | contig 18016 bp, 24 predicted proteins | sample 23_EM_MG_FD_194515 | JGI IMG/M metagenome (GOLD analysis project Ga0307517, IMG submission 194515) | Populus trichocarpa ectomycorrhiza microbial communities from riparian zone in the Pacific Northwest, United States - 23_EM | ecosystem: Host-associated > Plants > Roots > Unclassified | place... | reverse complement strand
TAGGTCTTGGAGATCGCCACCCTTCAAACGTGCTCCTCGAACGAAGCACAGGAAAGGTTGTCCATATCGATTTCGGAGATTGTTTTGAGGTCGCCATGCATCGCGAGAAGTTCCCAGAGAAGGTGCCATTCCGACTGACGAGAATGCTTACCCATGCAATGGAGGTTAGTCCTTGTTTCTTCGATGCGGTTCACACTTATATAGTGTTCCAACAATAGGTCAGCGGTATAGAAGGTAGTTTCAGGAACACTTGCGAAATCACCATGCAAGTTCTCCGAGACAACAAGGAGTCATTGATGGCTGTATTGGAGGCATTTGTATACGATCCTTTGATCAACTGGAGGCTAATGCAGACAGAAGTGGAAGTCCGGCGGCCCGAAGGCATGAATTTCACTCAAAAATTCCCTATCAGAATCTTGCTCACAACCTTTCAGATGACATTGGTGATCCCGCACGCGCAGCTGAATTAGCGAGGGTAGCAGGGCATCCTCAAGGACCCATGCGAAAGCTCAAGGCTGATGAAAATGATATCTTCAATGGTAAGCAAAGGAATCAATCGAACACTCATGTCCTCTTATCACTTCTCTAGACGAAGGCCAGCCGGGTGGTGTCCAAGAGGTCCGAAACGAACGAGCTCTCTTCGTTTACAACCGTGTCCAAAACAAGATCACAGGTTGGCTCATTCTCATTTACCTGCTCGCACTACAGCTTATTGTGCGAAATATAGGGCGAGACTTTAATCCTGAAGTCGTTTTGAATGTCAAAGCCCAGGTCGAAAAATTGATTGAGCAAGCCACAGCCCTGGAAAACCTGTGCCAATGTTTCTCCGGCTGGTGTGCATTCTGGTAACCCCCTTAAATCTTTTATGCTTCTTTATGTATATCTCGCAACCTTTTGTATCAGTTATGTATATTATATTGCACTATTACACATTTCAAGTATCCTCCGTTGTTGATGGACAATTGCCAAATGCGGTAAATTTCCAAAGATGAATTGCAATCGTGAAAGTTCACGTTCTTTCACCAATCTTATTCTAATTTCTCACCAGTGCTCAGGGCTTTATATTCTCTGCCATTTTTACTCTCTGTGCGCTTGACAATGCCCCGAGGGATTCCCAACGCGAAGCGCGATGAGACTGGGATGCGCTACACAACTTTCAACGTGCCAGTTGGGTAAAGAAGGATCGTGCTTTGGACGTACCGTGTCTGACAACATTCAGATTTAATCCCAAACACGCCAGTTCCACCTATCTCAAGTCTGAAGCCCAAACGCTTTGGTCTAGGAATGTGCACCGCAAGGGCAAAGCTCCCGCTGCAGAAGACCTCCCACAAGAACAGAGGTAAGATTACAGCCAACTATGGTTGTCCCGGGTCTAAGAAAGAGGAGACGTGGCTCACAGGTTATTGTCATCCATCCTGGTTCGAGGCATATACGGATAGGGAGGGCCTCAGATGTTAACCCAATCACCGTACCCTGTGTTGTTGCGCGTAAATCCAACACCCCACTCAAACCCACGAAACGAGTTCGACTTGTATCTTATCCAAGAAATCAACTAATGGAATCTGTTGCTGCGGATCTTTCTCAGGAAAGCACGGACAAGCAAGCACCACCAGATCCCGTACGTGTTGAACATTTATCGGGGTCGAAACTACCTTTATTCACTTTTTATCGTATCACTCGCTCAGTTTGAGACAAAGTTATCTTCAATTACCGTCTCGTTGCGAGACAGAATGCGCTTCTACAAGCTACGGGTTACCCCGAACGCCACAAAGATCGCCTCAACGTTCAACGAGCAGTTCAAACCTGAAAAGATAGCCGAGCATAATGACTACCAAACAGAATGGATAGATGGTTCATGTCGAGATGAAGTCCTCATCGGGGAGAAGGTAAGAAGATTTTTATATCAAGAATCCATGCGGACTTTTATACTATCACCCAGGCCTTGCGTCTCGTGGACCCCGTTACCTCGAATTACCTGGTGAAATGGCCTATCTACGGCTCTAACTTCAACACAAGGGATTACAACTCAATACAAATGCTGCTCAGCGATCTTGAAGCCTTAATCTCAATCACTCTCCTCGAAAGATTTAATATCCAGCCATCTGAATTCAAGGTAATCTTCGTATCCACCGCACTTGCCGTGATTAAAGAAATTTTAAATAGAATTTTTCTGTTGTTTTGGTCATCCCTGACTTTTACGATAGGGGATATGTCCGAGAACTCGCCAACCTGCTCCTCACCTCAATGGGCTTTAAACAACTTTGTGCGCAACAGGTGTGTTGAATTGAACTTGAACGTACTCGATTTCCTTTACCTTCTAGCAGGAATCTCTGGCGGCCACTTATGGTGCTGGAATCTCCAACGCTTGTGTAGTGGATATTGGTGCAGTGAAAACAAGTATCGCATGTGTGGATGAAGGACTTGTTTTACCCGAAACGCGGTACGTAGTGCTTACAACAGTAACGACCTTTTCTCAATTCTTCTACAGCATGACTTTGAACATGGGAGGAGACGATATCACAGAGTTTCTCTACGTGCTATTGACGTGTATTAAATTCCCCTATCGGGATATCGACCTCAATCATTCCTACGACTGGAACGTGTTAGAAGACCTAAAATCGCGATTGTGTACACTTGCCGATGTGGGTTATTGCATGCGTCTTCTTTCTGACCTTTCTTATCGCGATATAGACCGACGTTGCTCTCAATTTGTACGACTTCATTGTCAGGAGGCCAAATAAGCTGACCGAAAAGTATGGCTTGCGCGCTTACGATGAAATCATTCTCGCACCAATGGTAATATTTTCTAATCCTCGATTTGAGTGTTCCTGAATTCTCTGCTCCCTCCAGTGCCTTTTTGAGCCCCGTGTGATCGAATTCGATAGGAAAAGAGAGAGCTTCCACCCTCTTTCCCAAAACGTCACCGAAGAAATTATTGGGCAAGGAGATTATGTTGTAAGGTATTTCAACCCAGTATTTTCAGAAGATAACCAAACTTTCCCGAAGACACACGCCATGGTTATATCGACGCAGCACTTGATCCCTGTGGCACAACCCTCGCCACCTGCGCCAAGTGGCACACCTCAGCAGCCAATTCCACTCAACGGAGTTCCAGGTTTGTTTATCCCTTCCATCTATTTGCAATCTTATCATTTTCCTTCACCAGAATCATCCTCATCAAAGGCTGACGCTGACCCCCAAGCTATGGATATCGACGTTAAGAATCCCGACCCCAGTGGGACAAACCCTGTATCAGAGCCTCCGGTCGAAATTATTGACGTGGCGGACGAGAGTAAAGCTCCATCGCAGCGACAACAACCTTCTTTGACCTCGCAAACTCAATCAGGTCCTCCGGTTGCAACCCTTCCTGGAGGTTTCTCTATCGATATTTGCTTTGAAGCCAGCAAGCTGCCAATGGACGTTGCCATTTTTAACAGCGCGCGAGCCGCTGGTGGGGATGAGAAAATCCGAAAATACCTTCAAGCTGTCCTTGTCATTGGAGGAACTGCCTTGATACCTGGCATGGCCCATGCACTAGAAAGCAGGTGAGGAAATTCGTCATTTGGCTCGTGAAGCTATATGATTGTTGGGTGAAGATTGCAAGCCATTGCTACACCTTTGGTCCCAAACATGGAGAAAGTACAAATCATCCCCCCACCTAAAGAGGTGGACCCTCGAGTTCTAGCTTGGAAGGGTGCCGCAGTTCTCGGTAAAATGGACAGTGTAGCGGAATTATGGGTTTCACCATCGGACTGGGTCTGTAACGTTTTCTTCTTCGAAACTTTTGCTGATTCTTCCCTACCAACGCTGTTCATAGGATATGTTCGGCATGCGTGCTCTCAAGGAAAGATGCTTCTACCTGTAAAATGGGCCTCGCGGACCCGTGGTGCTGTTTGCCGACAATGTGACACATGGACATATCATTATATTGTTACAGCAGGATGTAAAGTTTAATAGTAGCGAGACAACAGCGGGAACATTGAGTGCACAGCATAGGGGGTATTACCGGCGGGCAGCAATTTAATGGAAGGTTGGAAGGATTGAATGGCTTGAAGCAAGCGCGGCCCGCCAGGGTCGAAGGTGCAAGGAGTGGCTATTAAACACCGAGTTTCACCTTCATTGCTACAAAATCTTGCGATGCCATCGTGGGCCAATGTTTCAATAGAAATTCCATTTCTCTCTTGCCTTCTCTGTAAAATTGAAGACGTCAGAAGGTGTCCGATAAATATATAGTTTTCTCGGGATGGAATGTGAGCATGGACTTGCCTATCCTTTTTGAGCCACTCCGCTCTCATATCCCCGCCCTCTCTCCAAACGTCCACAGCCATGGTATCTGAGCTCTTTTCCATCTCGTCGCCTTCCGAAGTTTCTCTCTTCTTCCCAGCACATCCTTTCCCGCGATCCTTTCTCGATGGTGATCCCCATGTGTTTTCGTTGTCTTCTCTCTTAACTTTCGCTTGCGAACACAACGGTGCTTGAGCAAGCTTCTCGACGAGGCCTTCGACAACCGAGGCTGTTACGCGATTTGGGATGAACGGGAATGTGATTTGTAACCGAGGGGTCGGGTCGGGCACCATGATCAAGAGACTGCGACAAATTGGACAATCGACAGAATCATGCCATGCTCCACATGCACGATGCAAACGGGAGAAGAACCATTTGAGGATACAAATACCGCAGAATGTGTGGCCACACTGAGAAGGATTCAATGAATATGGAGCAGCGAGAATGTCGTAACATCTGGGAGTAACACCGAATCTTTAGTATATTTTTCCAGGAATGTTTGGTGGCCTACAGCGAGCATGTGAAGTACTCATCAAGTTGCTTCAATAGTCCCTCTTTCTCCCGTTCTGCAAGATGTAACATCATTATCGCTGTTTCGTCCTCCCTTCTCGAGAAAGACAATATCCGCTCTTCGAGGTCATCGGAACGGGTCTTAAGATCCTGTTCTCGGTGTAGAAGTCGCTTCTCACGTCGGTCTAATTCTGTGGTCGTTATCCGCTGCGATCGTCGAATGTCGGAACCGGATGCTGTTGCTCGCTTCGAGGTCAATGGAGGTTCTGCATCGCACCCTTGGTCATCGTTCAAGGCAGGCGCCTTCCTCTTCCTTGTTCGAGGGGCGGAAGGAGATTCTGGTTGGGGTATCACTAAGGTTTTACTTGCCGCAACTTTGAGGAACGAAAGAATGTCCAGTTAGGATCAATCCACTGGTCACACAAAAACGATTAATGGGGCATACATTCCCGGTTTCTTAGACGAGTAGACCGTCTCACTTCCAGATGACTTGATTCACCGTGTAATGGCATGAGGGAAGAGGCGCCGTTGGGAAAACGAGAGAAGTCTTAAATGATGCTAAAGGTCACGTGCATCTCGATCACTCAGGGTCACTCTTTGCAAGGGTAATTATAAACTCGTTTTCCATTCCCATCCTGACAAGGGTGTTCAGTTAAAGATGCGACGCGAATCTCGGTTTGGGTGCATCTGGCCGTCAATGTGACAATTACAGACCACCACCTATTGTTTTTCCTGATGGACTGGCACCTCGTCTACTCCCAACGGACCATGCTCAAAGATGCGAAGTCGAGTGAAGACCGTATCATCCTTGCTTGCAACCTAAACGAAATGCTGCAAAAGCCGACAAGACTGAGTAAAAGGGATCTGGCAACATTATGCCACTCACACATTTGTGTCCCGCATGACGTGCTTGGTCACTTCAAAACTTCCCTCAAAACCTTGCATGACTTCGCTGACATCCTTCGCCTTCCGATACTTGTTCGTCTTGGTTTACCCAAACAAGTCAAAAACGATTCTTTGCGACCAACCTACCATCGAAAGTTATTACTCGTCGCCCAGATCTGATGAAGCTGTTTGCGACTCTCGTCCGCTTCTCTTTGGTTTCTCCGGACAAGATCTGCATAAAGTTCACACATACATCTCGCGTCCTTGTCCATGGAAAGTGTTACAAACCTCGGAACCGATACAAAACGTTTGAAAAAGATCTTTTGAGCCAGATCGTCCAAAGTCTTTCCTTGGAAAACGACCTGAAAAAACCCTCTGTGAGCTCGCTCTTCGATAACTTCTCTGCTTGACTGTATCATGCGGTCAAGCTGTGCAAAAGAAATCTACGACTTCGTTAACAAGGCTGAGCGTTCCTATTCCCGAATCATTGCTACAACGGACTTCATTGTCTTGCTTCAGTTGCTGCACAGGGTGTGAGCACGTTCGATATGCGAACTAAGATGTGTTGATATATATCTTTCTCTTGGTTACAAAGCATCTACACCCAGGCCAATATAAAGATGGAGGCAGGATGAAGGCAAAAAAATTGCCTCTTGTGCAAGAAAACTATCTGCCCTTGGGGACCTACTGGCCGTATGACAGCAATTCTATGTCTTGTCTCGAGGGATTTAAGTTGACTCCTCTTGCGCTGCTGACTCACTAGTTGAATTCGTAGTGCACAGTCACTGTCTGCCGACGCCATTCCATGTCGGTAGCAACAAGATAAGGCATTTGGTTTCCTTTGATGCGACAGAGTTATATTTGACAGAGCTTCGACAACCAAGGAATATTTCGACTGACTAGTAACCTCCTGACTACTGAGCCTTGGAAATCAAGCTCAGTAGATCCATGGGATAGATGGCCTGCATTGCAACCCATCATTTCTACAAGTGGATGGTACTTGCCACTTGGGGAAAAATCTGTGGGTCAATGCAGCTGCCCCCAGGCTGCCTCATTTGCGAGTGCCAAAACGAATTGAACGACTTTCCGTAACGATCTATGACTCAAGCTCAAGCAGTGTCGCGGAGTCCGTACAGTCTGGAAAAAATTCTACTTACTTACAGGTGAATTTTAAGTCTGGAAATCCTTCTAGATAAAATCTGGAATTCAACTTGAAGCCATTCTTGTGAATGAAAGAGCAAACAGGCCTCGCGCAGAGTTTTTTCGTGAATAAGAGAAGATCACACTTGAGATTCGATTGCGTATGGTTGACACCTTGTAAACCAAGAGTTTTGACGTCTGGTCTTGCCAGTGGGATATACGCATGTACGGGGATTTTGATGTCTCGAAAGTAGCGCGTCAGGCCACGGTAATATCTTTCGACGGTTGGTGCGCCGGGCCCGGCCCTTGAAAAGTCAACGACTTTGCGGTGACACTCCAGTGAGACCCGAAATGAATATGGCATGGCATATCGTCCACTGATCCGACCATCCCCATCTGTAACGGACTTCCCTTCTTGGAACCTCTAATCGTCGAGGACTCGACCATTCGAATTCTATGTTTGCTTCAACGTTGGACCGATGCAATTCCTTAATATGGACGTTGTTCAGCTAAAAAATATTTACATGCTGGCTAAGAATAACCCCATATATCATCGATTTCTGCTCGTCCTGCAGTGGGCGACCAAGTTCCCTGTGGCTCACTCAGCATCCGCACCGGCTCCCACAACAAATTATCTCCTATCTCCCGATCACCCCGCTCCCTGACCATCATGGGGAATTTTCTTGTGCTTACGCTCAAGTCATTTTAAATGAAGATGAAGCGAGTTGAACTGCAGGTCGCCAACATCATGGACCTGCCAAGTGCTCATGTAACTCTTCGAGCGACGGGTTCATTTTTGGAACGAAGTTTATGTCACGAAAGCAACTTCCGAACGCTGTCAGCAGTCTCCGAAGAACATCACTGGACGACTCCTTCAGTACAATTGCCCACTGGTTGAAAATCTTTCCACAGCATCCGCGTCATCAAGAGTTGTGACGGGACGATACGTCAGGCAAGCCGAGTGAGATCCGACGCAACCGGGATCGCCTGCGGGATATACGTTTGTCGAGTTAGCCCCATGTGCAGACTTCTCTCACGCTGAAAATAAAGCTACGGGAGGAATAATCCTTAACGGCTTGCCTCAGACAAAATCAACGGTACCCGAGGGCGTCAACGTTTAATATTCAATCCCTCCGAGTTTTGAATAGATTTAAATGCTTTGACGCGACACGTCGCGCGATCTGACGCCCAGACAACTCAAGAGAGTGATTCCACGAGTTGGATCCATCGACAATCGACAAAGCGGAAGCATCTGGTGATCGAATTTCAAAACCATCCATAGGCAGGCTGCAAGGCAACATTTGAAGACGGGGAGATCTTGGATTACAGGTGAATTAGGTTTGCCGCTGGGGGTCGCGTGATGGGAACCATATCAGGGAGAGAAGCTTCTTTGGAAGACGTCCAGAAGGAGGTTTGAAGGGTCGAGCTGTAATTAATTCGAGGTCACGGAGGCTGTCACGCCAGATCTCGATCTACAACATGGATTTACTGACCTCTCAAAACGACACGGACACAACAACACTTTCGTCTCCCTTCCACAGAATCGGCGTCTAACATGCTCTCCCAGCCAGAACCCCAGATATCTGTTCCAAAGTATATCCCGGATTATCATCTAATTTCTAGCCCAAAGCAGGACCCATCGCCCCCCTACTGCCCAAACGGAACACATATCCACCAAGGTGACGAATCACCTCTGGGCTCTCCAACCAAAACTGTCGACCAGGACCGTAGTTCTTCTCCACTTTTACCTCAACCAGCGTCTGCGAATTATTCTTTTATTCCGCGTAATTCCACGTCCTCTCTTGGCGCACCGGCATCTCCAGTAGAAATTTATCAAACCCAACAAAGCAGCCAGTCCTGTCCTCTAACACACCATCAATTTTCTTCCGTGTCTGGCGCACTAGAACAACCGTCTTATGATATAAATAACTCTGCTCCTACCACAACAGATTCTGGACCAATTCATTCTTACCTCTCAGAATCTCCGTCTCCCGTTGACCCCCATCGTTCTGTTTCCGCATTGCCTCACCCCATCACTGTTTCGCAAGATCCCTTCCTCCATTCGGATCCCCATCCGTATCCGGCAGAAGATCGTTTGCCATCCCATCCAGATCCCAGGCCCGAGCGCTCTTCTCGAGACCACCTTGATAAATACCCCAACCCAAATCTACAAAATTCATTGTTGGATCAGCGACGCATGTCTGAACCTACAGCTCTCTCTGGCACTGCCCTATACACCCACTCGATTTCTGACCCCTCCGCAGGCAGTAGATACCCACATTTTGGTTTCGCCTACAACCCCCCTCTCGCGAACCGTCCACCGACATCCTTGTGTGTTTCGCCTTTACATCGTGGTGCTAGCACAGGGTCCCTTAGAGACTTACGCCACAATCATTTGCAATATCCTCCCCAGCAGCAAGAATGGAAGCTCGATGAAGCCCGTTATCGAGAAACCCAGCAGCAGGATTTCTACGACCACAGCGTCGATGAACCTATTTCACCAATGCAACCTAATTTTACTGGCAGCCTCCTTGGCTCGCCGACGTCTGGTTTACCCTACTCCCCAACGAATGATAATTTCTATGGTCCTTCTCCCCCAGGCACAGGGACCTCAACATCGTCGTCTATCGCGCTGAGTGCTGGTATACCTTGTAGCCCATCGCGCTCAATATCTCAGCACCTCCAAAGAAGTCTGAGCACTTCCCACCTCTCCAATGAAGCCATCGATCGAAAAACATATTCTTTTGTGGCATTACCGGGTAACGCAGTGAAGAAGCGTCCCAGACGTCGTTATGATGAGATCGAGCGTCTCTACCTCTGCTCCTGGCCAGACTGCAACAAATCATACGGTACCTTGAATCATCTAAACGCCCACGTTACCATGCAAAAGCATGGTCCTAAGCGCAGTCCTAACGGTGCGAACTTGCCTAACGTTCCGCATTTCAATCTGTTAATTAATTTACCGCTGTTTTACAGAGTTCAAAGAGCTTCGGAAGCAGTGGCGCAAAGCCAAAAAGGAGCAGGAAGTGGCTGCGATGGGCATGCGCCGCGAGAGCTTCAGCGATGGCTACGACGATCATTCTGGCTTTAGCCATCGCTATTTGGGGTCGCATTCCCTCCATCACAGGCAGCACCCATCCCACCACCCTGGCATGGCTTTGACTGGCTCAGTGACAGTCGGTACGGTTGACCGCTACTCAGTGGCTATCGACGACATTCGCTACCCCCCCCATGGCCGAGAAGATGACTTCGAACTGTACGATGACCCTTCACCAGGCGCCAGGCAGAGGTACAGCGGCCTTCACCCAGCCTCATGGCATGGTTCGACATTCCCCACCCGCCCAAACATTCAGGCCTACACCCCATCGCCTTTAACAAAGCATACCCATCATTCTCATCTCCCGCAGCTCGCCATTAACACACAGCTAACTCGTCCGTCGCCTACCCCCGTCCACGGCAGTCGTCTTCCCCAAAACAGCACATTACTGACGCCACTACATGGACACGCAGGCTCACTAATCGCTCCCCCGGATAACGCCAGGAGCATAGCGTACACTGCCGAGGGATACGAAGTCTACGAGTCCGATACCAGTCGGCCCGGAACTGGTCATGCCAGCCTCGACGAATTGGACCACTCTCAGTGAATTCGGGACCGTTGTCACACGTCTGCCAATGAGCTTATCGAGATAGTATTATCGATGTGGAAGTACTGGATGGCCAGATTTTCTTCTATCCCAACCTTTTTTGGGGGATTCAGATATGGGCATTTTATTTTCCAACTCTTTCTTTATTATCTCATACCCCTTCTTGGTTTTTACTCGTCCCCACTTCTCATTGTTGTCGTTTCGCTATCGAATTATAATTTATGTATTCTCCGTTTTAGTATGTCCCCATTCAATTTCCCCACTTGCATATAATTCCTGACTGCGCGTTTTATTTTTTTTTGCCTTCCCACAATGGCCTCTTTTACTTCACCGGTCAGCTCACCTCTTGTACAGCTTTATCCATCCCACGTCGCGACGTCCCTCATGCACCCCCTGTTCCATGTTACACCATCTTTGTCTTTTTGTACACTACCGATTAGATTTCTACTGACGAAACCACAATACTATCTCTTGTACATCCGACATCGTACTTCTTGTTCCCGAACCGCCAATTTGATAGTGATCTTGCGAGAGTAGTTATATACGAGCTGTATCACCTTGAACACTCCTTTTAAATTGCCTTAGTCGGAGGCCGCATCGCAATGTTTCAGGATCTGCGATACGTACTTAAACATGTTCCACCAATGGGACCCGACGCAACTTTTGACATCTTCCAAAAAAAATGATGCGAATCGGGGCTTTGGTAAGTGATTTCTTACCCACTCCTGCCCTACCCTGCCATTCCCCACACGCGGGTGGCATCATTTGGGCATCATTGTGTTTTAAAAATACTTCAAATCAGAGCGAAGAGGTCATTGGCTCACGTATGGAAGGTCACGTCACACGTCACCGCTTTCATGCTTCTCTTCGCGTATATTCCAGAAAATTGGGACACACCTTGTTGTTCGCGCGTTCTGTAAAATCTGGCTTCCATGAGATAACCAGTGGCTAATAATATACCTCCATCCATCTCCATACAGCCAACGAAACTCATGCAAGCTCTTGCCAGTAGGATGAAATAAGGGGAAAACTGAGGAGCAATGCCATCCCCAGGAATGAACCCACTATTGTGCTAGATTGAAATTGCGACACTGGGAATGTCGAGAAGTCAGGTGAGCGAGTAAAATCAGATACGATGATTTATGGAATCGAAGCATTAATTCAAATTGAAACCCACATCAATCCACTCTCCCGAATAGCGGGTACGGCCATGATGTCACTGAATTCGGACTGGGGGCTTATCAATAATCGAACTGAGTTCGGCTCACCAGGTCCATGGCCTCCGGACAGACGCGATGAACGCTGCATGTGGATGGGTGGTACATAAATGTAGATTTCTTCGGAATTTCGAGAACGAGACAGCTTCGGCGATAAATAAGGGTACGGTACCGAGGTTGGAACCGAGAAGAAGTAACTGTGCAATCGAAACAGACTGCGTCAGCCGGGCGTGATCCACCAAGCAACATTGAGCTCGAGCGCTCTGGGCTAAGGTAAAAAGGAAAGACAAAGACGCCGACCGGTGCAAATGCCTCGTAATTGCCGAGTACTCCTGTGGACTCCAGTTGTTCATAACCCATCAAACGGAAAAGTAATATCGATGGCAGGAAAAGGAGTGGAATCAATTCTTTTTCTTTGCACCAAAAATGCGCAACCTGACCTGGGGTGTTTGTCAAACGCTCCGATGATCCTGCAGTCTGACAGACCATGGATGGCGCAGAGGACGAAATTCTTTCATGCCGGAAAATACGGAAAATTGGCGGATTGACAACGGGGCATCCTCAAATGTGCTAAGGGTAGAAAAAGTTTTGGCTTGGGAGGCGCTATTTAGCGCCGTGGCATGGGAGCCGGGGGAATAATCGTGCACTGGGATGACGGGTGCGGCTTCAATCCGATAGTGGGCGGATGCAGAGTCTTGGGATTTCGAGGTTTCAGATTCGCGTGGCGTACATACTAGGCCGAGGAATGTAACGAAGGATGAGAGATATGATGCATACCTTGTTGATAACAAAAATCTATCATTTTGCGATACATCTCAGTTGCAGGTTCGAGAGTCAGTAGGTGGCCTAGAAGTTCTGATTCTGATTCGGCAGACAGCTGTAAGTCGACGACGACGGGTACGCGAATGTCTTATCAACCCGCCAGCGCCGAACAGTTCAGGCATTGCTCAAGCATTGCTAACAATGACGACCTAAATTAGTTAATTGCACAAACAAAACAAAACATAGACGCGATGCCTTACTAGCGCAGCAATGCTAGAATCCAAACCATTACTATGTCCCGATCTCCCCTCCAGGAACTGCCCGTTGAATTATTTCTCGATAACCTTTTACCATGTGTGCCAGTGCCGGATCTTCTAAGGTTGACATGCTGTAACAAGGTCAGTACTAGTCTCAGGCTGCTGGGTGTATTCACCTTCATTTCACAATTTCTAGTTGTTTGCCTCCCTCTGCACGGATGAGATGCTATGGAAACGCAAGATCTCCGAGGACTTTAACTTCTTTGGACAGGGCACCGCTCGCACCAGTGGCTGGAAGTTTATCTATAGGGGACTCTTTGAGCCTCGAGGTGAACAAGATATGCCTTACAACGCTGCTTGGATAAAACCATTAATATCCCTCAGTTTTTGTCTGGGGGTGAATCCGTAATCTAGATATCCAGTTGGACGCGTTATTAACCTAGGCGTTAGCGAGAAGGCCAATGGACGTCTCGGACTTCCCCACATCCCGAGCTCGGTCACTCAAGGGGTCCCTTATCCTATGCAAGTCAGGTTACCCGGCATCCGCGTTGTGAGCCTTGTCGCCGGAGGAATGTGGGTTTCTTATTGTAATCGCGTTTGTGCCCCCTTTGAGATTATGCCATCAGGTCATTTCATGCCCTGGACTCGGATGGCAACGTTCATGTATGGGGTGCGTAGAAATACTCTTTTACACACTTCGTGGCCAACTTTTATTGCCGGGTAGGGACGCTAAACGGCGTCTTGGGCCCATTCGCTGCGGAAAACCAAGGCTTTTCTAATGCTGCGAAACAAGCAAAAACACCTCTCAAGCTTATTTTACCTAATCCAATCCGCAGTATTAGGCAAGAAGCTCTTTCTATCGCATCATCATCGTTGCTTGATGTATGTATATATAGCTGTGGACGCTTACACTCATCATGCTTGGATACCACGAACAAGATCTGGACATTTACGAACTGGGGACGTCCATTCTGGTTGTCATCGTCCATCCTACGTGATCCCGACTTGGCGCCAAGACAAGTTGAATGTGGATGGGCGTTCTCGTCTCTTCTTACAAAATATGGTGATGTTTTTGTGTGGTGGCCTTCTGCAGGTGGCATGGGTGTGGTCATTGAACAAAAGATGAGAGAAATGGATATCGAGGGTGACAAGAAAGCTCTGGCCACAGAAGATGGAACAATTCCCTGTACCACCTGGGACTTGGACATCACCCCGATCCGGTTGCCTTCTATACCATTTCTTCCCGAGTTACTGAACACGGGCCGTCCTAAGACTTCCCAGATCACCGAGCTTGTTCAAATCGCTGCTTTTGACAGCCATATCGTTGGTTTAACCAACCACGGACATGTCCTTAAATTTGGTCCCCTTGATGACGAAAATAATGTCTCCCAGGGGCGGTGGGAATATGTATGTTGCCCTTTTTCAAGAAAGTGTTGACTCTCTGACTGCCATTTAGCTTCCAGAATTCACTGAGTTAGGAAGGGTCAAGGAACACCCACTATTCTCTACGGCCTCCGAAACCGAGAAGCTTGAAGCACCCGAAACGATGCAAATTACCCATGTCAGGCCCCGTCTATTTCATTATTGAGATGCTAATAGACATGTCGTCTTGTCTAAGGTAACTGCAACCTTTCAACATTTTGTCGCATACTCGACCGGGTCATCTTCGATCGTGCTCGTGGGTGACACCGATACCAAACCTGATTCCCCGCCGAAAGTAATTCCCCAATTACAAAACAAATCTATTATATCTGTCGTCATTGGCGACTATCATAATGCTGCGTTGACAGCCAACGGGAAGCTTCTTACTTGGGGAGCCTATTCGAACGGCGCATTGGGGCTTGGCGATCCACTCAAGCTGGAACCTGGTACACCGGGTGGATTTTCCAACTCCGGGGACCTACAGAGGGCCCAGGAGCGTGGACGCATCGGCCACACAGCACTTCCAGCCGTCGATGTTCCGACAGAAGTTAGATTCGACCACAATAGCAAGAAAAAGAGAGATCGATTTTGTTTCGCTGCAACGGCTTCTGGCTGGCATACCGGGGCTTTGGTCATTGACCTGGAAGTGAATATTTATATTTATAACTTTTCGCTTACAGAACCTCACATATTATTATCTTCATAGCCCGGGGTTAATGATGACGAAATTGAAGAAGGCCCCACTGAAGACTCGACGTCCACGCCCATGCCCACGCCCAGCCATTCTCAATGGGAGACACCCCCGATCATTCCTTTACATCGAATTCGATTGGGACATGCTGCGCGCGGAACTTTCGGAAGAGGGCGGGGTGGTTTACACCAACCTGATAATGGTGGTGATACGCTCTGAGTTTCTTCAGTACCCTACGCGGGTAAATTCTTGGGACTAGTGTAAATACCTGGTAAATGAAGTGTCGAAAAGACTGTATGCTTGTGTTGTAAATACTGTGCGAAACAAAATTGTAACTTTCGCAAGATATGGCAAGAGGGAAAAAAAAAAATATCAAGGGCCTGACCGGGAATTGAACCCGGGACCTCCTCGAATTCGGTTTGAACCCTAACAAGGAATCATACTACTAGACCATCAGGCCGATAAAGCTTTTCACCATAAGCTGAACTTAAACTTGGGGGACTTCTGACCTGAAAATAGTATCAACAAAAACTGGCAAAGAGCCATTGTACATGTACTTGGTCACTTGAAACGAGTAAAAATATTTCGAAGAGGGACGGGCATTCGGCTCTTCTTTTCAACACTCGGAACCAGGATTTCTCGACGCAGGACATTTTCATCGAGGCGGCTCTGAACAGCAAGCTCAATGGTTGCGCGTTTGTTATCCCAGCCAGAGAACATTGGACCCCTTATGATACGATTCAAAGAGCTTCTTCCCAACGATTGGGTAGACATTCGCGATGAGACCTGCTTGACAAAACTCTCCTTATCTTTGTCGCTAGAATCGGGTGTCTTGATGGTGTCCGAGTCTTCCCTCCTCTTGAAACGTGTCGGTAATGAATTCCTTGAGCGCGTTTCCTTGGATTCCAGAGCAAGTTTGGAGCTGTCCCCACGAGCAAATGGGGAAGCGGACCGCTGCCTAGATTTCGTAAAATCGTGGCGTGCCACAGTGTTCGGCTCATTTGGCAAGTTCTGGCGTTCTGAGGGCTCAAGCTGAGGGTTCCGGGACACAGTTGAGAGCATCCCATTTGAAATTTTAGTCGACAATGCTTCCTTGTCCAAATCACGACACGTGAGGGCAAAACGAACGTTTTTCACGGTTGACCGAGGACCGGATGCTTCAATTTTAACCATTGCTGAGCGCAGTACCCTCGAAGCGATTGGTCCCTGGCCAGTCAGTGGAGGTTTCGGGTTGATAACCTCAGTTGGCATGGATGGGCTGCGTGCTCCCAAGTTGGTCGGCTTTGGTTTTGGGGACTTTACAAGCACAGGGGTTTGCGTATTTCTCTTCTTTGGCTGGACAGAGATACGCGGCGGTGATTTGTTTGATCGGGAAGAGTGCCCACTTTTGGATTTAATATGTGGTCGCTGAAGAAGTGGTCGAGGGATATCACGCACAGCCGTCGGAGTGCTGCCTTGCGGGGTTTGTTTCTGGTCTGCCGAGTCCTTCTCTGCATTTCCAAGGGTGATAGGAACCGCGAGAGCCGAGCGAGAGTTCCAAGCTACATCCGACGGCGGGGTTTGCAGATTCATCGTTAAACATTGTAATCGGAGATTGTTGATCATATCTTCGAAGCCCAAGATAGGTCTGTTGTCAAATTTCGCTTGTTCGATGAGAGGAGTACGAGGCGACTGTGAACCAAGGAATGCAGTGGGAATCCCAGGATATGACAGCTCCGTGAATTTCTGTTGTTGAGCGAAAACGAGAGGAGGAACTTTTTTGCCTCTCCGATGCGCTAATGGAACTGCATTGAAGCGAGAAATTGAGCGTGACGATTCTAAGGTAATAGGAAAAGTGCAGTGCGAGTTTGATACGACGAGTGAGGGCAAGGTCAGGTTGTCCAGCCGGGACGCCAGGAATGGTTCGGAAAGGTCGTCATCGCCCTCAATAGGAGTTTGAAACAACGAACGCAAGCTCTTCAGCTCAGACATCACATCATCCAGTTCAACGTCCATGGAATCTCTTCCAGTACAATGACCCTTTGCAATAACGGAAGAAGAAACCGAACCGGGGAGAAGTAGGGGACGCGATCGACGTTCGCCAACGCCGCCACGCGACTTCCACAGGGCCAGCGAAAAGTTTTCGGGAGAGATTATCGATCCCTCAGGGATCCATTGCGTTAGCTTGGTTTCTTCGGCACTTTCCCAGGGAATGTGGCCCGGAGCTTGCCAACCCGCCGACTTTTCCTTACAAAATCGTTGACAATCGATTAGGCAGAGAGATTTTTCAAATTAACTCACTGCCCATTTAGAAATACTCAGACATTCCTTCAGGAGGAATTTGAGACGGGGGGACGTTGGCGCGGCAATCACGACGGTTGCATCAGTAGTTCCGGTGAAAATGCTAGGTTTCGTTTGTTCACCCGAGAACATTTTCAAACGGTCACCAAGTCCGACCATGGAGAAAATCTGAGGTTTGCAATCCGGAAACTCTGGAAGAGAGCATGATGAGATGCTGGAGAGAGAATCCAAAGCGACCGATTCCGAGAGCAAGAGTTGTGCAGGCGTAGAACCTGCCAGAAGACCAACGTCCAAGGAGCTCGTGGAAAAGCTAGCAGGAAAATAATGGCAGAACTTTCCGTGGGGTGGGCCCTCCATAGCCAGAAAGCGTTACTGCCAAAAAGGTTTCAATGCAAAGTTTATCGAGAGGCTGACCACCATCCCGGCTTGATGTCCATGGATTCCGATGAAGCCTATGCTTCCGACCGCCAATTCTCTATAAGAAAAAGATGGGAAAAAGCATTTGCGAGTATTCAAGTTTCCTTTTGATGGGAGTCGAAAAGGATTGGAGGCGTTAACTTTGTCCGGCCAATATCCGGCATACAAACCCCCTCTTATCTGAGTCTCATCGTCTGAAGGGCCACGGCCACTCTTGAGTAGCCTGAGTCTCTATCACATCCTACTATGAATATCCCAAATATGGAGGAATCAGAGGGGCTTCTCCTTTGAGAAGAGGTATCATCCATACTCAGAAAACTGTGGCCACTACTGGTACTTTCGCATATGAATATCCAACCCTCAGTAAAATCTGAGAAGCAACCCTCTTTGCCTAGGCTTTCCTCCAATGCATGCGACATCTCATCCCATGGACGTCGAACATTGCAACGAGCGATGCCTCGACGATTTTAACATCTTTGCACCTGCTGGGGAGACCTTGTGCTGTAA
>Ga0307517_10006060_pt1 | contig 18016 bp, 29 predicted proteins | sample 23_EM_MG_FD_194515 | JGI IMG/M metagenome (GOLD analysis project Ga0307517, IMG submission 194515) | Populus trichocarpa ectomycorrhiza microbial communities from riparian zone in the Pacific Northwest, United States - 23_EM | ecosystem: Host-associated > Plants > Roots > Unclassified | place... | reverse complement strand
CGTGGGGCTCAACGTGTTGATAGTGCCCAAACCATAGGGTTCGTCGGGGTTTGGTATCGGCCGTTCCTTCTTTCGGGAGAATATACGTCCAAACCACTCCCTGGATCGCTCGAGGCACTTCTGTATTGTGCGTCCGAACCGCTCTCTGGATCGCTCGAGGTACTTCTTGTGTTCGCTGTCGAAGAGGATCAACGATCGAATGATAAGGGAAAGGGGGGTTTGGAATGGACAGTTGTAGGAAAGGGTAGCGGCGGAGATGACGAGCAGGTAGAAGAGAAGACCGAATGACGTGAAACCGATGACAACGCTAGCGACAACTTTGTTCATGAAGAAGAGGTAGTCGGAGAGTGCACAGCCGAGGAGGAGGAGAGCGGTTTGGAGCATGAGGGGCAAACATTCCATCACGAGAGCGAACCGCCAGGTGACCATTCCGTCCATCTTGCGTTTCCGCTGTCGACCGCGTTCAACGATGGATCCACGCTCCACCGAGGCATAACGGTTCAACCATTGCTTTCCCAACATGGCGATGAAGGCGCCAAGGAGGGAAGCCGACAAACTCGAGTAGAGGATGGCTTGGACGCGAACGATGGCGGGATCAGGGCCAGTCCATTGAGGGAAAGCGGCATCGGGACCGGTTGGGATGTTCCCAAGCGCGGCACTGGCGACAATCTTGAGAAGGGCATGATTCATTTCTTGGTAATCTGGTTCCATCTTGCTTTGAACGTCGATGATGAAAGCGGACGTGACCGCTGAGAACAAACCGGCCTATTCCCCTCAGAATTTTACACAAAGGTCAAGGCCCATGTGGAAAAATGCTCACAAAGATCAGCGTGGTACTCAAGTCTTCGTCATATTTCTTGATAAAGTCATGGTCATGATCATCGGCTACCCGTTGGAATTTGTCGTAGAACTCGGCACGGGGGTTGCTGGTGGTCCCGAGAAGGTTCGGAAAGAGTTTTGGCAACGCTTTGAGCATAGTATCCTCCAGGCTGAGAACGACAGAAAAAAAGCGTGATTAGAAAGGTAAAAAACGGAGGAAGGGAAAATTGGTGCACGCTTTTGGGTCGATGGTTTCTCTCTCCATAGCGGGCTACGAGGGGCTGTGGTCGGCTACGGAAATCTGAGGAGAGGGTAGTGGATGGAAGGAAAACAACGGCAGCGCCCAGTGTCAGGCAAGAGCCGGGGTGCTTAGAGTGCAATGTGGCGTCCGTGCGGCTTCCCATGATGCAACCAAAAGACATGTATTTGTGTGACCGGAGTACCACTTCTTCCACCTGGGTGTGGGCTTTGGAATATCTAGATCGTTTCCCCGGTCATCACAGCACCGTGCGCACTCATTGTTAGATGGCGGGGGACCAGCGGATAAGCAGAAAAGTAGAGTCGACGAAACAGACGGGATTCAAGCGCTGGTTGCAGAGGCTTTTCGAGTTCCCTCACTTTCGATCAACGACCCAGCAAAGCGGCATCCACGATACTTTCCCCACGAATCTATGCCGGGAAGGCACGACCTCTGGTCCTCGGTCTGCTGCCTCGCCTCTACTCATTACTCACCCCTGTTCGGGGTACAGCCGGAACTCGAATGCCCAAGGATACTCTCCCACCATTGCCGCTTTCCGGCCTCTTTGCGGTCGCGAAACCGTCCGGCCCAACGTCTATGGCCATAACAAATGACATAAAAAACTTGATCAACACCTCTGGCTTGTTCGTGGAACAGGAGAAACTCGCTGCCCACAAGGAAGGAAAGAACGAGAAACCGAAGAAGAGGAAGCGGAAGAGCAATAGGGATATGGTCAAGATTGGCCAGGGTGGGACGTTGGATCCGTTGGCTGGTGAGTTCGCCAAATCTCCGCTCTGGTTCTCATTTTTCTGACCTGATTACCGCTAGACGGCGTGCTAGGTGACTCCGGCCTCAACGAGTTTCTTCGGTGTTTGTCTGACATGTCCTCGTATTCAAGTCGTTGGTATCGGAAAAGGAACCAAAAAGTTGTCCGAGTTCTTGGACTGTGTCAAAGTACGTCCGCGACTCCGATCATATGACACCCTTAATCAAAATCCGAACGTCATGTAGGAATATAAAACGACGTGTTTATTGGGATGTGAAACCGATTCATATGACAGTCAAGGAGCACAGGTACGCGTGGCTCCCTGGAGACACGTAACACGCGAGGTGGTCGAGAATGCATTATCTGCATTTCGTGGACAGGTAGAGCAAACTCCGCCGATGTAAGTTATTGCATCCGCTTGTTTGCAGGGGTAGCGATAATCCCCCAGTATCGCAGATTCTCCGCTTTGAAGATGGATGGGAAACCGCTATATGAGTATGCCCGGAGCGGAACTCCGTTACCTCGGAAGATCGAGAAGCGGCCCGTCACCATCCATTCCCTCGAGATTGAAAAGTGGCTGGGAAGCGACCACGACTTCAGGTACCCCGAACAGGTCCTTTCTGGAGAACAGAAGCAAGCACTGGAGAAGACCCTGAGAAGCGTACAGGAGGACGCGCGGGTGGTTGATGAACCTGAAGAACCAGCCGAAGACGACCGGGCACCGACCGCCTTCGTGCTGAGGATGAAGGTGTCCGGCGGGACTTACGTGAGGTCTGTCGTGCATGACCTCGGCCACGCCGTCGGATCCGCGGCCCATGTGGTCACTTTGACGAGACCACGTCAAGGCAGGTTTACGTTGGAGCCAACTGAAGCGGGAGATATGGGGTGTGTTTCGTGGGACGTGTTCAAAGCCGCCGTAGAGGACGTTGGTCCCGCAGATGAGGATGGGCACACTGCTTGGGAGCGGGAGGTGCTTGATAAGTTTGAAGTTATTGATACCTCGGTGGCCACAACTTCCAACATAAAATCAGGCCAGTCCTCTTCCTAGCCCGCTATACCTTTTGCCTAGGTATCTTGTCATAGGTCGCACATTTCGGATCTGCACCGGGAGCTTACGATGCTATACTAGGGAGCCACAGCTAATACTTACCTCCTGACATTTTCATTCTCCCTGCGCATACGTACTACAAATGGGCCTCATCAAAGCCAATCGGTAGTGATATCAATGCCGAGTTGTGGCCCGAACCTCCGTAAGTAGTTTGGAGCGATCGATAAGCATCTTGGATAACGAAAGCATGCATAATGGGAAGCCAAGGAGAGAAGTCGGTCCTTTTTCCTTGTCTCCTGCTGTCACCTCATCAACTCACCACGTACCCAGGGGACATGGCCGCCACCCTGAGCGGACGCTCGGGCGGAGCCTCAAGGCCATTGGTGCCCGGGATGTATGCCCCCCTGCCAACATTCTATTCGGACAATGATGAACAAGATCTCGGTGAGTTTCTGGAATCCCACCCCACGATCCGTATCGCCCGAAGGTGGAAAATCGATCTTGGTGCGCGGTGCTCACGGGTGATCTTCTGCGATCGTAGATATTCCCACCCTCAAGAAACATGTCGTGTTCCTCACGAACACCGGGACCAAACCCCTCCTAGCCGGTACCATGGGTGAAGCGATCCATTTGACCCACTCCGAACGTGTGACTTTGATCAAGGCCGCCCGAGAGGCTTTGGATGATGCTGGGTTCACTGACGTGCCAATCATTGTTGGGACTGGTGGCGGAAGTACTCGCGAGACCATCCAACTGTCCAAGGAGGCTGCTGAGGCCGGGGCTGACTACGTGATCGTCATCACTCCGGGGTACTTCGCCGGAGTTCTGGCGGGTAACAAAAAAGCCTTGAAGGCTTTCTTCACCGAGGTTGCAGAGAAGAGTCCCATACCAGTCATCATCTACAACTGTGGGTTCATCTTTGGTGGCTGCGAACCTGGCCATACTTAGTACTGATAATCTGATCTCAGATCCCGGCGCCAGCGGAGGAATCGATCTCGACTCAGACTTGATCATCGAAATCGCAAAGGAGTGTCCCAATACTGCGGGTGTGAAACTGACGTACGTGGGACTCCCTATTACTCTCTGGGATTGTCTGGGTTAACCCCTTTTGTATATCAGGTGTGGAAACGTCGGAAAATTGACGAGGATCTGCGCGACTGTTTCCGAGCCCTCCTTCGCGTCGAAATTCCCCCGGAGTTTCACAACCGCTGAAGTTCCCTTCCTTGTGTTAGGCGGGCTCACCGATATCATTGTGTCGTCAATAGCAGTTCGCGGACACGGTGCGATAACTGGGCTGGCAAATGTTTCACCTGTGAGCTTTTTCTTCCCATTTTTGTCCGCGAGGTTGGTACTCATGGCCATTTTTCTCTAGTACGCCTCTGTCAGATTGTACGAGCTCGCCGTGAAAATGATAAAAGATCCCTCCGTTTTCGAAGAAGCGAATCGTGTGCAAGGGATCGTTGCCAATGCCGACTATGTCATGGCACAGGGTGGGGTCGCTGGAACCAAAGGCGTTTTGGAAAGGCTATATGGGTATGGAGGGCTTTGCAGACGGCCTCTCCCGCGGGTAGAGTCTACCGCTCTCAAAGCCTTATGGGAGAACCCTCACCTACAGGCGTTGGTTGAATTGGAGAAGTCGCTGGCTCAGTGACACGAAGGCAGTAAATTCCTGCGTATTTTTTGTCCCTTTCTATCCATATGTGCGCAATTACACCAACCCATGAGGCGGCTGAGGCTCAGAAGGAGGTCTCGTGATTGGGACGGTTGGGTGACGATGACGATCGCACTCAAACATCCGGGGTAAATGCGGGGAAACTGATCTGGGCAAATTGAATTGAGGCTGGTCCCCTGATGGTTCCCAGGTCGCCGGCATCATTCCGTCCCTCCAAGTTCGAACCCGTTACCTGCCGGTCCTCACCTCTCGGTTTACTTCGTCTCAAGGGCCTTCCAGAGGCCTGTCGGTCCTTCTGAGCAGCAAGAGTGTATCAGAAGCCAGGATACGCGCGGGGGGGTAGACAAAATCCAAACATGGTTTGGTTGACTAGATCTGTGTTGGCCATCCCTGCGTGCAGGACGAAGCTCGGCGGAGGCAAAACCGGTCAGTTCCAGTTTGTGCCAGCGTGGTGTCTTCTGTGCAACGCGTCCCATTTCGTTCGATGCATCTCTTGCCATGCTTCCCCCGATTTTCATATCTTAGACTTCTGACCCGCGATCCCGTGCTGCAGTCTCCTTCGCCCTCCGACTTTACCACCCGTCGTCACGGGTTTGCAATAGCGCTCAACCACAAAGAGAGCCTGATTCAGCTGTCGGTGCGCATCACCCTCATTGCTCTTTTTAATCTCGGTTCCGATGATTACTGACGAGCTTGTTTTTTGATCCCCGTATCGTCTCGCTTTTTTCAGCGTTAGGAATACCGTACTCCTCACTCACCGTAGGAGTTCCACTGGAGACATTTCCCGATGAGCGCAGAGTCGCCCTCACACCACAAAACACCGTGTTGCTTTTGAAGAAGGGAGTGTCCAAGGTCCTTGTCGAGCGGAACGCTGGAACTGCTGCGCAGTTCCTCGATGAACACTTCAAAGCCGCCGGCGCCACTCTAGTGTCCAAAGAAGAACTCTACGCCTCCTCGGATGTCTTGTTCAAAGTCCGCCCGCCCACGCACGGGTCCGAGATCGACAGCCTGCGAAAAGGGAGCACCCTCATTTCATTCCTGTACCCCGTACAGAACAAACCAATCGTCGATGCGCTCGCCACTAGGAACGCAGAGTTGAACGTGTTTGCGATGGATAAGATTCCACGGATTTCGAGAGCTCAGGTGTTTGATGCGCTCAGGTATCCTACGATCAGCCTCCTCCCGCTTATGTTGGTTCTGATGTCGCGTTGGTCAGCTCTATGGCGAACATCGCGGGTTATAAGGCCGTCTTGGAGGCTTCGAATCACTTTGGGCGGTATATGACTGGTCAAGTTACCGCTGCTGGGTGAGTTCACTTGATCGCTCCTCTGGTTCTGTCGCTGAGACTACCGACGTTCTCTAGGAAAATCCCCCCTTGCAAGGTTCTCGTTATCGGTGCCGGTGTTGCTGGTCTCAGTGCTATTGTTACGGTTCGTCGTGTTTCGGGTCCCCGCGTTTTGCATACTGAACTCGACGTCGCAGGCGAGGAGAATGGGTGCTATCGTCAGAGGTTTCGATACCCGTTCGGCTGCTCGTGAACAAGTGGAATCTCTCGGAGCGGAGTTTCTGGAAGTGAATATCAAGGAAGACGGTGATGGTGCTGGTGGATACGCTAAGGTAACCCCCCTTGTGATTGCCCCCGTCGATCCTACGTGCTGATCGAACGAATCGCATGCGGGTTAGGTCATGTCCAAGGAGTTCATCAAGGCCGAGATGCAATTGTTTTTGGAGCAAGCCAAAGATGTCGATATCATAATCACCACGGTATGGATATCGGATTTTCGTCATTTCACCGGTGTAACGAATCACCTGTAGGCTCTGATTCCCGGAAAGCCTGCCCCAAAGTTGATCACAAACGAGGTCAGTGAGACTCATGATCCTCTTTCTCGGTTGTTGACGATCTCGCTGTCAGATGGTCGCCGCAATGAAACAAGGCTCGGTCATCGTCGATCTTGCAGCCGAGGCCGGTGGTAACTGTGAGGCCACGAAACCCGGCGAACTCTACGCGAAGGATGGCGTCACTATCATTGGTGCGACGTCGTGGTCGGCATTTTGGTTTCCCGGTGGTTGATCACGTCATTACAGGTTACGCGGACCTGCCGAGTCGGCTCCCTACCCAATCAAGTACGCTCTACTCCAACAATGTCACCAAGTTCTTCTTGTCCATGACGGATAAGGACAACTTTGTCGTCAATCTGGAGGATGAAGTCGTCAGAGGGTCAATCGTCCTGCACAAGGGAGAGGTTCTCCCACCGGCTCCTGTGGCTGTTCCTCCGCCGGCTGCTCCTTCACCTGCTGCCACCAAGGCTGCCGAAGAAGAGGCGACCAAGGCTCTTACTCCATGGGGAAGGGCCACCAGGGAGGTTGCGACCGTCACCGTGGGAATGGGGAGTATCGTTGCGCTTGGAAAGTTCACTGGCCCGGCTTTGATGTCTAACTTCTTCACGTTTGGATTGGCTTCACTCATTGGTTACCGTGTCGTTTGGGGCGTTAGTCCAGCGGTGAGCTTTCGTGCAATCTACGTTCGCGGGTGGTAGCACTGACGAGCTTCATCTCAGCTCCACTCTCCGCTTATGTCTGTCACGAATGCGATCTCTGGTATTGTCGGTGTCGGTGGATTGTTTATCATGGGTGGTGGATACCTCCCTGGAACAATTCCTCAAGCCCTCGGCGCACTCTCGGTCTTGTTGGCCAGTGTCAACGTTGCTGGAGGATTCGTTATTACCAAGAGGATGTTGGATATGTTCAAGCGTTGGTCTTTTCCATCCGCTTTCTTGTCCGTCAGAATTATTTACGGGTGAGATTCTTAGGCCCCACTGATCCGCCCGAGTACAACTGGTTGTATTCCATCCCTGCTGCTGTCTTCACTGGTGGATTCCTGCTCGCTGCCCAGACCGGCTTTGCTGGTCTCGTCCAGGCTGGATATTTGACGAGCAGTATCCTTTGTATCAGTAGGCGCTATTTCTCTTGCCTTGGATTATCCTTTACTCAATCGATTTCCACCAGGTTCTCTTACCGGACTAGGCTCTCAGTCGACCGCAAGACAAGGCAATGTCCTCGGCATGCTTGGCGTTGGCTCTGGTTTCGTTACGTCCTTGGCTGCCGTTGGGTTCCCACCAGCCGTCCTTGCGCAATTCGGTATGTTGGCTGCTGTAGGAGGGACGGTTGGTTCGATCATCGGGAGGAGGATTACTGCCACGGAGCTTCCTCAGATGGTCGCTGGTTAGCGGTTTTATCCCTTGAATCGGATGGACGGCGAATTAACTTTGTTGCGTGTTTATACAGCCTTGCACTCCGTCGTCGGTCTTGCTGCCGTCCTTACCTCTATTGGAAGCGTGTTGGCTGATGTTGGCCACGCGTCTATGCTTCACGTACGAATATCGCCGGCATTACTCTCGCCATCCACCCATTGATTCCTGCCTTTTCTAGCTTGTTACCGCTTATCTCGGCGTCCTCGTTGGCGGTATTACCTTCACTGGGTCCATCGTTGCCTTCTTGAAACTCTCGGGCCGCATGTCTTCCAGACCCCTCGCCCTCCCGAAAAAGCATCTCGTTAATGGTGGGATCATGGGTTTGAATGCATTAACAATGGGCGCTTTCCTATCGGCACCTCCTACTGTCCCATTGGTCGCTGCCGGATACCTCGGTGCTAACGCGCTCCTGTCTTTCATTTCTGGTTACACGACTACCGCCGCTGTCGGAGGCGCTGACATGCGTGAGTGGTCTCCTACCATGTCGATTTCTGTGTGGAATCGATCCGAGGCTTTGACTAACTCAACGTGCTCCCCAGCCGTCATCATCACGGTTTTGAACGCCTACTCGGGGTTCGCCCTCGTGGCTGAAGGTTTCATGCTCGACAATCCACTGTTGACGACAGTTGGTGCGCTTATCGGCGTCAGTGGTTCAATTCTGTCGTACATCATGGTGCGTAGTCCAAGACCCCAAGAGAAAACGACCCTCGACTAACCGCGGACCGTGTGATTCAGTGTGTAGCGATGAACCGAACGCTGAGCAACGTCCTATTTGGTGGCATCTCATCGGAAATGGCTAGTGATTACAAGATCGAGGGAACGGTAACTCAGATCACAGTCGACGATACCGCTGATGCACTCGCCAATGCTGATAGTGTCATCTTGGTACGTCGTGGTAGCGCTTTGCAACTAGGTTGTCAGATTAAAGATGGCGCACAGGTGGTCGGCTACGGAATGGCCGTCGCGGGGGCTCAACACCCTATTTCCGAGATCGTCGCGATGCTCAGAGCAAAGGGAATAAAAGTGAGGTTCGCGATTCATCCTGTTGCTGGACGAATGCCGGGCCAGTGTAATGTTCTCTTGGCCGAAGCCTCTGTTCCATACGACAGTGAGTTACTTGAGTTCCACCGAAATCATGGTGTGGTTCTTACTCTGTGTTATAGTTGTGTTGGAAATGGAGGAGATCAACGATGATTTCAAAGATACCGATTTGACACTCGTCATTGGTGCGAACGACACTGTTAATCCCATTGCTCTGGAGAAGGGGTCTCCGATCGCTGGGATGCCGGTGCTGCACGCTTGGCAGAGCAAACAGACGGTCGTGATGAAGAGAGGAATGTCGAGTGGATATGGTAAGATACCTGCTCCGTCGAGACGAGCGTATTTATTCATGTGTTTCTCACGAACTTGCTCAAATCCGCAGCTGACGTGCCTAACCCACTGTTCTACATGCCAAGCACCAGAATGTTGTTCGGGGATGCCAAAGCCACCTGCGACGGTACGTAAACCGCGTTGTTACGACATGGTCTTTTTGTACCTTTGTTTTTAAATGCTCACTTGAATCGATCCAGCGCTCAAAACTGCACTGAAGACGAAGTTGTAAAGACGGAAGAAGAATCACCCTGTCTTGCATTCAACTGGGTTAGTTTTAGATGTGAACAACAATGCACCCGAAATGTATGTAAAATGACTCGCGCGCGAGCTCTCCGTCCCTGGTCGAATCTTCTCCCGTTTGAGTTTGGTTGTTGGCCTTGCAGCGCTGTCGGCTATGGGTGGCGCTATGCAAAACTCGGAGAAGGTGGACGCAAGGTTTTTACCTTTTGTGATGCCAAAGGGTGGAAGAGTCGATTCACTTACACCTGGGGTTAAAGAGAGGGGGGAATAATCTAATCTAATCTGATACCTACAAGCCACCACACATCTCCATGCCTCACAACAGGGTACCCGGTGTAGTCTCGAGCCGGAGGTTTGTGCGAAGAGTTTGAGAACTAAAAGGTGGATACGTTCAGTCAAATGTTACCAGGAATAAAGGCCATGATTGGATGGCCAATCGCGGGGGCGGCCGCAAGAGGTGAGCGTCGTTCTCGCCATGACAAAAGCGAACGTCATGGTATGCCCCAATAACGAAGCAAAAATTACAGGAAAAAATGACCCGTGTAAATTTGGCAGAACCATTGCCTCCCGCGGCGGCGACGACAGGGAGGCATGGAAAGCGTGACAGAAGGATGGGACGCAGAGTCGATGGGAGCCTGGTCAGACCGACCGACCCTGAATGGGCTGAGTGGGTGCCAGGCGACCGTCGGTCCCAGCAGGACTCCGATACCATCAAAAGGGAAACAGCAAGTTGGGGCCGTATCTTATGGGGAACGGTCTACCGGAATGAAACCTGCTGTAAATGGAGAACCCTCCTTCCTGCCTCCGCTTCTGATGCCGTCATTCCGCGTATCCTCATCCCCACCCGGCAGTTGCAAGATTCCTACAGCTCTAGGTCCTCGCTAGCTGGGCCCAGCCCAACCCTTTCGCGCCGCCTACTTGATGGGCAGCTTGTATCCTCTTGTCGCTCACTGGGGTTTTCGCTAACAAAGTTTGTCTGGCTGCAATACCACACGATATATTCCGCGTACTCGACCTGTTCCCACAGATCATGCCCGCCGACCACACCACGGCTGCCTGGACGTTCGATGCACGGTTGATCTTCGGGCCCGCACTCACCACCGTTTCTGCCGCATTTCGTTTCGCCACGTTCCAGACGATGGGAAGTTACCCACTTACCAACCAGCCACCCTACCCGACCACAAGTTGGTCACACACGGAGTTTACGCATACTGCCAACGCCCATCCCACACCGCCATTCCGCTCGTTTGTGAGGGAGTGTTGTTGACGATCAGGGCACCGGGGAAGTGTGTTATACGATCATCTTGGGGTGGACATACTTGCTTTGAACTGTTGTATATGATTCGGTGACTGTCCGTGAGTTTAAAAATGTGTGAATACGTGCGCATACCGTCGATTATCGGAGCACTTCCACCGCAATTCCTCGGAATCAATATCTTGTCCCCGCCTGGCGTCGATCAAGTGGAGTTCGACAACATCTGGATGTTTTGAGTGTGAAAAGGTGGAGTTCCGAGCGCCCTCGAAACATTCTGCAAAGCCGAGTTGAATTCGCATCCACAAGCCCGTTGTAGAGCATGATCTTGGAGGAGGGAGAAAGATAAGTAGGGTCTGACCGAACGAGCTCTCGTCTGGGTAGTTCTGTAATCAGTGGGAACAAAGCAAAAAGTGCCCATTGACCGGATCGAACGATCGACCTTGTCATTGCGTAAGAGGCGCCGAACACCGAAGTACGAGTGACACGCACTACCACTGTGCTAAACGGGCTTGTGAAATAGAACCCCAACGACCAAAAATGGTATTCGATCAACTAGGGATTTTTTTCCCCTGACGATCGATTGGTGCGTACCGATATGACATAATTGTGTGACGTAATCAACACTCCTGCCGGTTCCCACGCCAGGTCATCCGTTGAGTCACTTTCATCCCGCTGGGCGTTTTCCAAGGGTGGACGACCCATTGAGGTTGGCGCATACCCAGGTTTCCTATCCTTGGCCGTTTCGTTAGATCCTTGGCATATTGTTACTGTGTGTCTTTTACACGATGCCGAACACACTTGCCTTCGTGGCCCCGCACCAGCGGAGGATCCTTTTCGTGTTCCTGGCAGTCGGTTTACGTTGGGTACCTCGTTTCCCATGCGAGTTCAGTCTCCTCGGATCTTGTGGTGTTTCATTGCGCTGGTTTCCCACCACCGATCTCTCGACTCTCGGGCGCCATTGTCAGCCATTTTCCCGACGAAATGACGCACCGAGAGTATCTCAACCGAAGGTGGCATCTTCCTGGACTTTGGCCAGGTACCAATTCGTTCCGGCGGGTGGGCACAGTGTATGTTTGTGCATTCTCGGGCACTGAGTAAGGTTTACCCGCTGTTTCTTGTATGTTCTGTTACTTGGCGGGAGCTCCTGGGGCTGGGCGGGTTTGGAGTTCTCTTGGCAACACGACGCCCTATGTTTTAAATAGCTCGGCCCACGATCCTTGTTCACCTAGGGCCCCAGTCTTCTCTCACAACTACCCTACAATCTGCGTCCGATCTGACCTTCACAATTCCCATTGACGATAACCCCTACGCTACATTCTACACACAGACATGCCATTCTGGCACAGGAAGAAGGTTGGCCGGACATACACCCGGTCATCGACCGTCGAGAAGGGCAAGGGCAAGGCCCAGCCCCAAGCTCACCCAACCGCCGCCCTTAATGAGCGTGCTCACCTCTTAGATTACGAGGTCATTGCCAAAAAGCTCAGGGGTAACATCCAAGACGGGCTAGCCGACACTGAGGCAGAAAGCCGTTTGGAAGAGTATGTCCTCCAGTCACCTCTTGTACCCCTGGCGAGACACAAGTTCTGATACCTTCCCAGATATGGAGAGAACGCTTTGGAGGGTGGAAAGGGTGTTTCTGCCATTAAGGTCCTGGTTCGCCAGATGGGTATGCCATCGTTATTGATCAATAGCTGGACCGATTTACTCAAATTTCCATCGAACCAAATAGCTAATGCTCTCACTCTCGTATTGGTTGCCGCCATGGCTCTGTCCTACGGTGTCCAAGACTGGATCGAAGGCGCCACTATTACTGCGGTCGTTGTTCTCAACATCACCATCGGCTTCTTCCAAGTTCGTCACCCGGTAGTGTGATGTTTCCGCGTACGATCCTAACCATATACTTCGCAGGAGTACAGAGCCGAGAAAACCATGGACTCTCTTCGTTCGCTCTCATCACCCACTGCTCTGGTTATTCGCGGCGGTGAACCCAAATACATCGCTGCCCGTCACGTGGTACCTGGGGACATCGTTATGATAAAACCCGGAGATGTCGTCCCTGCCGACGTTCGTCTCTTTAGCGTTGCCAACCTCGAAATCGATGAAGCTCTCTTGACCGGTGAAGCCTTACCCGTTGCCAAGACCACGGACACCCTCGCCACCCGCCCCGGCCCCGAAGGAGATCTCATCCCCATCGGTGTCGGTGATCGCATTAATCTTGCTTATGCCTCTACCAATGTCAGCAAGGGCCGTGGTAGTGGTATCGTTGTTGCTACCGGTATGGGAACTCAAGTCGGTGCTATTGCTTTGGCCATGAACAGCAAAAAGCAGGAGAAGAAAGACGAAGATGGAAATAAACTCTCGTTGTGGTCGAGGATTTACAGGAAGCTGATGCTCTGGCTGGGTCTTCGCACTGGTACTCCATTACAGATCAAGTGTGTTCAAGCCAGCTCGCCTCACTTTATCAGTGGCTGACCCGATAAACTTCCGCTACTCACTACCAGATTGAGCAAACTTGCATATATCCTGTTCCTAGTGAGCTCCTTAGTCCCCACCCCTCAAAGGCCCAGCTGCTTACAGGTATTTGAATAGACTGCTATTATGTGGGTTTCAAGTTTGCCCCGGGCATCTGTTTGAACCATCTCAACATGTTTGTAGTCTCGCAATCATCGTCTTTGGTGCGGCTCTATTCCGTGTTAACGAGGAGGTCGCCATATACGCTATCGCCCTTGCCATCTCCGTCATTCCGGAGGGTCTTATTGCCGTCTTGACCGTCACCATGTCCGCTGGTACAAGCCGAATGGCAAAGAATAACGTCATCGTCCGTCGCCTTCATGCCCTCGAAGCCCTCGGTGGTGTCACGTATGTTCTTTTGGTTGTCCATGTAGGGTCTGTGCTGACGTTGGTTGCAGAGATATTTGTTCCGACAAGACTGGCACTTTGACTCAGGGAAAGATGATTGTCCGCAAAGCCTGGATCCCCTCCGCTTCCGGGCCTGAGAGGAATTTCACCGTCGAATCTCCCAATGAAGCTCTTAGCCCCGAAGGCAGTGTCTTTGAAGACTTCCCTGACAGGGAACGGGTCGTTGTTGATCCCTTCACCTTGGATGAGAGTTTCAAGGAGATGATTCACGTCGCTTCTATGTGCAATGTCGCAACGTAAGTTTCATCGTGGTGTTAGAACAGGCTCGATGGATTTACACGAGTGCACAGCATCAGCAAGAACCGGGAAGGTCGCTGGAGGAGTACCGGTGACCCAACTGAGGTCGCCCTCCAAGTTTTCGCCACCAAACTCGGTAAAGCACGCGCTACACTCAGCACCGCTGGAGCCCGTGAGGATGAACACACCCGCTCGGAACGCGAACTCAAGGAAAATCCGGAAATTAACCCTGTTCGGTACCACCTCAAGGCCGAATACCCCTTCGACTCGTCCATTAAGCGAATGTCCACCATCTTTATCGACCGTAAGCGCACCGATGCCCCTCTCGTTCTTCTGAAGGGTGCCGTGGAACGTGTCCAGGATTGCTGCTCTCACTACCTCGCCCATTCTCACACGGGTCCAGAGCACATCGTTCCTTTGGTGCCAGATGTCAAGGAGGGGACCTTGCAGGCTATGGAACAACTCGCTGGTCAGGGACTGCGTGTGCTTGCTCTCGCTAGCCGCAGGTTAACTGAGGTCGACGACTTTGGTGCATTGAAGCGGGAGGACGTCGAGAGGGACTTTACTTTCATCGGCCTTGTTGGTATCTACGACCCCCCACGACCGGAGAGTATCCACGCCGTCCGCGCTTGTAAGGAAGCAAGCATCACGGTTCACATGTGCGTTTCCTGGCTCTTGACGACCCCCACCACTCGCATTGAGTGTTGATCTTTTGAATACGACCAGGTTAACGGGAGACCATGCCGCTACCGCTCACGCCATCGCAAAGGAAATCGAAATCGTCATGCCGAATGACCCACCCAGCGCCATTATGACTGCCGCCCAATTTAACAAGCTCAGTGACAATGAAATCGACGCTCTGCCCGAGTTGCCGCTCGTTATTGCTCGATGCGATCCTGAGACCAAAGTCCGAATGATTTTGGCCTCTGGACGAAGGGGAAAATACACCGCCATGACCGGTGATGGTGTAAATGATGCTCCTTCGTTGAAGCTCGCTCCTGTCGGTATTGCTATGGGCATGGAGGGATCCGATGTTGCTAAGGATGCTTCTGAACTTGTCCTCACTGGTAAGCGCGTTCGCATCAACAGTCTCTATGAATCCCCCACTCACTGCACTCGCAGATGACAACTTCGACTCTATCCGCCTAGCCATAAGCGAGGGTCGCCGTATCTTCGATAATATTCAGCGTTTCATCCTCCACTTGCGTAAGTTGTTCGACTGTCGCAAGAGACCTTCCTGGATTTACTTTTAAAACAGTCTGTGTCAACGTTGGCGAATGCATCTTGTTGGTTCTCGGTCTTGCTTTCCTTGATGGGACCGGACACAGTGTCTTTCCTCTCTCTCCCTTGTCCATTCTCTGGATCAACATGGTCACGTCGAGTCCTCCCGCTTTCGGTTTGGGCATGGAGCCTCCCGCAGCCCGCGTCATGAGGCGACCACCCCACAGCATCAAGAAGGGTGTTTTCACCATCCAGATCATCATCGACATCATCTATTACGGTCTCGTTATGGGTATTACCGTCATGATCGCGTTCGTCGTGGTTATGTGGGGACGATACAATGGCGATCTCGGAACAGAGTGCAACCGTGCCGATCCCGATGGTGATTGCGTCTATGTCTTCCGTGCCCGTTCAACCGTTTTCGCCACCCTCATCTTGGAGATTCTGCTCTTCGCTTGGGAGCTCAAGGCACTCGATAGGAGTATGTTCAACATTACACCTGGAAGGCCCTTCTACGAGGACCTGTGGGCAAACAAGATCTTGTTCTGGACTGTTGTTCTTGGATGTGCGAGTATTCCACTCGCTATCTACATCCCAGTGTTCAACTCGAGGGTCTTTTACCAGGCTCCCATCAGTGCGTCCTATCTTTCGCCCTCTTTCTCGCTTCAATTGACTGACGTTTACTTGTAGCCTGGGAATGGGGTGTTGTGATTGGCATGACTACTCTCTTCATGGTGGCCGTCGAGCTGTATAAAATCTTCATTCGTTCTAGCCTGTGGTTCGAGAACCTCGGTCGCGAGAAAGAGCCCGCTCCATTGGAAGGCTTGAACGATGCAAACGATCCTGGTTCTGAAACCGAGGAGGGGAAACGGGAGGAGGTTTCCAAGGTCTAAAAAGAACAAAGATCCTGGGTATGGGGCGGAAGCGAAGAAAGAATTCCTTTCCTCCGTTTCTCCTTATCCGTTCGTCCGGAGGTGTTTTGTTAGTGAGTGTTTGAGGTGGCGAGGGTTCAGGTTTTTGACTATCCTATGCCTCATTTATTGTGTATCGCTAGCGCAAACCCCGCTTTTGTTCCTTATTGTTTGTCAGCCATTGTATGTAGCATCTACCTCTAGCCTCCTCCCTCTCGCATTTTATTTCGCCCTCTTGAATGACTATCCACGACCAGCCTTGAGAGAAATGAGTGAGGCACCGGTATCACTGAGATGGGAGTAGGAATAGTCCATGGGGCAAGGTCTTCCAACGTTCGTTGGGAACGGGGAACGGGGTTGAACACGTCAGGATTGGGTGCCGGGTTCTACTGCTGGCTGATTGTTGGTACCCTTCTTTTTTCGATTATACTTCCTCCACTTCCTCGGTTTCTCACCCGCACTCGTCGCAGCGGCATCCATCTCAACACCAGGCAACGGCTGAGTCAATACTTGAGGAGTCGAGGCGACCGAAACGTCCCTCGACTGAGACTGGGATTGAGACTGAGATTGAGAACGTGAAGTCGTTCCATCGGTTTCTCCCCCTGTTGCGACTGCCTTAGCGTTCCGTTTCTTCCTATTCTGCCTTCGCCTCTTGTTCTTTGAAGTTGATGCGGGTGCGGGTGCGTCGGGGTCTTCTGAATCGCCGGTGGGAGTTTCCGAGGGAGGGAAAGGGCGTTTCTTGACATTCACCTTCTCGGAAGAGGGGCCTTCGGGGGTTGGGCCGGTGGGGGTGTGGATCTCGGGCTGTGGCATGAGTGGGGAAGTGGTGGAAAATCCTGTGTTTTCGGTACCGGTGAGGGGAAGTTTAGCCCTTTTGGACCTTTTCGCCTTTTTCTTGGTTGTGGCTGTATGTTCCACGGTGGTGGTTAACCGCGTATCGGGACACAAAAGAGGAGGGATGTACGGCATTATGGGATGGACATACCGGATTGTTGTTCCGGTAGGGTGGTTTCCACGGGGAGAGTTGTCTGGGCTGACACTCTGTCGTCGACCATCTCGACGTCCGGGTCCGCATTAGCGTTGCCATCAGTTTCTTCAAAGACTTCAAGATCTTCTTCCTCTTCTTCTGCGGCTTCTTTTACTTCTTTCTCCCATTCCGCTCGAGCGAGCATCTTGGTTGTCGCGCCGGCAGGAATGGGTTGGGCGGGGATCCTACTAGGTCCTGGTGCTGGATCCTGGTCGCCCGGTTCAGTGGAGGATTGGCCTTGAGGTTGAATTGCTTGAGCTATTGCGTGTTTGATAAATCTGTTCGCTGCTGTTTTGTCTATCGCCATTCTCTCTGTGGGCGAGAGACAGGGAAACATCGTAGGTGCTTCATGGGAGGGTGAGTGAGCGGTGGGGACGAACGTTGTCCGGACTCTTGTTTTTCGGCTTTGGAGACTTTCCCGATGTATCCTTTGACGCGTTCCTATGGGTCACTTGCGTTTAGCGGGGAAAGGTGAAGGTTCCAGTAGAGTCACACACTAGTTCACGAAATACGGGATGCGTCCTGGGGTCGATCCCCTTCGTCTTGAGATAAACTATGGGGGGAATTGACCCATCAGCCGCGCCAAATACCAGGTCGGACCGTCAACCCACTGATCACAAGGTCGTAAACCAAATACGGAATGGTGACCTGTAGCTTTGCCTGTTGTAGGGTATCCAATCCCAACAACGTCTCGGGAAGAGATTTAGCCAACAAATCGTCGAGTTGGCCATCGAAATCGTCTAGTAGCTTGTCGAGCGTTGCCACTCGAGCTCGTAGTTTGTTCGTGTCCGTGACAGACATTTCGGTGAGACCCTCTGGGTTGAGGTTCAAGAAGTTGAGGAAACGGAGGAAGTTAAAGTTTTGGTGTGCGTGACCAGCGGATCACTTCTGTCACTGTGGGCCCGGCGGCGACACACGCTCACCTCCACCTTGCGCAACTCCCCAATCCTCGGCCTCAGTCCAATACCACAATGCCCCCCAAATCCGATATCAACAAGGCTGGATGGGAACAGAGTGAATTTCCTATCTTATGTG
>Ga0307517_10006059_pt1 | contig 18018 bp, 13 predicted proteins | sample 23_EM_MG_FD_194515 | JGI IMG/M metagenome (GOLD analysis project Ga0307517, IMG submission 194515) | Populus trichocarpa ectomycorrhiza microbial communities from riparian zone in the Pacific Northwest, United States - 23_EM | ecosystem: Host-associated > Plants > Roots > Unclassified | place... | reverse complement strand
TGATTGCTGTTTTGAGATTAAAAAAAAAAAAACATAATATAGGAATAATGAAGACATATCCTTTCTATTTTGAAAAGAAAAGACTCATTTCAAAATTATCTAAGAGAGGATGAACCAAGTATTTTCCCTGCTTGCCTTAGTTTCTGTTAATTAATAACTAATTCCTAGCGAATCCTGACATGGACACCATGTCGAATCAAGAGAAGAAATCTGATAAAGATTGTGGAGAGTTTAGGCCAGCCTGCCAGTCTGACTGCAATCAATTCATCTGCACATTCCCAATCCAGGACGATTGCAAATAATAATATTTGTATTAAGAATGAGTTCCCTTATCAATTTAATGGCACAAGTTTATTCAGATCTTACATTGAATAATGCAGATAACGATAAAGCTGATACATTCAATGTCTCAATCAATGTACATACATGAAAGCCTTTTACAGGCATCTGCAAAAATTCCAGCATAAGCACCCATACCATTGAATAATGAATGTTGACGTTGCATGAAATGTTTCTGCTGCTGCTGCCCTGTCATTTCCCTGGAGTTAATCCTCTAGATTCAGGGACCTTAAAGACGAACATAATTTAGCCTGAAAGTTTCTTGATGTAGACATCTTCTATTCATTGAAAAATTTGGATGCCTATAGTAAACTTGCCTCTGCATTCCATTTGTAGTACATATGTGAAAAGTTCGCTGGTAAAACTTCAACTCATTGCTGATCTTCCCATTTAAAATGAGCCCACTCGCCCTGAATATGCGGATGAGGCCAGGGGACTACCGGACTCCTGCCTTGATGTTTTGAGGACCCAAAATAACATTTAAAATTTTCCCAGGAACGTAGATTCTTTTCTTGATAGATTTTCCATCCAGGAACTTGGAGAGTTTCGCATCCTGTGAAACTAATCTGAAAGCATCCTCCTCTGAACATCCTTCTTCAATCTGTATGGTACCCCTCATCTTGCCATTGATCTGAACTGGAAGAACTATGGTAGACTCCTTCAGGTAATCAGGATTTGCCTGCAATCAGAACAAAATCAAAATGATGAATTTTCATCTTAGTAGAGGGCTATGGTAAATCATTTTAAGAAAGAAATTTTTACCTTAGGAAAGGGCTCGTATGCCAACGAATTCGAATGCCCAAGGCGAAACCAAAGCTCCTCAGCCATGTGAGGTGCATAAGGTGATAGCAAGAAGACAAATTCCTTGATAATTGATCTTGGAAGTTTATCCCACTTGTTCATCACAATGCAAATAAAAGCTAATTAAATTCATGGGAAAATAGTGATAAAAATAAAGGAATGAAGCAGGAACAGAAAGTGAGCAGCCTTCAAGTCCTCAAATAACACTGAACAAGAAATGTCACAGAACTAATGGAAGTTTAGTTAGGAAAGTTCTATTGAAAAACCTTGTATGCAGCATTAATGAACTCCATCATTGCAGAAATTCCAGTGTTGAACCTTGTCCCTTCAATTTCCTCCGTTACCTGGAACCAACATCAATTCATGTTCATTATAGAGTGGCATATGGAATATACAAAGGAAAACAAACAAAGGTAATTGTAAAGAAAGAACGAGAAAATGCATAAAATGAGAGATGACCTTTGCTATGCATTTATGCAGGGTGCGTAACTGTTCAAAAGATGGCTCCCCATCGATTGCCACTGTTCCATCTCTGAAAGTTCCATCAGGTAAAGGTGAGCCAACAATTAGCCTCCAAGTTCGTCCCAAAAATCGATAGACGCCTTCAATCCCACTAGTACTCCATGTTTTTGAGTCTCTAAAAGCACAGTGCAATTTAGAAAATACCATCAGAATTATCTCTATTGTGCTCATCCCTAATAATCAAAAGAAGAGAGTATTGCATACCTAAATGGACCCATGAACATTTCATACAACCTAAGAGAATCTGCTCCATACTCAGAGACAACATCATCTGGATTCACAACATTTCCCCTACTTTTACTCATTTTATGTGCACGAGCTATCAATCGGATACTAGGATCACCTTTCAGTACAAAGGAATCCCCGGATTTTATAACCTATGTAAAGAGGTGCAATTTATTCAGAAAAAGAGGTGAGATTCCAAAAGTAATAGCCTACATTCTCCAAGAGCTAAGCATGTCAATATGGCCTTTTTCTAACTCTAGTTGAAGGAGAGTCAAAGAGATATTAACAAGAACAGTAATATATTGACACATTTATGACAAACCTTTTCCTCGGGAATGATTTCCTGATTAATTTCACCTGACAAATCAGCAGAGTCTGCAGATACATAGTTTCCATCTGGGTTTTTGAAGGCCGTGTATTGGACCTGTTATTCACACCATCAAAATAATGTGATAGAATATTACCTACCTATGCATAAGTAACTATACTTACTTCCCCAAGGATGATTCCCTGGTTAATGACGCACTTGAAGGGTTCTTTGGTTGACACAACACCAATGTCATAAAGAACCTGAAACACCCAATGTCAATAATAAGTATTTTCTTCCTTCTCATGCCTTCTATCATAAATATAGAGTCAATTGCAATCTCAAGCGTCTCCTTCAGCAGTAAAAGAAAAAGTAAAGATGTTTCTTATTCAAGACAAACAAAAATAGTAACAGTGAGGACAGATACTGACAGTACAATGAAAAATGAAGTGGGGACTTAAGTATGTGCTATGGCGTTTGAGTTACACAAAACTAACTAAGCTGCATCTATATATTAAAACTGTAAACACCAAAGGTTTGGCTCAAAAACCTTGTGCCAGAATCTTGAATAAAGTAAATGGAGAACAGCATGTTCAGCACCACCAACATAGACATCAATTGGACTCCAGTACCTGAAGGTGAAGAGATACAAAATCATACAAGATCACTGCAATGATGAATGTTCATTTAAAAAAAGAAAACATATTTATTTGCATAAAGTAAAGATCAGCTTACTTTTCTTTTGTCTTGTCAACTAATTCTTTGGAGTTTTTTGGGTCCATATATCTCAGATAGTACCTGAAAAAATTATAAAAGTATAGAGCTTCAAATCTCAAAGAACAGTTGCAGCAACCTTTTGAAAAGTAAAAGACCAAGCATTTGGCCAAGCAGAAAAATCTTAGGAAATAAATAACAACACTTCTGTTTAACCAGACTCCACATTTATACCAACAATATCAAATTATGCTTGGACTATGGTTGCTGTTTCCAGCAAATAGTTCCTATGAACAGTTGCAAGGTGTACGCAGAGGGAAACAAAAAATAGCCAGAATTAAAAAAATCAATTGCAAGTTAGTGTCATATTTTTTCTGCTAGCCAATTAAATGTGCTTCGTTTCTGAGTTCTATGTCAAATAGTCAAAGGAGAATGCATTTTTTGAGCTGTATGTCAAACAGGCAAAGTTGAATTTCTAGGTTCTTTTAAAACTTTTCCATTGTCGCTTTTTGCATGACTCCCATGTTCACAATTTCAGTCCATAATCTTTCATTTTAACATGTTTACCACTTTCTCTCCCCTCTAACAAAAAGAGAACAAAGAAAAACCAACATAAGGTAGCCACAAATGCATTACCAGCAAGAACCAGCCCATTGGGGCATGGTACTTGTTTCTCTCATGGCAGGTTTTCCAGATGAAGGATCAGTGGTTTTAACCTGAAATTAGGCCATAAGAAACATCATCATAGAACTTGATGAAGAAAGGAGAACAAACATCGCTCATATAACTTAGAGAAGGAAAAGGAAAGGGAGAAAAGAATTACATCTACTGAAGAAAGTAAACGACGCACAGCTAGAATAGTAATTTATGAACTTCCAGGGGTTTAACATACAATTAGCAGCTAAAAGACATGTTCCAAAAGTTGGAAACTTTGTGGACTGCATTCACATGTTATAATAAAAGCTGTAAAGCAAGAAAATGCTGAACGTTTTCCCAAGAGAAACATGGTAAGAAGGACACAGCATACCCAAGAAACAGCTTTTGCAAGGGGTGGCTCTCCTGTCCCCGTGGGGGTAAAATCATCTAATTCAGGGAGTGTAAGGGGCAGGTCAGTTTCAAGAATTGGAGCAGTCTCACCAGTATCCTGCAAGAAAACAACTGGGATAGGCTCCCCCCAATAACGCTGTCGAGCAAAAAGCCAATCCCTCAACTTGTAGTTCACCTGAAGAAGTACAAATTTGAGCTACATTTATAACACCATAGTACCATGCATGCAAAGCTAGTAATAGTCCAACCCCAATATTACCCCTTCACTGTAATTTTTAGATTAATGATGTGTGGTATTGAGTTAAAATGGAGGTGATTGTTACAAGAGTACTTATTAAGGGAGAAACAGTTGGTTTTTTTAACGTGTTTGGTATTTAAGTATAGGAGGTAAATTATTAGAGAAATGAGAAACATGATCAAAATACTGTTAGTGGGGGAAGAGAGAGTGAATCAAAGATTATTTGATTGTGTGATTTTTGTTTAAGTAATTGCTATTTACCCTTTAATAATCACCCCCGCACCCTTAACAAACACACCCTAACAGCGAAAAATACCTTTTTCTTCCCATTTCCAGTTGTATCAGCCCATTCAATGACTTTAGATGCTGCTACTTTGCTATGCAAGCCATTGATGTCAAGCCCTGATGTTGAACTTGATGAATTGAGAATGGAGCCTTCTCTTTCATAAGCCTTTCCTGAATCACTAAAATCATCATCATCTGGCTTCACAACCCAACGAATGGGAATGTCATATTTAGTAGCAAATTCATAGTCACGAGTGTCATGAGCAGGCACTGCCATAATAGCTCCAGTCCCATAACTGCATAAAAAACAATAGAATACATTGCATTCACATTAAAATGAACTCCACGAATGCACTTCATATCCTAGACAATATACACAGAAGAAAGTTGGAACCTAAGAATGCATGCCTTAGTCCAGGTAAGTCATAAAAGAAAAATGACATCAAACACACCTCCCCAAAACATAATCTGCAACCCATATTGGAATTGCTTCCCCATTTGCTGGATTTTGTGCATAGCAGCCACTGAAAACCCCAGTTTTCTCCTTCTGAAGCTCAGTCCTCTCAAGGTCACTTTTTCGTGAAGCTAGATCTTTGTACTCTTCCACCTGTTATCAAGATATGTTGACTTTATATCACCTATGGCTAGCAAAAACATGGGAAAAAATATGGCAAGAAAGCAATGAACATACACTTTCTCTCTGTGAAAGAGACATCAATGATGGAAGCAATGAATGTTCTGGTGCCACAACTAAATATCTGAATGCAAACCAGTAAGCAAATCAGATTAGTTCCCAGAGAAAAATGGTCTCTGAATTCTACGAACAAGTGAAAGTGTTGGAAGGAATTTATTAGACAGACAATGATAGAAACAAAGGGGAAGAATAATACGTTGCTCCAAAGACAGTGTCGGGCCTGGTAGTATAAACAGTAATCTTTATGTCTCTTTCCTTTCCATCACCATCGAGAACACAAAATTCCAGCTCAGCCCCTTCAGACCTTCCTATCCAGTTCCTCTGCATTTCTTTTACGCTTTCAGGCCAATCGAGGTCATCTAAGTCTTCAAGAAGGCGATCAGCATATGCAGTAATCTTAAGCATCCATTGCCTCATTGGCTGCTTGGTAATAAACAATGACACTGTAAAATTATAAAACCATTCAACAGAAGAAAAATAAGAAAAGTAATGAGAAATAAACATACTTCAAGAAGTAACATGGTGCCATACCTTTCTGATAACTGGGTGACCCCCACGCTCACTTACTCCATCAACCACCTCCTCATTTGCCAAAACAGTGCCAAGAGCAGGGCACCAATTGACTGGTACCTCAGCCTGAATGTATAATTATCAGACCATCAGATCCAGTTTTAATCAGGAAACGACAGTATATGATGGTGGCAAGAGATAATCCTGGACCTGATATGCCAACCCTCTCTTCAATAGCTGAAGAAAGATCCATTGGGTCCATTTATAATATTGTGGTTCTGTAGTAGAGATTTCACGATCCCAGTCATAAGATAATCCCAGTGATTTAAGCTGCAAAGAAACTCAAATATCAATTTATTGCCAAAGAATCATGCTGCTAGCTAAAATTAACGAGGGAAATGTGCTACAGAGTAGACAGTTTGCTTAAGTAGTGCTTGAAATGTGATGGTAAGCCCCATGCCTCATAAAGCTGTCTAGAAACATTTTAATTCAATCCAAGTGAGCTTCCCATGTGAGATAGTTTTGCAGTGTGCCATGGTTGGCATCAGCAGCATTCTTTAAATGAGAAGATAAATATAACCCTTCACCATATTGAAGCTCACATTCGATAATAATTATGTCAAAAATGCTGTTAGCCCGCATTGTCACCATAAAGTAAACATAATGATCTCCATTTCCTATTAGTTTCAGCATGTATGTAGTGGACAATCTTAATCAATATGATCAGTATAGGATATGCCTATTGGAATCTGTCTGGATCACAATCCTGGCTCCAATTAATATGAAGCTGTAATACAAAGAACTAAAAGGACGAGTACAAGATTGATAACCATTCTGTGACATGTCATGTTTAAGCCCTAAAACAAATACTAGTTTAGCAGTTCAAAAGAAATAGTAAGGGCATTACATGACCTGGGAACGGAAGCGGTTAATGTTCCTCAATGTTGTGATTTTCGGATGAGTTCCTGTCTGTTAGACACATGAAACATCTCATCAACAAATCCAAATACTAAGACCATAACTATTGACAATATCCTAAACTGTTCCGCATAACTACAAAGCATTACCTCAATTGCATATTGCTCAGCAGGCAAACCAAATGCATCCCATCCCATTGGGTGCAAAACATTGTAACCTTGCATACGTTTGAGTCTAGCAAGAATATCTGTAGCAGTATATCCCAATGGATGACCAACATGTAACCCAGCGCCACTGCGAACCACTCATCAACAAATAAACACAAAACCCCATCATTCACAACAATCCAACTCACCCCAAAATCACATTAAACAAATTAACATCAATCACTACCACAACTAAAGCAGATTTTTAAACTCATTTCACAACTGAATCTCCAAAATACGAATTCAGTCATCAATAATTTTCATTCTACCATTTGGATTGAGTTTCATATACCAAATTACCAACACCCCAGTGGCCAAAATTTAATCTTTAAATGAACAAACTGCGAAGCATGCAAATTAATGAAAAGGGTCTTCTTAATTTAACTTCCACACAGCTAAAGCCAAAAGTATTTACAAAGAGAGAGTGTCACCTGGGATAAGGAAACATGTCAAGCACATAGAATTTAGGCTTAGAGGTATCAACTTCATCTGGGGTTCTAAAAGTTTGATTTTTTTCCCAGTAACTCTGCCATTTAGGCTCAATTTCATGGAAAGGATAAGCTCTCTTCACCACTTGCTGCTGCTTCTCCTTCTGCTCTTCAACTTCACTAACTGAGCATCTGATTCTACACTTTTGAACCCTAAAAAGGCCACCTTTGAAGCTGTTGTCACACGCTGTAGTGGAAAAATAACAGCTTTTCTTGGTGGGCTTCAAAGATTGAGGCTTTTGAGTGAAAAGATGAAACCTTTGCTGATAAAAAGGAGATAATGGAAGGAACTGGGGCGGTTGAATACAAGTGTTTACATTCATCTTGACTGAGTGAAGAAGAGAAGCAGAGGAATTGTTTGGTTGGATAATGTTTTGGCGCTTAATATTCACTTCTTCTTCATGTCATTTGGTGTTGGGCTGGCCATGATATGGACTTGAGGAGTCTAAATTGAGTTGGGTACGAAGCGTATCTTATGTTGTCATATTAGATTGTTGGCCTGTATTTCGCTGTGTACCAGACTTTTTTTTTTGCAGCGTAAGAAATAATATTCAAGCATCGTTAGTATATTTTATAGAATGGAAAAAAATTCATGACTCAATATTAAAAAAAAAATTCAAAAAATAATGATTCTTAATCTTCAATAATTAAAATATAAAAATATGAAATTATAAAAAAAAACAATGAAAAAAAGTCTTAAAAAAAAACACTAACAAAACTAGATGACGTCGTTAAAACTTGCGAGCAGGATCATGTGAATAAGATAATCTAATAAAAAACAAAAAAAAAATAAAGTTTACTTTTTAAAATAATCAAATTTGGAAGAACAAGATTGAAAAAGAAAAAAAAATGACCTTAAAAAAAACATGGGCCACCTGGACAAACCTTTTACCTAAATCATGAGATATGGATAACTTGATTGAATAAAAAAACCAAAAAAAATAACGAAGTTTATTTTTCAAAACTAACAACTTCAAATGATGTAATCGGGAAAAAAAAACTATGTTAACTCGTGTTAATGTTTCAAACTCATAAACCTAGTTAGTGACTAAATTGAAAACACTGCATCTAGAAAGCTATTATTTTAAAATTCAGCTCAACCTGACAGGTTGACCCGTGACCCAGGTGACTCATGGCTTAGACCAGACCGGGTTTCAAAAGAAATTGAGAAAAAATTGATCTAATGTAAGACGATCAAAAACCCAAGTTAGCTCATATCTCAGTTAATTCGAGGCAAATCCAATTAAAATGGGGTCAAAACTCGTTAATTATTTTCTTTTTCTTTTCAAAATGGTATTATTTTTACTTTATATATATATATATATTGATTTAGGTTAACTTGGGTCAACCTACTCTACTCATGACTCAATACTTGTCCCGAATTGACTCCCGGGCCGGGTTTAAAAACAATGAGACCAAATCTCAATAAATCAAATGTCGAATAATGAAATAAAAAAAATTAAGAATAACAAAATATCAATTAAACAAATAAAGATCTCATTTGAAGAAAAAGAATGGGAGAAATTTTTTTGAATTGAATGGAAAAATTAATAAAAGGATCAAATTAACAAATGAATTTAAAATAAAAAATTGAAATTAAAATAATGAAAATGAGAACCAGAACCAAATTCAAAAAAAATATTCATTGTTATCAAATAAAAATAAAAGGCTTTTTATAGCATTGTTAAGAAAAGTCTCGTTATAAAAGAAAAAAAAGAAGCTTACCTTAGAAATCAACTTCGTACCCGTAGGAATCACCATGCTAACTTCCAGTATAGCAACAACAAAAAAAAAGAAAAAAAAGTGGTAATAAAGAAATACATAGGCTACAGTGATAGTTGTAGCTAAGAGTGAGGATAGAAAAAAATGAATATAAATAAAAAAAAATATTTGGTTGAAGAAATGAAAACAAAGGCATGAAGTAAATTGATCTCTAAATTCTTTTAAAGCATGAAGATCAGGTCGAGATACCCTCCCTCTTTGATGTAGACGTCGTGATCATATAATCACGTAACTATAATAAAATTCAAAATTAATTCAAAAAAACTGAATATTAGATTTAAAAACCTTAATTTAGAAGTAACTTTGTAACTAAAAATCAAAAGTATTGGAAAAAAAAACTTAAATCAAAAAATAATCTTGTACTTAAAAACTTGAAGTATACGAATCATGTCACGAAATTAGTTATTTTTTGATAAGTCGGTATATAATATATGTTTTTGTAAAGAAAGGTTGTTTGCAACATGCAAAACAAAGAAAAATTTATGTTTATTCAAATCATCATATTTGTCGAAACTTGTAGACATAAAAGCAATATATAATCCCCTCCAAATAACCCTAATGAATTCCTTCTGAGTTGCAAGTCAATAGTCTCTATCTAGCAATCAACTAATACAAGTCTAATACTAAAATAAATCATAAAATAATGTATAATAAGCCAAAACAAACTCAATTTAGAATAAAGTCCAAAACTAATAATATTTAATACTAAAATAAATAAATAAAAACATCATAAAACAAAGTTTTCTTGCTTAAAATCTCCTTTTGCTTTCATTGGAGGCTTTGCTGAAACTTTATGCTTTCAAATTAACTGGGACACTTTATTTTTAATTGTTGGAATTTTCTCCCTTAAATTGTCTCTCCCTAGTCTCTTTAATATGCTAGGAAATCCTGTAATATAAGAAAAAGAACAACAAAAGAATATGATGGCTCTTTGCCACCATATACATTCCATAATGGATATGGAATACTTGCAAAATATGAATAATAGTTGTTGCCATAAATATTTTCTTGTTTGACATCGAATCCTTGTAAAATAGGTAAGTCAATAGCTGTCACATATGCTTTCAAGAGTATTAAGAAATACTTGTATTGACTGGAATTCATAATACACAAGGAAATAATATTTCTCTAATTTTCACATATTCTAGTTAGATTTTAATTCTGACTTTAAACGCATCGTTCTTTCTCATATGGATGAATTAGAAGGTTTACCATATATTTTCGTAAAGGTATGGATATCTACTTTCTAATCTAATTTGAATCTAAACTGAATTCTTTTTGTAGCTATAGATATAGTCCAAACAGTAAATGAAGGTCCACACAAATAAATTTGGCAAGATTCGTTAAGTGACTTCAACCCTTTATAATAATCCCTTCTCGGCTCCAACTAATCTGAAACTTTAAATTAATATAGAACAGCATGTCTAGAAACTTCTGTAAAAACTCCAGTCTAATCTAACGATCGAGTTGAAAATTATGTTCGAGAGTGTAAAATTGAATAATAAAAAATTTTACATTAAAATTTAAATTTAACCTTACTTGTATCGTATAACTCTTTGTCCCAACTGTCTCCATTTTTTTTCTAACTCGAAACAATTACCTAGGTGTTTCAGTTTACATGGCGTCTCTAAGAGAGAAATTTATTGACGTTATAGATCATATACAATTAGATATAAAATTATCTATTTTTGGAACATGAATTAAAGTTATAGATCTTTTAGCCTTCTTGTCATCTTGGAGGAAAAATCATACTAATTGGGAGATAAGTAAAACACTGTTAATTATGGAATTAATCAATAACATTGCAAAAGCTTAAAGGGTGTATTCGAATTTAGCAGGCACTCATGAGAGAATTGATCTTTACATGAAAATGAAAGAATGTAGGGTAATTAGGAAAGAAAATATTGGAGTGACTCTAATCTATAGTTAGAAATAGTGACTTGTATAAGAAATGGTTTAACTGCAAGAAGGAATATTTTTGAGATGTTAAATAGCATTTAATTACTATACCTATATATACCTTTAACTTGTTTAATTCAACTGCGAGGGTCAGTTGGATCTATTTTATTTTTTAAAAAAATATAAAATTAATTAATTAATTTCTTAACAAAAATTATAGGCTTGGATTAACCTATTAAATATTGATATTTTCAAGACAAATTATAGACTTGGATCTACCAAGAAAATGTATACAAGTTTGGATATGCTATCAGCATAGCTTTAATGTTCTGCTTGTTTATCATGCAGATCTAGATTTGCTTGAACGAGTTAAAACAAATCAAAAGCTTGAATACTTGGCATCATGTCCCATTACAAGGAAAGTTGGACGTGAGAGTATGTTTCTTTTTCATCTTTGAATTAAGCTCTTGGATCATGGATCCGAAGACTTATTATTAACATTGTATAGAAAGTATAAAAACTCATTTAAAAATTGTTTTTATATATTTTTGTCTATATATTTATATAATTTCTATATTTTTGCCTTCTTTCTAACCAAATGCAACCCGATGTAAACTTACAATCTTATTATATTTTGTTTAATAGCATCTCTTTCTCAATCTATCTTTAGTCATTTTTATCTTATTTGCTTTCTTTTCCTCGTCCCAACAACACTGAAGGTCTCATGAGGAAATAATAATTCTCTCCATAGCATTAAAAATCCATTTGCACCTTATTTTTTGTTATGATTTCCTCATCTCCACCTACTTTCGTTCCAGATATGAACAGGATCCCATCCATTACATCTTTCCATGTCCATGAATTGGCCAGCCAAATATCAAGCAGTACGCAGAGGTAATGCAGGCATTGTTTTCTTCAAACAGAACCCAAGAGCAACTATGCAAGTAAAAAAATTCCATAAAAACCAAATAAGAACAAAGAGGCGATGTGCTCGTAATTAAACCTTTTATTTTATTTCAATGGCAACTTCGAGAAAATTGCTGCCGATAGCCTTTAGTGCAGCCATGACAACAGGGTGAAGGCAATGTATGTGCATATGGAAATCTAAAAGAGAATAAAAAATGTGCTGCTGCTGTATCTGTGTTGTCTGCCCTGTTGGAAGTAGACGCGGCAAAGCTCAGTGCTGTGATTTTGTTAGCTCTTGCAAGTCTATAATGGCTTTATCGATTGCATAGATTATCATTTTCTTTATCTGTTCCAACATTGTTAAAAAAAGATGTAAGAAATAAAGTTAAAATAATGTAATCGATGCATAATATATTTGTATCAGGAAAGAAGTTACCTCTAGTTTATCCTCTCTAGCTCTATGGTTCACTGGAAGTTGTCGAAACTCTTCAGTTAAGCGGAGGCATTCCCTTATATTTTCGGGTGAGACGAAGTCGACAGCAACTTTTGTGCAAGACTGCATGGTGGAAACAAAAGCAATTCAGATAGTGGTAAACAATAGAATAGAAAATACACAGTAACTTCTTGTTAATTTGGTCAGGAAATTTTCTACTACTATGGTTGTCAGCCTTTCATCCTTCCTCTTAATCCTAAGATTGTATGCATGACGCAAATTTATAATACTTAAAATTTTTTGAGAACGAATTTCATTTGAAATTCAATTCTCAATACTTCAAATACTCCAAACATGAAATTTTATTGAAATCTCAAAATTGAATTCATTAAGAGAATTTCAAACATGTTTGAGAAAAGGTTTGAATATCCTCTTAACTGTAATTGGGAAAATGCAATTGGAAAATAGCATTCACTAAAAAATTTATATCATAGTAGTGATTTGATCATGATGATACATGATTTCCCATAAGATTTTGCCCACAAGTAGTATCTCGGAAATTTTGAAGACCATAAAAACATTTTTGATGGAAAAAAAATGTAAATGAAAGATCCTACTAAATTGAATTGAGTCCATGAATCTAAAAAATAATGAGAATTCTTGATCTTTCTCAATTTGAAATGATGTATTTTCATTGATTTCTCCTAAATTTAAATAATATTGATTTATCCAAAAGATTTCATTTCAATTGAAATTTAATTATTCGTATGAGTAATACGAGGATTACTGCTAAGCATCAAGGGTAAAGCACCCAACTCATAATTGGTGAATTTGTAGGTTCAATTCTTACTGGATGCACGCAAATGGACACCCAATTTGCCATCCAAGTGACGGTTAAACCTAATTAGATTAGGATTCAAAGAATAAAGAGAGAATTTTCAAAAAAGGTCTAAAACAAAATTCTAATCCTAATCATGCTTTATTAATGAATAATTTATTCTCTAATTGTCTACCTCTCAAAAAAAATTTAAATAGATTTGAAGGAAACTTAGAATCCCTAAACTAAAAGGATAAACAAAAACAAAAAACAAAATTAAGGATAAAAACTCAAAATTAAATAGGAAAATAATAAAATTGAATCAAATAGCATCTTCTATTACTTTTTTGAAGGCCTTCTTGATGTGAGCCGCAAGGCTAGCTGGTCCCGTGTAGAACAACGTCCATAGAATCTCTTGATAAAATTTGAGCAAGATCCAACGATTGGATAAAAAATTATGTCAGTCAGGCTTTTCAAGTGATCCAATTGTGCTTATCATCTGGTCATATTGTAACATATTCATATCTGACTGTTCAAAACCCCCCACATCTCCAAGTCTGGTTAATTTGGAGTGAGGGGGCTACCCTAGTCATTGGTGGTAAGAGTGTCTGTCTGTTTCAACCATCAAAAAACATTAATTGATGCTTTTCGGTGGTTGAAATCGTTTCAACCACCGAGACAAACAAATCAAGTTTCAACCACTGAGACAAACAAACCATAAAAGGAGACACATTCAATATGCTTGAGTGGAGGAGAGGTTCCAAACTAAGATACTTTCTTTCAAGACAAACAAAAGAGAGAATTTGACTAGATGAGTATTGGATCATTTAAAAGTAGAGTTTAGAGCGGACGAGAAGAAAATTTGACCGAGAGATTTTCTTTCTATTGTTGTGTTGATGTTGATTAGATAGAGTTTTGTTCTATCCTACCAAGAGCATCCTATTCAACTTGGTAGAAAACTATAAGGGTATGGTATTTAATATGCACACCATGTTAAGAACACATTAAAATACGTAGAAAATGTCATGTCTCATGACATGTCTACTCTTTATGAACTTCACAGCGTTACCTTTCACATTGAAAGTAAAAAAATTCATTGAAGTTTGATTTTTGAGAGAGTAAATAAGAAAGAAGACACTCCAGCAATAGACATTTTTTTTTGGAATAAAACTGGAAATAAGAGAATTAATGCTTTGCCATTTTGATAATGAACGTATGTTGGAACAAAACAAAAGGAGGAAAGAAAGCATTCTTCATAGACAGAGCATTAGTTTTCCTAAATGTTTTTGAAAACAATCTAAAAGTTGACACAACTCACTGGGACAAATTTAGAATCATAAAGGTTTGATGAAAACACTAGTGCTCTTGGTTGTTGTTTAGAAGAGAGGAAAAAACAACAAAAAAGTTTCTAACAATTTCAAAGACTATTTTGTACTTTCAATTCCTTTTTTTAGTAAAAAAATTATTTCTGAAAAAAAATTAATGAAGACGAAATTGTGTCTATACTAGGCTAGATAACTATTATTGCCATTAGTTGTGAAAGGCTATTATCGAACAGGGGTGATGGGAAATTTCCTGATCCTTTCATTGTTAGACAGAAATTATCATCCGAACTCCAGAATATTTTTAGATGAGCCATGCAATACAGCATGAATTTTGCTTCATGAATCATGACACAGAATTATCAGACTTTGATTTGTGGGACCGACAAGGGTGGAGCCACAATTCAATGGGATGATTACTTTGTGTCATCATTCATGCTGTGCTTTCTACGAGAAAGCACTTTTCCTTTGTACAAAAAGATAAGATAAATTAGTTTAACATGAACAAATTACGAAATCTTTAAGCATTTTAAGAATGGAAAAAAAAAGTCTCCGACTTACCTGTAGATTCCTTACTTGGTGTGGGCATCCAGCAGGTATAAATACAGCCTCTCCAACTCTTTGTTCAAATGTCCAGGCTTCAACTCCTAGTGTGCAAGCAAATCAAAGTAATTAACAACCAAAACAGCATATATTGGACTCAAAATGTCGAAAGCAAATAAAACCAATGCAATAGGATACTCACCGAATTCCTCCTTCAGTTTCCTTTTATGCTCCACAGTTAAATAGAAACATTGGTCATGAATTGGATGAACGACCTAATCATAACCAGTTAATTTTCAGTACTAGTGACAAAGAACTAGGCTAAAAGAAAAAACAAACCAATGAATTTACCCGTTCTACAGGGGCACAGTAATTGTGCCTGAATTCTCTGTGGTGCTTTCTCAAATATTCCTCTAACTTGGGAACATCCTCCCTTCTGAAAATGTCCCACAAGGCGGCGCCACCTGTTTTGTCCATAGTCTCCACTTCCGAGGGCAAACCAGAAAGTGTAGCTCCTCTTAACACATCTTCAGTGTTCTCAAGTTTTTCATTAATTTCAGAGGGGGGCTTCTGTGGCTCTCTAATTTCTGAGACATCCATCTCTTCTTTCAAAATATCATTTCCCTGATCAAGTTCAATGTGAGGATTGTCTACCTTGTCTTGTTCTAAATATTCCTTCTCATCCTGAGCCCTGTGCTTCATTTTCAACAGCTCAATGGCGGAGCACTGTTCTTGACTTAATGCTACTTCAGCAGTATGTGTCAAAATATTTACCTACATCAGAGACCAAATTTTCCTCTGTTTAGAAAAAAGAAGGTATGGTTGCGTTAACAAGAAATCAACAAGAACAAATGATGTATTATGAACAATCAAGGCATTCAAAGCTCTGGCCTAATGAATGCTAAGCAGCTTAAGAGGCCAAAGCTTGCTCATTGTGCAAATTTGGACCAGAAATTCAGAGGAAGTTGCTATGAAAATTGAAAGCGTGTATTTTGGTTTGATGATAGACATTTGAGACATCATCACAGAAGTGCAATTCCAAGCACAACATTTCCATAAAGTTACACGTTACTTGTCACTTGATGCAGACAAAAGTCAAATGCCTGGACCATCTGGTTTCTTTGCCCAATAAAGAACCTGATACTACCAAGCAAACAGCACATCCTCCAACCAAAAGGCAAATTCTGTTCTCTCATCCTAAACTGAAAGGAATATAAAATAATCTAAAGTAACAAACCTATGAATCCCCATGATTTATATGCCAGAGAACAACTTTGCTTGGAAAGGTGAGTGTTCACTTAAATTCATTATGGGACATCAAGATGTAAATAATTAATAGAAATTTGAGCTTAGATAAATAGCCATTTTTGGAAAAAGGAATAGCTCATCATTCAAATAACCATCTTTTACTACACAAAATAAAGTGTTAGATCTATCAGACATACCGCATCTGACATGTCACAGTGAAGCTTGGTCACTGAGTCCCCTCTTCCAAGCTCTTCTCTTGTACCATATGCAATGTAAGTTTTTGGACCCAAATCTGGTTGCAGGTGATCTGCTGGAAACTTCACAGCAACATTAAGGATTCCAGCATTTGGATCACTGTATTCTTGAAATGGCAGTGCACTGTTAAACTCGTCACAGTGGCGTGGCAAAAGATTTTCGAATTTATCTGATGGAGGCCAGTCCTTGAGCTTAAGCATTTCAGGCCAAAAGTTATGATATGTTCTCCCTTCCGTGTAGCCTTTAAAAAACTGCCGGGTATTGATCTCCACCTGAATATTTTTACAAAGTCAGTCTTCTGTGAGTAAATGTAAAAGTAAAATATAAAAGTTTAGTGCAAGAAATTCAGAAAGTATATGTGAAACATTATTTCTTTTCCAGCGCTTGTAAAGCAAAACAGGTGATTTTGCTCATCATGCAAATGGCTTTGATAAATGTTTGTGGCTGAAAAATAACTGCGAGGAAGGATATTGGAGCTGAACCTCGCAACAAGCCAGACAATCAATAGCCTTCACTTCAGACATTTTTGAACTAATATGTGAATCCACATTTTCACATAATGCACGCCACATGACCTTTGGCTCCCAGCTCAAACGAGTTGTCTGCTCGAGAACATCACGAACTATAACTGGCTCACCTTTAACCCAGTGCTTTTGGAAGTGAAAAAGTTCATACTCAAGAATATCCTTTGAAGCAGGACAATACAAGTAATTGTCCTCAGATCCTTCCCTAAAAGCTGCTCTTCTCAACACCCCTTCCCCTGCTTCATTACACTTGCACGTCAAACTTGCCTGTTCAGTATCACAGATTCCCAATAATTCTTCTGCCCTTTTTTCCAACTCCGCAACCCATCCCAGTGGAAGGATACGCTTTAGCTCCAATAAACAATCACCACAACCACCCAATTCTTGTGGAGGGCAAGAAATGCTCCCATCTTCACTGGCATTCCATGGTAGAACCAGAGACTCACTGTGGTCATAAGGATTTTGGTATTGACAAGGCAGTGGATCTCCACCATGCATATAATCAAAGCCTCTATCCACATACCAAAAACTTTTTTCAGCACGACTTGAAAGGCTTCCCTTTCGAATTTCTCGACAACAACTGAGGCATAGTTCATAAGCACATTTTCGACAGCTGCGATGGAAGTCAACAATGGAAGTGGCACAGTAGTTGCTGCCCAACAATCCCCAAGAGAAATGCAGTAAATGAGCTTTAATTCGAAAGAATGAAATCAGATGGTAATAACCTGTTCAGTGGAGAGAAGATTCTTACCAATAAACACGCTCATTGCTATAGCAAAAGTTCTCAGCTATATCAACAGGGAAATCTGGTTGCCATAAGCACATCAATTTTTTTTCAGCAAAACAAAGTTTAACAGAAGAAATCATATGATCACATCAAATTCTGCAATAGCGAACAAAGGATACCTCCAATACCAGCCTCAATCTGAACTTCTTCAGTTTGTTCATCACAGATTTGTTCCAGAAAAGAAAGTAGTGACTTGATCAAATAATGC
>Ga0307517_10006058_pt1 | contig 18019 bp, 13 predicted proteins | sample 23_EM_MG_FD_194515 | JGI IMG/M metagenome (GOLD analysis project Ga0307517, IMG submission 194515) | Populus trichocarpa ectomycorrhiza microbial communities from riparian zone in the Pacific Northwest, United States - 23_EM | ecosystem: Host-associated > Plants > Roots > Unclassified | place... | reverse complement strand
CTCCCTCCTCCTCCTCATGCTGCAGCCGCCGCCTGATCATCTATCACCCAACCTTGAAAGTCAAAATCTAAATGCTTGTCCTTCTTTTCTTCTTTTTTCTTTTTTTAATCAATTTGACAATATTTTTCTATTAATTAAATACTATAATTTTGAGTATTATTTAACCTAAACCGGAAGATATCTACTTTTTATGTAAAATTTGATAAGAATTAATCCAATAAAATTTAATGATTAAACAAGTTAATTCATAACTAGATTGACTTGGTCAAAACTTAAATAAAATATAATTTAACTTTTATTTTTTTTTCAAAATAATATTGTTTTATTTTAAAAAAACTTGAAATAACATAGTTTTGGATTGATCAGGTTAATCTAAAGCGACTCACTCAACCCCTAAATTAGATCATAGTTGCACATGGTTTTATAGCTATGCTATAATTTATCCCCTAATAATGATTTTGAGGAAATAGTGACATAATTATAATAGGTGTTAGTGATTGTCAATTTTTTTTTTTTATGGAAACAGATTTGGTACATATGAATAAAGTAGTACTATTCAGAATTTGTTTTTGTTTTTTATTTCTTTGTGTTGAAATATTAGTAAGTAAAAATAATAAGTCTATAGGGATATTGTCTTTTCTCTTTTCGTAGTAAGTAAAATTAAAATTATTTTTAAAATGATACAATTTTATCAAACCTTCTCCTCCTCCTGCATTTTTACAAGGACGATTCCGATTGAAAAGGAAAAAAAAATCATAAAAGATGAGGCTAAGAGCATCATTGCAAGGAAACACAAGAACAATTACTCCTCTTTAACTTCCAAATTATCTTTGACTTATAGCAAAGGTCAAAATGATCTTATCCTTGACTAAAAAAAATATTATCATCTTACACCACACGTAATCATACAATTCTAACATAGTTGACTCATCATAGATATTTAATCTTCCTTTAATTAAAGTATATGCTAATCTTGAATCCTAGTCATTTCACCAACATAAAAAATATAGGAACAATATTAATTGACGCTTTAAATTTACAGTTTCACATAATTAGCAAACAAAATTTACTTGATCAATAACAATTTAACCACCCAAATGTTCTTGATATGCTGAGTTGATTGCCAACTTCCTTCAGGTGATTGTCAAGAAGCTAATGGTCTTGTCTTGATGATCAATCAAGCACCCATATAAAAAAGTAAGTGTTTGTAAAAAAAAAAATATTCATTAGTTCTTGAATATAATAAATATTTATTGTGTCAACTTGAATATAATAAATATTTATTGGAATACATGCATTATATAGCAGGTTGTATTTTGATTAGGATAGGATTAGTTCTAGTTGTTGAAAATTATTCCCAAAAACACTTCTCATAAGAATCATAGTTATCAATTGAACTTAGTGAATTTCATCGGTGCATATCCAAATCCAATGATTATTGGTGAGGATACTTTGCTTTTATCAAAGGCTTGTCATTTAACTTACTCTTAATTCTAGGAGATCTTATTGTGTATACTTTCTGTATTTTAACCTTTAATTGATATGTAATCAATTAATAATTTTAATATAAATAGAAACACTCATCATTATACATGTGTGATGGTTTTCATCAAAACCTCTTATGGTATCAGAGTTTTGAATTGGATTAACATTCATTTTTTTATCTTGTAAACCTTCATTTCAATGGCTATCGAATCCTCCTTCACTCTTCTCCCTTTCAACACCTTGATTCACACGATCATCATCAAGCTTTCATGCACCGACTATCTCATTTGGAAAAGCCAACTCCTTTCCCTTTTGAGAGTTACAATTAATAGGCTATGCTGATAGAACCATTGTGCATCCACCTTAATTTGAACTCATTAACTCTCACATACCATATGACAAACACTTGGCATGAAAAGCTACTAACCAATATCTTCTTAAACCAATGTTTTCCTCTCTTATTGAAAGGGCTATGGCTGAGGTCATCAATCTTTCTACCACACACGACGTTTGGATCACCTTAGAGCACATTTTTAGCCACCATTCGAAGGCCTATAAACTCCGTCTTAAAAACAATCTTCAACCAATAAAGTGCGGCACATGTTTTGTTGTTGTTTATGCCTAAGCCTTCAAGGCTCTCTATCACTAACTCTATGTAATTGGTCAACATATTGATGATGCTGATAAAGGGTACTAGTCCTCGGTTTTTATTTTTTAAGCTTCTCGACTTCACAAATGGCCCTTACACTTTTCTTATGTTTTAGTGATTTGGCCTTTAAAGTTGAGAGCTTTGATATTTTTTTAGAAGTCTCTTGAGCCTTTTGCTCCTCCTATTGTGTTGTTCATCGCCATAAATCATGGTTCCAAGCAGTCAAATCAAAGAAATTTCTCCTGCAACTCTAATAGTTCAAAGACATCACCCTCCTTGCTGCCAAATTTATAGAATTGATGGTCACTTTGATGATAGGTGTAAGTAATGATATGATCGCAATGACTCTAGTGCTCATCTTACTAGGGCATTCACTAGTTCTTGTTCTATAAAAGAACTTATGGCCTTTGATTAGTATTTAAATACTCGAGCTTAATTAAGCTTATATGTCCAATAACCCATCCATTTTAAACCAATCTTGTCATTATATGGGTAAGGATTTCATAATTATAAAGAATGAAGCCTCCCTACCCATTACACATATCGGTACCCTCTTTCCTACTCTAAATATTCAATTATTAGATGTCTTGGTTGTTCCTCTCCTCACAAAAAAATATCATTTCAATTAGTAAATTAATATTTTTTTTCTTATTATTTACTTTTATTGATATTCTTTTCTTTATTCAGAATTTTCAAATAAAAAGGGTTGTACAACCAATAAGAGAGATGAAGGCTTATATTTACTAGAGCATGACAACTCAGCATTTATTTCTGTATTTTAGAATAAATCTATACATGCTTCATATGATTTATGGCATGCTCGCTTTGAACATGTGAATAATTCTCTTATTTCTTACTTAAATAAAAAATAACATCTTTATCTTTATTTCCCTCTTCAAAATTATGTACTACATGTCAACTTGCAAAAAATAATTGTTTACCTTATTTTCATAATGAACATAGGACATCTAATGTGTTACATCTTATACATCATGATATATAGGGTCTTCCCTTATCAAATCATATTTGGAATACACCTATTACATTATCTTCATTGTTGATTATTTATGATTTACCTTGCTTTATCCTTTGAAACTCAAATATGAATTTTATGATGTTTTAACTTAATTTTAAAAAATTATGGAAAACTAAATTTTTTCTCATATCAAGATTTTTCAAAGGAAGGCTAGGGTGAATTTACTAATACTTTTTTCAAAGATTATCTTTATACATTTGGTATTCACCATCAACATTTTTACTCATATACACCTACCCAAAATGGTCGTGCTAAATAAAAACAATACCATGTGAGTGAAAACTACTTTAGCTCTTCTTTTTCACTCCTATTTTTCTCCTCGATTTTAGGTTGATGTCTTCAGCATTATAGCTAATATCATTAACTATTTTTTTACACCATTCTTGGAGGTAAGTCATCGTTTGAGTTTTTTTTATGATTCATATTCGAATTATAAAAATCTTCATCCATTTGGTTGCCATGTTTATCTTTGTTTACATGATTATATGCCTAATAAATTTTCTCCTATTAGTATTCCTGGTATTTGTTTTAAGTTACAATCCCTCTTATAAAGGGTCTTGTTGTCTTGATCCCCTAACCTGTCAGTTTTATATCACTCAACATGTTCAATTTGATGAAAATCTTTTTTCTTTTCATCGATACATATTAAGCTCAGCCACTCTCCTCGCTTCACTTTCCTAACTTTCTAGAATTGAATCTTCTCCATATAGATCCTTCATCCTTAACCTTGAAACACCATTCTCCTTATATTAATGAATCTGAATATGTCATGTGTGCTATTTATACTAATATAATGGCTAGGTCTTTACAGGATATTAGTTCCTTTGCAAGTCCCTCTTTACCACCACCAGCTTCTAGTCCATCCCTTACTAAGACATGATCCATTACTGATGTTTCTTCTCCTGCATTTCCTTGGGGTTCTCACCCTATGATCACTCGAGCTAAAACTAGTATTTTCAAAACATTACATTTGGGAAATCTTAGTGTAATGAGACCTTTATACTTTTTTCTGCTCTTATTACCTTTACTGAACCTAAAGGATTTAAATTTGTTGATAAGAATCCTGCACGGATTGTTGTCATGGATAAAAATATTCATGCTCTGCAAAATAATCACACCTAGATTTTAGTCCCTCAACTTACAAACACCAATATTGTGGGATCTAAATATGTGTTTCAGATCAAATATCTACCCGATAGGTCCATTAAGCAATTTAAAGCTCACCTTATTGTCAAAAGCTATACATAAGTACCTGGTCTTAACTATACTAATACTTTATTCTTGTTATCAAGGCTACCACTATATGTGTTATGTTTTCTATTATTGTGACCAACAAATGGCCTTTCCATTAACTTAATGTTAAGAATACATTCCTTAATGAAACTCTTACTAAAAATGTTTATATAGAACAACCTCTTATGAACAATTACCCTCGTTTTCCTAATCATGTAGGTCAACTAAAGAAAACCCTTTATGGTTTCAAGTAAGATCATCATGCTTAGTTTTAGAGCTTCAACACTTTTCTAATTAAACTTGGTTTTTTCTACAGCTGTGTTGACATTTTTCTATTTGTCTTTCATAAGCACTTAAACATTATCTATTTTCTTCTTTATGTTAATGAAATTATTATTACTAATAACAACTCATCTATTTTTAACAACTTTACTAGTAAGCTTCATTTTGAAGTTCACCACTCAAGATTTAGATAATTTTAGTTACTTTCTTAATTCTGAGACTTCGCAAATTATGAATGGTCTTTTTATTAGTCATTTAAAATATACACAAGATATTTGTACTCGAGCTCAGTTACTTGATAGCAAACCTGATCATATTCTCATGGTTGTTTCCTAGTATCTGCTTGTTGATGGTCCTCTTTTTCTAAATCCCACTTTTTACTGGTCTCTCATTGGCGCACTTTAATACTTGATTATGACACACCTAGACATTGCTCATATTAACCAATATTTGCATACTCTAACCAATGATTATTTTCTTATTGTTATGCGTATTCTACACTATGTCCAAGGCACCCTCTATTTTGGATTTTATTTTCGCCCATCTGCACTCTGGTGCTTTAGTTGCTTACTCCGATGCTGACTAAACAGGTTGTCCTAACACTCATCATTCTACCTCTAGCTACTCTATTTATCTCGGTGACAACTTGGTTTCTTGGAGTGTTAAAAAAACCCTATTGTGTCCCAATTTTGCTGTGAATCTAAGTATCGTGCTTTGCATATACCATAACTAAACTATTTTGGCTCACACATCTCTTTCGTGACCTATATGTTCCTATATCATAATGGCCTCTTCTCTTATGTGACAACAAAAGTGCTACCTTTTTTAGCTCCAACCTTGTATCTCATAAGAAGGTCAAACATTTTGAATTAGACTATCATTTCCTTTCAGAACTTATTGTTGTTGGCAAACATCAAACGTAGTATGTGCCCTCTCACATATAGGATGCCAACATATTTTCAAAAAGTGTTTCCTAACCTCTTTTTGAATTTTTTAGATCCAAGATTCACATTCATTCCAATCCAGCACTCAACTTGCACGAGAGGTAAGGGTGGGTTGGAGGGGGGTGTTCATGATACTTTGTCATAATCAAAGGCTAGGAGATCCCATTGTATATACTTTTCATGTTTTAACTTCTAATTGATATATAATCAATTCATGCAATCTCTAACTGATATGTAATCAATTCATGAATTCAATATAAATAGAAATAGTCACCACTTTACATATGTGGTGATTCTCATCATACCATCTCAATTATGAGTTTCAAAAAGTAGTTTTCCAAAAATATTTTCGATAAAATTAGTAATAAATCATAGAAATTTCAAGTTTTGAATGAAAAGTTTTTTAGATTTGATTTGGCTCAATTCAAAAAATTTCATGAATGCATATAAAGTTTGCCATGTGTGTAATATTGAAAAAAAAAAACACTTTGTAAATTAAATCCCAGGACTATGTGTTTTTCCTTGTCCATGTGCCTCCTTGTCTAATGGAATAAGCAAAACTTCATGAATAATGCATGTATTTTGGGACATCAGAATCCGGTGGATGCATATATAGCTTATTGCAAATTCCGGTAAATGAATTGAGGAAGTGAAGTGACGAAACTTTTAGCTAGGTTAGCATCATTAACTTGTTCTAGTACTATATATGCACGTACGTGTGCTTTGGTGCCTAGCACTTTCTGAGCAATGTAGTGTGAAGTGATCATGGCTCTTCAATTTCAAAATAATTGTCCCATGACCGAAGGTTTAAATAAATTACTGGAAGTGATTTTTATCAAACTATTGCTAACACAATTGATCCACTTGGGATTTTTTTTTTGTATGAAAACTTTTATTTTGTAGGTACACATACAAAAATATTGTCAATGTGGGTATAAATTCTCTTACAAAGTTTTATATTTATAATATTAATAACAATATTTATATTTATACATTTACAATATCTGTAAAATTACATATATATAATTGTGTACATATATATATATATTTTAAATATTTTTTATGTGAAATCTATCAAAATACTTTTTTCCATTTGTTAAACTCAGAAATAAAATATCTCATACCAAAACCTCCATGAAAACAACCATTAAAAATTAAAAATTGCAGCTGTAATACCTGTATAAAATGAAGCTCTAGCTGTACATAGAAATCATTGCTTTGAGGAAAATACTAACTATTATATATTATAATAGATGATGATGATGATAATAGTGAGATGGCTGGCATTCCCTGCTCTATGATTGGCCCAGTGGCTCCAATTAACACAAGTGGATCCTAACCTGGCATGATTTCATAGGCATGGCAATACCGTATCAAAATATACTATTCTTTGTTAGCCAGGCCAAACAAATGAATAAAAAAATAAAAAATCAATATCAAAAAGACATTTCCTTAGTCACTCACTCACACACACAGAGAGAAAGGTCAACCGCCAACATTCCGGTTAGTTCTTTCGTTAGCACACCACAGGACCCAAATGGTCACTTTGGCTACCACTCCTATATATACTCGAGTTTTGCACTGAACGGTTTTCTATCATTTTATGTAACCATAGAAGCTTAGTAAAAGCATCCAAGAAATCAAGAAACAAAGCACAAGAATCTTGCGCACAACAACCACACAGAGACCAGGCAGCAGTCGCTATAGTTAAGCCATGGCAGACGAGTACACAAGCACAAACTGGTGGGATTCATCTTCATCAAGCAGGAACAGGTTTGATAGTACTGGATCATCATCTACAACTTCGGGACATACTAGTTTAGGAAGCTTTGCTTGGCCAACAGAAATGGTTGATGTCAAAGGAAGGTCTTCTATGGAAACTGTTTCAGTCTCGGATAGTTCTGTTGTTTTCCATGATTCCCAGAAGCTGCAACAAGGCCATGATTCTTCTGCTGACTTGCATATGATGGGTTTAGGCCTCTCTTCACCAGCCATTGATTGGAACCAGGCCTTACTGTAAGTTCACATACAAATACACACTCGTAACGCTAGCTATGCGAGTTTGCTTCATGTGTATATTTTCTTTGTTTCTTTATATGCATACCTACCGAATTTAAAATGACTACCTTTTAATTAATACACTCCATTATTATAAAAAAAATATAAATATCGAGTTTAAAGCTCAAATTTTTTTGGCAGTCGCGGAGATAAGTCTGAGAACAGTTTTCGATCGATGCTACAAGATAATTTGAGTTCAAGCACCAATTATCAGCAAGAAACTGGGATTGGATCTTCTCAAGCTCAGTGGAGATCATCAGAGAGAGTGTTCGCTGGGGTCAGTGGAGACTCCTCTATGAATGAGTTTAAGCAAATGAATCGGGGCTTTTCTTTAGATCAACCACAGTTTAGTCCTCACGGGAGCTCCAGTGATAGTACTGTGACAGGTCAAGGCTTGCAGTCTAGTTTCCCAATGGATTCATCAGGTATATATGGAAGCCCTTCAACTATGTTGCAAGGACTATTGGGATCAGATAATCAAGTACAGCAGTCTTCGTTCGACAACCGATCGATGGGTTATGCATATGGGGCAAATTATGGTGTTAGCACTAATGAATTGTTGCCTTCTTGGTCTAAAATACCTCAATTCTTGAGAAATTCACCACCCAAACAGCCTCCTCATAACCAGTTGCACCTCTCCAATAATGCTCCCTTTTGGAATGCATCTTCAAGTGCCATGAGTGATGTCCGTCCGAGCTTTTTCCCGTCGATGCAACCGCAGTTTACCACATCCAATTTCGATGAAAAACCTAAGGTATGCAAATATAAATGATAATGGAAGAGTACAACCAGGCATCTTTACGCCTGAGCCTTATATATATAGCTAAATGCAATTTACAGATATTCGATTGATGGTAATTAATTGTGCTTTCAAGATTAGGGTTTGGACTATTGAGATTGATAGTTTTTGGATCACTCGTTTTTTCCAAGCAGAATATATCTGAAGTACGGGATTCGAATACAGCAGTAAAGAAAAGTGGGGGTGAAGCAGGAGCAAAAAGGCCAAGAAATGAAACACCATCACCTTCGCCAGCTTTTAAGGTACAAAAAAATTTAAGAAAAGATTTTGACAAGATGAGTCTATACAAGCTTTTTATCCTTTCCATCATTTATAGACATGAATGAGAATTAGTAGCTTTGATCGTAGGCGAGGAAAGAGAAGATGGGGGACAGAATCACTGCACTCCAACAATTGGTTTCACCTTTCGGAAAGGTAAGTTAACTCTCTTGTTTTTCTGCTGCTCACTCTCACGAAGAGTAAATAGTGACAGATCATTTTCATTCTTGAATCATTAAAGCTTATCAATGATTGTCTTTTTGGCCTGTGATCATGTTATCATGTCAGACTGATACAGCCTCGGTTCTCTCTGAAGCTATTGAATACATCAAATTCCTCCATGAGCAAGTCACTGTAAGTGATCTTATACAAATCTTGCATCCTTCTAGTGAAAACTATACTAAAGAAATGATGCAGGACATGAGTTGTAAGTAATGCATTCATCCATTAAGTGTAGATTTGTCTAGCATTTCTATAATATTCATCTTCTAATTTTATATTTCAGGTCTTGTGCACCCCATACATGAAAAATGGAGCTCCCATACACCACCAGCAGGTACAATCATATTCTCCCTCCAGAAGTATAAAATCATATAGTAACTATTCCAACGATTATTCAATACTTAACTATAAATTCTTCAATTAATATCAAGGAGTAAGAATCTTTTTTTCTGTTCATGAAATTGATATATGGCATCTTCTTTTTTGCTGTAGAGTTCTGAGAAGTCCAGGGACTCTGAAGGACAAAAACAAGATCTTAGAAGCCTAGGGCTATGTTTAGTACCGGTATCGAGCACTTTTCCGGTTACTCATGAGACCACAGTTGATTTTTGGACCCCCACATTTGGAGGGACTTTCAGATAAAAGGAAAGGACGATGGTAAAAAATTCGGGCATGGGAACAGATTCTATGCAACTAGTGTATATGATCTTATCAAACCCTAGCCAAGTTGGGAATGATAAGATTAACGATAGAAAAAATAAGGAACAGAAAACAAAGAAGCCCCATATTAACTGTAGTTCTGGATGGAAAAGAACACTATGTAGAGAAACTGTGAAAGAGAAAGAAAAGGAAATGACTCTCCAAGGGTACACGCGGCCAGCTACAAGCAAAATGATATTTTTGTTTCGACGGCTAGAAGTATGTTAGCGCCAGTTTCTGTGTTGATCGAGATTAAATCCTCTCTTCAGATAATCTTAAAGGCAGGCAGGCTCACTTACCATATCAGCTAGTACATTCAAAGAGATTTAATGCATTTCTCGGAAAGTCAAAAGGATGCATATGGCCAATGTTTGGAAGTATCTTATTTGCTGTAATAAACGTGGGTCAGGAACGAAAATAGGTGCTGATTTTAGGGAAAGTACTGTCAAGAAGATTTAGTTTAGATAACATTAATCTGTTATTAAGTAGCTGAGTTTAGTAGAAGATATATAAAGAAACTCTTGTCTTTCATATTTTTTTCTACTGCTATATATATATATATATATATATATTTCATGAATAGAACTGGCACTAGCTTCAGTTTTGATTTAACTAAGAGGGAAAAGGAATGAAAAGGAATAATTGAATTCCAGGATAGGGAGTGAGTGTGGGGATGTCATTTGATTGGAAATATCACTTTTGATTTGTTTATGTGTTTGGAATATTGTTAGTGGAAGTCAGAAGGTGGTCCACACCTCCTCCTCTTTTAGGTTTTTATTTTCATCAAATGTTAGGGATGGAGGTATGTGTGTGTAGATGCTATCAGTCTCTGCTTTTGTGCTTTTCATCCAATGGCCACATTGAGGGGCTTCCATTGGAAGGTGAAGGCAAGCCGATTATTCATTAATCTCTCTTACTTTCACATGTAGAAACATTAAAAAAAAAAATTAGAGCTGATTAATTTTATGCTTAAGACTGCTGGAAACTATGAATAGATGATCCTATTTACTTATTTCAAGGGTTGCTTGTTTGTATTTATGAATTATGATTAAAGGGAACCCAAGAAATATATATGTGTTGTAGGAGGAAAGTGAGAACTTTGATGTTGAATTCTTCTGAAGAAAGCAACAAGAAGATGAGTAAAAGTTTTTGTATCAAATGACGGACTGGAGAGAAACCATTTATCCTCTTCCAATCGTTGCAATGATTGATTTCTGTGTATAAATTTGAGCAAACAAGGGCTCAAGTTGTGATGATTTTTGTTTTCAAGACACCTCTGTGTACGAAATATGGAAATCGATCGTGTCAAGATGCCAATCAAGAACGAATAAGAAAAAAAAATGGAAAGAATCTTTCCAAGTAATTATTTGGAATTAATTTGTTGCTTAATCCTCTAATTATGCAATAAATTATGATCTTACATCATGAAGAAACTTATAGTTTTTTAAGCTCAGCACCGGATTCGGGACCTTATAATTAATATATCAAGTACTTTATGATTTTTAAAGTTACTGAAAGTTACATCAACTTTACTAAAAAACATAGAATCTAAGAGTTGATTATTGTTTCACCAATATTACAGTCTTCCATGTGACTTCAAGATTTCAAAAGCTTACTTTCCTATCTATATGTTTGTCTTCTATTACAAGTTTTTATTGATTCTTAAATGCACTTTTTTTATAGTATAGATATCGAAGTAAAGTGGAATGAGAAGAGTGGAGAAATACAATAAAAAAATATTATTTAAAATTAATTATTAATACTCTTGTAATTAAGATTGAGATTTACTATAAATACATATCATGTAAATCTAATTTGATACATAAAAAAATATAACTCTTCGCTCGTATGAATATAGATACATTATCGGATCACATTAAATCTGTGTTTTCTTTCTTGTTTTTCTCACTTTTGCAATATATATTCATATTTATCTCAATATACTATCCTGCCCAGCTGAGTTACAATATTAATGTTGACAAAGATTCTTACTTGGAAGGAATTAATTATAGACATTCTTTACCAATATAATAGAATGTCATTAATTGGGCTATATATACATCGTATATTGCAAGATACAGGATATTACACTTCCACATGCATGCACGTGATTCACTGATCATCCTGGGCACTGGACCTCTTCAGGGCAGTAGAGAGGAGTAGGAAACTGGAGACTGCTCCAGTTACTCAAATTGTCAAAGAGAAATTTCCAGAAAAGAAAAGATGACATCTGTATAAACCCTTCAAGGAAGAAGGATCGAAACAAACAAAGATTGCTCTAGGAGCTTTGTTTGATTTAATTCTTGCACTTAAAACATATCTTTCTCTTAAAGTACAGAAAATTTTCAATGTTCACGAGCATCATATCCTTTTTTTTTAATATAAATTTAAGACATAAATTCCAAGGCTAGATACCACTGGACTAGCTAGCTAGACCAGTCGAATCCAATGACATTGCAACAAATAGAATTGGTTTTTCAGCTAGTTTAATACCATCATTATCTTGCATTTAAGTATAGCTTTTGCCTGCTCATGTTCAGTCAGTACTCATCATGTGAGTTTAAAGGGACTGTTTCCTCTTCGATCATTTCATCAATTGGAAACCTTATTTTCAAAGTTCCATGAGCTTTTTGTCAGCCAGTGCTGCAGCAAAATTACCACTGCATAATTTTTTTAAGATTTAAATCTAAAATGTATCGGAAAGGAGAGCCATATTTAGAGAGAAAAGGTGGAATCTTGTAATTGTTTAGGGTAAAAATGATTGCCCTAAGACTCTTGTTCTGGGTAGTGCAGTGGAGTTAAAAATGTTTTGATGAGAGTTTATATTTGTCAACTTGCAAGACAATGAGTGCTTGAGATTTTTATTATCACTACTAATGGGCATCCAACTATGCAAGCATGGCACGAGCATAAAGCAGAGAAGAAGATATGAGGTAATACATTACATCAGCCTAGCTACCTTGGAAATCGAGCACAGAATTTAACGTCGAATCATATATTAAGTTGAAGATACTGGAGTACAAAGTTTTATTTATTGGTACAAGAATTGATTACTGCATAAGCAGAAAAGGGAAGTCAAGCATTTAGGCAGAGAAAGAAAAGCTATAGGTGAGTTACACGTAAAGAGTGGTGAGACTGGAGAATTCGCTTGCGACTGGATGGCTGGCCGGATTACGGGAAGAAATTAACAGCTTTGAGAGTTGCAACACTTCTTTTGGTGACAGATGCCTGATTGCAATGATAATTCGAAGTTCATTGATTGCAAAGAAGCCAAAACCCTTTTACGTGTTGCTTGTAAAACGATAATTTACTGGCTAGAACAAGGAAAAGACGCCATCAGATATTGCATTTGCACCATGTTTAATAATCCCTGCAATCCAGAATCCGAGTGGCTGAGAAAAGCTTGCTTGAGGGCACACTTTTTAATGAGACGAACAGCCTTGTTTGGAGATTCGTATTCCGAGAATAGGTTGGTTCTCATATCTACTCGGAGAACAATAACTAAATAATAAATGATTGATGAATCAAATTCCTCTTAATATTTACCGGACCATCGTCTTTTATATATTTCTTTCAAGCAAGAACATGAAGGTGAGGTTATACTTTATAGCTGGTGGAACTTCGACTGTATTTACTTTTGTTAGATGTGATTATTCTTGATGCTTTGTTTTACTTGGGCCTGCTATGACATCACGTTGCGGATAGCGATAATTTAAAAAAAAATAATTTTTTTTTATATATTTATTATTTTGATGTATTGATGTTAAAAATTAATTTTTTTTAAAAAAATATTATTTTATATACATTTACACTGTTTCTGCAGGCACAATCAGCAATGGCAAGATAAGGAACTTTGATAGAACTATGGTTTAATTTCATAGATTGATGGGCTGCTTAAAGCAGGGCTCTGCCTGGCATCAGCTTAAAAAGAAAAAAAAAAAAACTCTTATTTCATACGATTATGTAAATCTTACTGCTTTTCAACATACAAGAGAAGAGAGTAGATTAAAGCAAAGGTCCTGAAAACAGAGGACGGAAGAAATCAAATTATAATGCATTGGGGAATGGAGAAATGGAAGCACAATCGACCTTGTGATCATTGGCAATTAATACTATCGTATTAGACACATACTAAGCATATAATAACCAACAGATCAACAATTATTCTTTGCAAATGCATATTTTATGAGAGTAAAAAATGGAAGACCAGCCTGTATTCTTGTAATCGAGTAAAACTTATGCAGCTCCCTTGAGCTTCTTTGTGATGGCAGCAATGTGCTTGCCCTGGTGGAAAGCCTGCTCCAGTTCAAGCTCGGTTGGCTGTCTTGAGCCATCCCCAGCAAAAGTTCCTGCACCATAAGGACTTCCACCTTTAACCTTCTCCATCTCAAACATGCCAGCACCGAATGTGTAGCCAATGGGAACGAATATCATCCCATGGTGAACGAGTTGGGTAATAGCAGTCAACCTGTAACAATCTCAGCATTTTCATAAAGCGTCGTTGCTTTCACTTTCTAGCAAGTTTTCAAGTAAAACACTAAACTTGCTAACGGTGGAAAAAGGTAATTTGCTAACAGAGAAAGAGGGACTTACGCTGTGGTCTCTTGGCCACCACCTTGGGATCCAGTGCTAAAGAACATTCCTGCAGGCTTGCCAGCAAGTTGCTGTGTTTTCCATAGACCTCCAGTTGCATCCAGAAAAGCTTTGAATTGGGCGGCCATCATTCCAAATCTTGTTGGGAATCCAAACACAAAGCCATCAGCTTCTGCAAGTTCACTAGGTGTAATGATTGGTACATCACTCTTTGGTGGTGCACTCATCATTCCTAGCACCTCTTCTGGCAGTATCTCAGGAACCTGATACGCACGAGGACTAGATAAGTACATTTTTTTTGCAATATCTTAAAAACCACAAGGAAGAGCCTCTGCTTCAAAAAATAATCCAAGAAATTTCAGCACTGTTCTAAAACCATGGTAAGCAACAGACTGTGACAGCTAGTGGAATTTTGTGCTTAAAATGATAAGTAGCTGTACCAATCAATTCAAGTAGAAAACTTCTGAAAAATTGAACTAAAAGGATTTCCTAGCCACCAGTTGAACTATCAAGTTGCATTCCTATTTTATTAGATTACAAACTTGAGTGGCAAACAAGATGAGAAAACTTGGGACGTGGGAGCAACATTGACATAATTAAGAGAGAGATTAAAGTGATGATACTGATCGTCATAAATGCAATGACATTGAAAACCTTCAAAACTGCATGCAGCAGTTCACATAAAGCATGGGATCCATGGATGTTGATGATGAATTCTGATAACCACAGAACTTCACAAGCAGCCAACATTTTTATAAGCAAGTCTAGATTCATGAGTCTCAAAGGAATCCTAGTTCCTTTTCAATCTAAAATTCTAGTGGCATTCTACTATGTATCATCATACACAGGCTACACCATGAAGGTAAACTAAATAGTTCAACATCACAACAACAAAGATGGTATCATCATATACAGGCTACAACATGAAGGTAAACTCAATAGTTCAACATATACTTCCTTACCTGCCATAATTTGGCCTCAACACCTTCAACGGATGAAGCCCCTTTCCTAATCTCTTCTGCCAGTTTCTCTACATGCCCGTACATGGAATAGTACCTGTAGAAGTTATAAGAAATTTTATGAGACAGATTATGAGGAGAAAAGTCCAAAGCATGCGTCTCACCAAAGCATGCTTCATCATAACCTCATCCCTAAACCCCCAAAAAATAAAACCTCAGTAAGGAGAAAGAATGTGAAGGAGAGATTGTAGCATATAAGAATAAGTTGCATGAAATCGCATATTCACAAGCTGTTAATAACAGTCTTTAAAGGTGATGCCTTTCCATCATGTTTTTAAACCCAATCGAATATCTGTCCATAAGATCGTCTGATCCAAACCAGAAGTTGGTCTACTAGAAAGTGTTTGCATAATACGAAAACCTTAGATAGCAAAGGTTAATATAGACTGCAATACTTGGTGCACCATACATAATGATCAAACAGGACAGCAGATGAGTCCTTAAGATATGACAAATAAATGGGACCTCATACCCATTACATTCAAAAATTTGCACAGAAGACCATCAGGCCACTGAAATGAGTGAGTCATATGTCATGGTTATTTTGGACACAGTGAGAAAATAGATAAGGTTGACTTTCATGCTTCATCATGCCTAAACTGACACAGCGCCAACAAGCTCACCACATCATTTCATCCTATCTTTCAAAGAATTGACTTACTATACATTTTATGCTGTAATGTCTGGATTCTGAGAATTCTAGATCTGCAAACTAGACTTACGTGCAAACATATCCCCATTCAAACACCCCCTACACCCAATAAAAAAAGTTAGAAAATAAAAAAAGGAAATACTCTCCCTCATTGTGTTTTGTATTCTGTTAGCAATAAACCAACTGACCCCAATAGACCATCCCACGAAATAGTGGATGCCTAGATAGTGCCCACTAGCCCACTATGTATGAGATTGGAAAAGACTTCATACCAATAACATGGCAAGAACTACCAGCTAAATTGACCATTCTTAGTGAAATAATAAAGTGTCCGCAAACCAGTACGATATCCATGCAACTGGTGAAAATCATGAAAAATAGTAGTCTGTACTCTGTAGCAGCAGCAAATGCCTTTCTTTTAATGGGGATTTAGACTGGATCTTCAGAGAATTATTATCTCAACTAATCTATCAAAATTTTATGGAACGAGAGAGCTAAATATACTCTAACTTCAACACTTAAGCAACAAAAATTTACTTCCTCCAGAGCCTTTAAAAAGATTTACAAGTGGAAAATACCAGGCAATGAAAGGATTGCCAGATGAACAATAAACGAGCAGCAATAATTTTTTTTTTTAATTCTTTTGGGTTACAAAGGAGAAGATCGAACTTGAGACCGACTCACTCAATAAATAATTGAATTAAATGTTCGACTGACATGAAAACAAGAATCATGTGAATACCGACAAGACCTCGAACTCCATTGCATTCAAAGATCCGAAAAATCAACACCGCACATTTATATCTTATCTTAGTCATCAAGCATAAGATGAGCTTAGCAACACTAATTAATCCACAAAATAAAAAAATAAATTAAAATTCTAAACTGCATGATTAATTAGAGATATAATACAGATCAGACACTAAAAATCAGAAGAACTTATTAGAAACAAACAAACGCAATGCAGGCTTTAAATATTTGCAAATGAATCAATAGAATAAACCCTTGCTCAAATCGCGATTGAATACAAATAAACTAATTCAAGGTTATAAGAGATTAGAAATGGAAAATTAAGAGTATAAAGAGAGAGAGATTTACACAATATAGACTTTGGTTGCCATTGATTTGGAAGAATTTTGCAGAGCGAGCGATCTACTACTTTTGTGTGTGTGTGGTTGCTTGTGTGATTTTAAGAAGAGGAGGAGAAAAGGAAAAGAAACGTTGATGATTTTATAGAATTGAAACGAGTGGGTGGCCAGAACGCGTATTTATAGTTGCTTACGCCTTACGGAGGGGAGGGAGAAGGAGGGAGATTAATTATTATTTTGAAATATTATTCTGAATTAAATAATTAAAAGAAAAAAACACAAATAAATAATCAAAGGAAAAAGACAAATAAATAATTATTCAATATTGCCAGCTCTAAATAAATACAAGTTTTTGTTATTTTCTTAAGTTCTGATGGGTGCCGTGAAGAGAAGCGGACGAAATGCATTTGATTAATTTTCAAATCGAAATAATTAATGATTAATGATGATGATGAAATGTTGTGGTCATGCTTATAACCATATTGCTTACTGTTCATTTCTTTCTTTTTTTCCTAGGATTTTTTTTTTGATGATTTATTTTTTATGCCTATATATGGGGATTTAAAGGTGTCAAGAAATATTTTGTTACTTGGTTGATATTCAATTTTACAAAATAAATTTTAATTTTATTAATTTAAAAAATTTATAGTTTAGAAGACCAAAATTGAGGTTTTGGCAAATATTCATTTATTTTTTTTTCTAGTTAATATCAAGGACTAGATTTTATGCGCGTATTAGTTGATGATTCACGGTTAAGTGATGACATGACTTTTTTCTTTCTGTCTTTTTTTCTCTCTCTCATCTCCTCTACTCAAAGTCTATTTTGGTCTCGCAAAAAAAAATATATATCATATCATTATCTTTTTATGTCAATTTTAGGTCTCACTCCTTTGATTGATATTTTTTTTTCTTTGGATTTTTTTTAGTTGAGTTTTGTTTTCAATTTTATTCTTTAATATTGGGTCAATTTAAAATTGAACTTCGTGATTTTTTTTTTTTGTG
>Ga0307517_10006057_pt1 | contig 18021 bp, 18 predicted proteins | sample 23_EM_MG_FD_194515 | JGI IMG/M metagenome (GOLD analysis project Ga0307517, IMG submission 194515) | Populus trichocarpa ectomycorrhiza microbial communities from riparian zone in the Pacific Northwest, United States - 23_EM | ecosystem: Host-associated > Plants > Roots > Unclassified | place... | reverse complement strand
GCCCAGGTCACAACATGGATATAAGTTTTCCTTCAGACTACGTCCCTGGTTCCTCATATTTGCTCGTCTTGAATACCCTTTGCCTGTCTCTCAATATTTCCCTGTTATTTGCTTGTCTCCCCCCATATCTGCTGGTCTGCATCGTACATCCGCATTGCTGTTGGATTCGATTTAGGGCAAACCCTAATCTGGGGTAACACGTGTATTTATTTCGGGCAGTGAACTGTAATTACAGGGCATGTTTCCACCATCCATCATAGCATAGTCAATTGATGAATCGTTACCTTGGTCTCCAACCACCACTGCTCTTTTAATCCTTTTGGCCGCCCCTCATTATGTTACTTTTTGAAACCGTCAAGGTAAATTTCTTGCACCAAAACTTGCAAGCAAAACATTTTGTAACAACCTCTTAGTCGTTTGCAGACGTCCTCCTCACTGATCAAGGAGTCGAAACGTCTTCATTTCTCGAAGCTTCCGATGGTCTGGTGAAGATGTTCGGTAAGTTGAGTTACTTCTGCAAGCTTGATGCATGGATCACTTTCAGATCTCCTTGGTTCGCCTGTCTTCCAATTCGTGAAAGCAGACCTACGGGGGAACATAGGTGTATGTATTCCTTCCTCCTTAATCCAAGGACCACCATGGCAACTATCGTTCAGGGTGTTCGTGCTAGGTATGAATCCGCTGGAAGTACCTCGAATACCCTCGAAGGCTTGCTCAAGTCGGAGAGGTTAGAAAGCCAGGATCACGCAACGGGCTGTCTTGTCCGTCTTATTCGGTGTGTGTATTTTTATTCCAGTGCAAAAGTTCCATTCATTAGTTATCCATATTAGAGGCCTAAATTTGACATGCAAAGCTTTGCAACACATGCAGAAAAACCCAAACACTGAATTATACACCTGTTTTCAATTATCATACGATCAGGTGTTACGGCACCATCATTCGTGGGTCATCAACTCTCTTGCCTACGTGAGCTATTTCTCATATGATCCATTCTTATTCTGATTACGATCATGCTCGGTGTGTATACCCCTTTTTTTTTTTTCATAACCATACTCTTCCTTCCTGATTTCCTGATTTCCCGCCCTAATGGCCGTCCTTCCTTCATCTCCACGGACAAACATTCCACCAATTCTCTATAGCTGGCCATCCGTTCCACTCCACACCGTCGCGATTTCTACTCCCAAATTTCTCAAGGAGGGGACGTAGAGAAATTCGACGCCGAGCTCGCCAAATGGCTTGCCGCTCTTCACGAGATTGTTCAGCACATGAGCAAGTTCTTAGAAAAAGACAGCTTCGGGCGAGTTTGAATTTCCATGGCCGGTTTTCTTTCTTTCTACCTGATTCCCTTCATCGCAATCCTTTGCCATTTAGTCCTTAATTTATTACACAAACACTTTAATAAACGCTTCTCGAGTAGAAAGGACCTCAGACGTTCCGACCATAGAGTGGTTACGATTTCGAACACCGCGGCCGAAGATAAGGGCAAAGAGCACGACACCTTTAATAAATGCTGTTTCGTATCCACTTATCTAACGTCTCAAGGATTTCTCAAGCACTGACAGCCTTGAGTTCATGGATCAAAATTAGTCGAGTCTGTCATGTTAGTCCTTTATAAGTACTAGGTGATGTCAACTCTACTGATGGCCTCTGGACTCTGGAGGACTCGCTTGGATTATTCCCAATGACTCCATCAACCTTACGCAAAGCGTGATTCAAATTGGAAGCTAATGCCAGAACTCAGAATCGCTGTACCACGATAATGTGCCGTATGAGTGGATAGAAAACGCCAATCCTATTGGAACTATTCCTCAAATTGAGAGGTCAACTCGGAAGTCAAGGTAGATGGGGTGTATTCGAGTACGAAAAATCTTGTTTGAGCGAAGGGAGTGAGTAAAGGACTGTAATGAGAAAAGAGTGTTACAAGTGACCCGCCGAATCCTAGTTCACTTTCACGAAACTCGCACTGGCACCCAAACCACGCGTCGAACTTTCTTTGAGCTCCCAGCACCACATATAGCCAGAATGATGAAGCCGATTATCAGACCAATCTGAAGGATAACCATGCCACGGCATTAGTGTGTTTGTTATAGGGTAGATGCAGATAAAACAGGAGAACGATTTGTAGGGCAGTTTCTCGTAAAATCCGCAAATTCAAGAGGCATACTCACAATCAGTGACGAATAATTGTTACGCCGTAAGTCCTGATCTCTGAGACGAGGGGGTGTTTGTCAGGGCAAGTTGTTCAAACTGCAAGGGCAAAAAAACGTACGTGGCATCGAAAATGACGAGTTTGCTTATACCCCACTGCCCCAGGCCTGGCAGGATTTTTATATCGACGGTATAGTTGAGGTTTCTGTCCATCCCACTCTCCCAGAACAAGACCTGGTCCTGAGAAGCGATGGTTGTGGCTTTAAGGGCTTGGCCGAGGGTACTATTTAGCGCTAAGCTGGAAGGACTTTTGGATATCGGATAAGTTGGGACTTTGAACGGATTACGAGAGAGGAGGCGCCAGACTCACTCTGTAGTGCGAACAGGTGGGGTTATCTTGACATTGTATGGTGCTCCTGACGCCGGTATCATCGGGCCATAAAGAAAGAATGCAGAACATTTGGAGAGAGTAAAGGAAAGGACAGAAGATACATTGTCTGTGGCTGTGGTGAGCATTGAGGGATTGAATGTGGTTTCTGTAGGCAGCCAGGTCAGTGACGAGCGATGAAAAAAAAGGGGGATGGCGTACTCTCAGGGAACCAATTTCCATTGAATGTGAAAAAAGGATTGGGAGTGTAAACCGAGTTTGAACTAATGGTTGCGGCGATTGAGCTCTCACTCCATCGCGTGCTACCACAACATGTCAGCAGCTGGTTTGTGGAAAAAAAAAATGCGGACCTATTGGCTCCAGTGGAGATACTGAGCTGGAGTTCCTTTACAGTAAGGTTTCCGCCATTTAGATTGGTCAGCACGACAGTGTGGTATGCCAAGGTTAGACCAGTTTTGCTCAGCAATACTTCTGCCTTGGTTCTCCCCTCATCAACGACTTCACGCGTCGGCGGTTGTCCGTCAAGGGAAAGCATATAGGTAGGAGGACCTTGGGTCATATTAACATATCCATTTATCGTGATCGCCGTTCCTTTCCAGGAGAAATGGAGGGACGCGTTTGGTGCAATGGTATTGTGTGACTTGGGGAGGGTTTGCCAGCCTGAACTCACTGGACCGTCGCCATAAGGAGAGTAGATATTAGTGCCAGCACGATCGGAAAGCTTGAAACTGTAGGAGGAAGGGTCTTGCATGAGGGGAGAAGGAATGGGGATTTGAAACGAAAGGGCGACGCCATTTTATTTGCTTTATTTCAAGGGAAACAGTTTACAGAGTCAGACCTGAAAATTAAGGTACAGTACACCATGATATGGATTGGGCGCTTACTGTGACAGAACTTAAATTTTGACCTCCACGAATAGACAGTAACCGCGCTAACCGAGAACGTTGTTGGCGACGATTGTGTTCAGTCTTGGTCACACAATCCATTTCATCGGCACTTTGCCTCAGGTTCCTAACCATTCGTACACCTACTATGAGGGGGTATAAACAATGTGGTTGTTGAGCTATGCCAGTGTAACTCAAAATAGTATTTCACCATATATGTAATTATCCCAGGTTACTTTGGTCCAAGCTCTGCGTCTCAGGGAATGGTCAGGGTGCGGGTAGATCCACCTTACCACCAAACAGCATCTTCCCCACATGCACACAATGAAACGTCCGGAGTTCCTCCGTCGGTATGATTTTATGATAACTGCTGTCAGGAACGCCGTAGCATTAATCGCACAAAGTGCACTCTGAAATGAAATGTGCGACGTCGAGTAAACCTCATGGTAAAAGAACAATTCCATTGGGGGGGGGGACTTACAATAAGGTTGCGGCATTGGAGATAGAGAAGCGCAAATAACATCTTCAATTCCGCGTCCACTCAGAGTGGAAGACACGTTTAGTGCCGGTCAGAATATACTCATCAAGGCATCGATCGATATCCCAGGAGGCATATCCTCTCTTTCTTCTGAAGAGGCGGTGGAAATCTTCTCCAGCAGTCGCAACGGGAGGGCTGCTTTTAGGAGCCTGATTTTTCCTATTGCTCCTATGTCCTTTGGGTTTAGTGGACTTACGATTGGTATAATTATTCGACTATTATCCTCAACACCCACCTCATCTCTCCATTATGCCTATGTCTCCTCGAAATTCTATCCACACTGAGGCCACTGCATACCCGTTCATCCCCCAATTCCGGCTCTGCCTCTGAACTCTACCAACGGGCAGAGATTGGACAGCAAAGGCCACTATCCATGCAAAGATCTAGAGGGTTGAATACATAATGCCGATTCCGTGACATCACTGTCTCGTCACTGTCACCCGCTCATCCCTTCTCAACTCCGTACCATGGCGTCTAACAAACCTAATAAGCTGGCATTCTTGTCTATGCCCGCGCCTGCATCCTATGTGGCAGGTCTTGGACGAGGGTTGGTTCTTTATTATGCATATTATACTATTCACAAGCGTTTTTCAGAGCCTCGGGCTTTACCACACGCTCTGATATAGGTCCCGCACGCGAGGGACCGTCTGCAGAAACTATTGCGTAAGTTTGGACCTTTTGTACTCTGCCTTTATTGACTTGCCTTAGTGAAGCTCAAGCTCGTCGCGGAGAAGAGCCCGAAATAGACCCCGAACAGTTTCAAGATCCAGACAATGAATATGGTCTTTTTGCGGGGACTACTTATGAAGAAGATGACGAGGAAGCAGACAAAACCTATGAATCAGTAGATCAGGCTATGGATTCCCGTAGGAGGTTTCGTAGGTGTGTTTCTACGGTTAGTGTTATGTTCTCAATCTAACCACACTCTTGCATAACCATTTCAGAGAAGCACAAGAGCAAGCCGAGGTATCAAAACTTCGCGCAGAGAAGCCCAAGATTCAGCAACAATTTGCCGACCTCAAACGTGGATTGTCTGCTGTTACCGATGCCGAATGGGAGGGTATACCAGAAGTCGGAAATCTGACGAGGAAGAAGCGGAGACGTGAAGAACGTACCTACGTTGTTCCGGACAGCATATTAGTCAGCGATCGTAGTAAGACAGAGTTTGAGAACTCTCTCGATCCACGCCAGCAACAGGTCAGCCTTTAAAATTCAGTTGGATTTATTACTGATAGTTACTCCAGACTGGGGGGTTTGAGACTCCAGCTGATTCAGGAACGTTGACGAATTTCGTTGAAATAGGTCAAGCCCGTGATAAAATTCTGTCACTCAAGCTCGACCAGGTTCGTCCATTTCACTGACAACGTTTGTTACGTCCTCAACTCAGAATCTTTTCTTGAAGATGTCGGCTGGTATGGCAAGCTCCGGTACTGCAACGTCCGTCGATCCAAAAGGCTATCTCACATCGCTTGATAATGTCGTCATTAAGTCGGATGCCGAGATTGGTGACATCAAACGGGCAAGATTGTTATTTGACTCCCTCATCAAATCGAATCCGAAACACGCGCCTGGGTGGATTGCGGCCGCGTGCTTAGAGGAGCATGCTGGGAAGATGGTTGCAGCTCGGAAACTCATAAAGCAAGGCTGCGAAAATTGTCCAAAGAGCGAGGATGTATGGCTAGAAGCTGCAAGGTTACATGTAAGAAACGACATAATTCCTTTTGTCTGAATACTTATTTCGAGACAGAATAACGACGACGCGAAAGTCATCTTCGCCAACGCAGTTCAACATGTTGGTCAGAGTGTCAAAATTTGGCTAGCGGCCGCAGATCTGGAACAAGACGTCAAGGCCAAAAAGCGGGTTTTACGCAAAGGTGCGTCTATGTTTGATTTCGTCAGGTGGTGGCTGAGGGAGCACCAGCCTTGGAACATATCCCAAATTCGGTTCGATTGTGGAAAGAGACAGTCAATCTCGAAACGTCTCCGATCGATGCTCGTATCCTGCTTTCTCGTGCAGTTGAAGTAATTCCACTCTCGGTTGAACTCTGGCTCGCCCTAGCTCGCCTTGAAACACCAGACAAGGCCAAATCTGTACTCAACAAAGCTCGCAAAGCTGTCCCTACCTCACACGAAATTTGGATTGCTGCTGGACGACTACTCGAACAGGAAGCACTTCTTCCGTCTAAATCACCCGCACAGCAGGTCAAAGAACTAGATCAGGTTGACAAGACGATCGAGGCCGCAGTGCGAGAACTGCGTCGACACCAAGTTCTTCTCACTCGTGAACAATGGCTGAAGGAGGCGGAGAAGTGTGAGTCTGAAGGAAGTGTAAGGACGACTGAAGCCATCGTAAAGGCTACAGTAGCAATGGAGATTGAGGAAGAGGATAGGTACGATACCTGGCTCAGCGATGCAGAAAGCGCGGAGAACCGGGGTATGATCGGCACTGCTCGAGCTGTCATCGCTTATGCGTTGAAGGTGTTCCCTGATCGGAAGAATCTGTGGCAGAGAGCGGCGGAGTTGGAGAAGGCTCATGGGAATCCGCAGAGTCTGGGTGCCATCCTCAGTCGCGCTGTGGATCATTGTCCTCAAGGGGAGGTACTATGGTTGATGGCTGCGAAGGAGAAGTGGCTGGCTAACGACGTAACCGCCGCTAGAGAAGTCTTGGACCGTGCTTTCATCGCAAATCCCGAAAGTGAACAAATTTGGTTGGCAGCCGTGAAGTTGGAAGCTGAGAATGGGGAGTTCGCAGCGGCAAGGGAATTGTTAATTCGCGCCAGGACAGTTGCTGATACAGAACGGGTGATTATTGATCTGAATTATCTTTGTTCATCCATTCATCGTCGTTCTAGATCTGGATGAAGTCGGTCATTTTCGAGCGTCAGCAAGGTCAAATCGACACTGCACTCGAAACTCTCAGAATAGCTCTACAAAAGTTCCCCAAGTTTGCGAAGTTGTATATGATTCAAGGTCAGATTCACCAAGACAGGAAAAATTACATGGCGGCGAGAGCATCGTATGCTGCTGGAGTCAAAGCCTGCCCGAAGATTCCCACGTTGTGGATCCTTGCTAGTCGACTTGAAGAGGCTGATTGTAAAAGTATCAAAGCTCGTGCACTCCTTGAGAAGGCGCGACTCGTTAATCCAGCTAACGAGCAGTTGTGGGCGGAGTCGGTAGGGGTTGAAGAACGTTCAAGTGGGCCGGGCCAAGCGAAGGCTATGCTTTCCAGGGCACTTCAGGAGTGCCCTGCGTCTGGGGTTCTCTGGTCAATGGCACTTTGGGCCGAACCTCGAGCGTCGCGAAAGACTAAAAGTGTTGATGCCCTCAGGAAGACGAAGGACAATCCTATCATTGTATGCACTGTTGCGAGGGTTCTATGGACAGACCGTGTTATCGAACGCGCTCGAGAGTGGTTCAGTCGAGCAACTGCTACAGATCCAGATCTAGGGGATAACTGGGGATGGTGGTTAAAATTTGAAAGGGAGCATGGGACAGAAGAACAGAGGGAAGCAATTCGAATCAAGTGTGCTGCAGCAGCGCCACACCATTCACCCATTTGGCAGAGCGTTGCCAAAGACACGAGGAATACGCGCAAATCGACGCGAGAGATTCTCGAAATAGTAGCCGACCTATTGAACTAGTTGTAAATAGCCTAATTGTATATTCTACGATGCGGGGTAATTATTTATCATTGCATTGTACACATTCTAATTTATGTCAATAATAACAACTCGATGATACTGTGCCATTTCGAACGGTTCAGCTGTACCAGATTTTGGCCCATCTGGACCGGTTTAGGAAAAAAGCCATCTAAAACCATTCAATTTACGTTGTGTCGTACCGTACCCTAGGCCAGAATCGACAATCACATAAATGTACATTGTCAGTCAAGCTAGTCAAGCGTTAGCAGCGGGGATACAAAACCGTGTTTTGGATCAAAGCAAATGCAAACAACCTCACAACATCGTCTGACGACACCACCAACTACTTTGAAGATGTCCAACACAAAGAAAACAATGTTGGTGAGTATCAATTATTGCCCAGATTGCTTAATCTGCGAAACTTCTGCCTTGTTGTCGAATTTGGCGGCAAATATCCACGAGCTATGGATGGATTATTTGAATTGCATGTGGATAACATTCGTCCTCCTAGAAATCCAAATTGATTCAAAATCTGATTCCAACTTTCCCTTGTTTTCCAGGAATCGAACTTTAAACGCTTTGTTGAGGTTGGACGCGGTATGTTGTGTTGGTCTACATGAATTCCAAAGTAACGTGTCGTTAGTCGTCCTTCTTAGATCGGGTTCACACTCCAACAGAATAGCTGTAATTACCGAGATTATTGACCATAACAGGGTGAGTTTCTCCTGGAGTGAGTATTGCTTGACCAATGATCGATCTCCTACAGGCCATTATCGACGGCCCAACGACTGGTGTCCCACGACAGTCATTTCCCTATAAACATCTCACCCTAACACCTTTGAAGGTGGCTGGTCTCCCCCGTAGTGCACGTACGCAGGTGGTCAAAAAATTGCTGGAAAAGGAGCAAGTAGCCGAGAAGTGGAACAAGTCCCGGTGGGCGCAGAGGAGGTCTGCTATCGAAAAAAGACGAGCCTTGAATGATTTTGCACGGTTTAATGTCATGCTTGCAAAGAAGAAGAGGAGAGATTCAGTTCGCAAAGCTCTTGCGAAGACAAAGGCCTGATTCCTTGCGTCCTCAGTCGTATAGTAATGTCATACAATTTGTCGGCCAATGCCTATACGGGTGATTTGTCAGCATGGGATGATATTTGGCAAAAGTACTCGTCATTAGTACCACGGCGCGCTGTTAAACCCATCACCGGGAAATGGCATCTACGGAAGGTCTTTCGCGACGACGAGTTGCTACCTCGGCTGCCTCTTCCTTATACAATAACAATAACGAGGACCTACATGGCAGCTCCAACGGCAGCTCAAATCTAGGAAGCAGAGATGGCTCACCGCCAATGCAACACGCGGGTTCTGCATTCGAACGAGGTAACAAGATTGCATTCGACCCAAGAGATTTGCAGGAAGGAGCCAGTGAGGAGGCAAGGATTGGGGGCAAAATGCCCCGTTTGACCATAATGGAAGAGGTGCTTTTGTTAGGGCTGAAGGACAAGCAGGTTAGCCAAAGCAAGGTGGATGCATAAAATACCTGACACTCGTGCCTTACAGGGCTATTTATCCTTCTGGAATGACAATATTTCGTACGCACTACGAGGATGTATCCTCATCGAACTCGCACTCAGGCGGAGGATAGCTGTTGTGAAAGACCCGAATCGGAGGCGCCTACCTATCTCGGAACGGTTGATTGAGGTTATCGACGACAAACAGACGGGAGAAACGATTCTAGACGAAGCATTGAAGATGATGAAGGGACAACAAGCCATTGAAAAGCTAAGCATCAACTCCTGGGTTGATCTGATGAGCGGTATGGTTTTCTTTCTTTTGACACTGCCGTTTCCTCATTTCTTTGCCTTATGGCTATGCAAAGGAGAAACATGGAACGTGATGAAAATTGGTTTCCAGCTAAAACAAGTGCGCGAACGCCTCGCCAAAGGTCTCGTAGATAAAGGAGTTCTGCGCACTGAGAAACGCAACTTCCTTCTTTTTGACATGGCCACTCATCCGGTTGCCGATGTTCGTACAAAAGAGTCCATCGTTTGTCGCTTAGTCTCCTTGTTGACCTCAACCACCTCGGCCATCCCTCCAGCTGCGCTCGACAAGGAGGCAGTGCAGTGTCGCCATCTGAGGGCTGTGTGCTTGGCTTGTGCGGCCTACACAGCGAGTGTGTTGGACAACGCTTTCGGAAGACTAGGGTATGAAGAGAGGGAGGCGGCTTTTCAGCGATGTGACGAGATTCTTGCCGAATTCATCACCTTTCCGTTTGGAACGGCCAACGGAGTTTCTGTACCTGCTACAGCGGCAGGAAGGAGGAGGCAGGCAACAAGAATCGCCACTGGAGTTGCTGGGGTGGAGGCAAATTCACGGGAGGCCGTGATGGGATTAGTTTCAGAAGTGAAGAAGGAAGCGATGGGCGGCGACGACGATACCGGGTTTGAGGTTGTCGCTGGCGTAATGGAAGTGCTCTCAAAACTGGATTCCCTACTCTGAAACTGCCAGATTAAATTCAGAATATCCGACATCGAATTCACAAACCACGATTTTATTTATTTCTCGATTTGTTTTTATGTAAACAAAGACTTGTCACTGTGCATAATGTTATTACATAACTAACGTCACACTAACGACGACATACCCAATGTCCCAAATTTCTTCATCACTCCTATTGTGCGAAGCACTGGGCTTCTCTCCTCAACTTCTCCTGGACGATATTATAAACATCGCAAATAACGCGGTTCAAGATGGAGTCAATGGCATGGAGGAGTTTCTCCAAAAATGGGTGGATGAACGCATTTCCCGCGATCGCCCCTCTCATTTGAGCACAGAAGCGACGACTCATGAAGTAGAACAGGGCTTGGTTGCGTTTCAGACGTTGTTGGAATACCATACAGACATTGCCTTTGATTTCTTTGAGGCGTGGTGTCTACGCAACGTATTCATGATTCCCCCGGACTTGCCGATTGTGCTACCTCATCAAGCAGGCCTGGATCTCATTACGTCTCCAGAACAGGAGCAGGATGTGGCCCAAGAATTAGATGCTTTGCGAAAAAAACTCGACAATGTGCTTTACCTCTTATAATTACTCTTCCGTTTCTGCAACACTCACCCGTCGCTTAGGCACGAAAACTCAACAGACTTATTCGTCGCGGTATCAGAACCTCCAACAGGCAGCTTGCTCTCGCCCAAACACGGTCGACGCGTCTAGAATCTCTTTTTGCCTCCCTTGAGGCACAGGATGAACTTCCGCCCAAGTTTATCGAGATGTACCAGATGATATCATCGTTGCCGCCTCTCAACATACAGCCAACTATCAATTTGACAGAACCCGGGAAGCGCCAATGGGAAATAAATCAGACCGGCTACGTAAATTGGGCTCTACAGCAATTATTGGCGAAGGGCAAGGTTGGAGAGAGTGGTCATGCAAATGTCGATAAGCTAGATGCGACGGCTGCAGAGGTTGCGACAGGTGAAGAATTGCAACAAGCATTGCATTCTTTTGAAGCGGGATGTGGCTATAGAAAATAATTGTCGAGTTGGTAACTACTAAATTAAGTATAAACGAATGGAAGTTATGAATGAAGGATTGCCGTGCAAGGGTGAGTGATATTACCAAAGATAGGGAATGGGTGGTAAGGAATGAAGACAAGAAAGAACGATGGAAATGACTGGGAGGGGACGATCTTCGGGTACCCATGCTGGGCAGTCTTCCTCCAATAGTGACTATGCTGGCACTACGCTCTGTGGATTGTGAAAGACATCCGTTGGGTCGATCGTAGCCTTTATCTGCCGAAGTTGGGGAAGATTAGATCCCCAATATGCTAACTGGCTGTCTGAAAGGCGCGGGTCGATGTAGCCAGGGTACGCGCCAAAATTAGTGCCAGGCAGTGACGCTGCTATGAGATTGTTGATACCGTTTAAGAAATCAATGGTGGTTTGTGAAACCCTTCCCACTGTGACGGCGTAAGACTGCATCCAATAGAGAGAATTGCGATGAGCATATGCGGTAGCGTTTGTATGGACGTCGTTTATTGCACCACCTACGAGATTAAAGATCACGAACCATGTCGGGGTGCCCGAGGTTTGGTTCGTCAAGTATTGGAAGAGAGCATCGATCCCCGAAGTGGGGATCAGCGCCTGCGGTGAGAATGAGAGGGACTTGGAATAGAACCAGGTCGGAACATCAGTGATGAGTTGGAGGAAGACCTCTTCACCCCAGTGTGCCACTAGCCCCTTCCAGTTTGTGAATTCGACAGCGGAGCTTCTGTTGCTGCTCGGAAAGCGATTTTCAAGTTGAAATGCATCAAATTCGGCTTTAGTGCCAAAGTATGTTCCCGAAACGACAATGCTGTTGTGGGAGACCGTGAAGACGCTAGCAAATTTCCGACTGAGAGTCGGGTCTGAGATCAGTGACTGCCACTCTTTGAACAAGTCGGCGTTGGATCTGGCCTCACCCAGGTTGAAAGTATAAGAGTATTGGACCGCAGAGCCCGGGGCAGGTTCCGTACGAACCTTGAATTCGGTAACAATCCCAAAGCTGGCGCCGGCTCCTTTGATAGCGAAGAGGACGTCCGGATTCTTTGTGGCTGAAGCCAAGATAGTAGTAGAGTTGGCGAGTACAACTTCGGCCTCGAGGATATGATCAAGGGCCATTCCCCACATGCGCGACGTTGGACCTTGGCCCCCAATCGTTGCATGTCCACCAATGCCAATGCTAGGACAAGTGCCATGAGCCATTGCCCTTCCTCCAGCATCGTGCAGCTGTCGGGTCACATCCTGCAATGGTGTGCCCGCTCCAATGGTTGCAATATGGGTGACCGGGTCTATGGAGAAGTAGCGGAAGTTTTTCATGTCGACGACAACAGCGCCGTCTGAACCTCCGAGTCCTTCACATGAATCTGACATCAGATAAGTCGAACTTGGATAGCATAACTATTTTCTTCACCATGGTTGCCATAGCTGTGACCCCCACTCCTCGCCTGAACCTTATAGCCTCCTTGCGTTGCACAACGCACAAGCCTTTCAATTTCCAAGGAAGAATTTGGAAACGTCACTGCTGCAGGTTGGACTGGAAAGTCCAAGTTGTACGCCATGAGCCGGTAGAGAGGGTCGCTTGGGAAGGCAACGCGACTTACATCCCCTGCAACCGCAGCCAAGAGACACGTCTGAAGAGGACTGCCGAAGTTGACCATTTCAATACTGTGTGACCATTGCTTCAACGCTTGTGGCTAGTGGCTAGTGTCACACCAAGTCACAATTCTTCTCTCTTGCCATTCTCCACCGACATGGCATCGTCAGATGTAGCGTTGACGCAAATTCTTGTCCGACTCGAGGCCTTGCAAGTCGCTCAGCAAACTATGCAGGCCAAGGTGACTTTTGCAGCTTCTCTATACGCACCCGGCTCATTCCCGGTCAGCTTGACTCCCTGGAAAAGGCCCCAACGACTCCTTTGGAGCCAAAGGTCGTCCTGCCTCCGGCATCCCCGCCTCGTCAGACACAGCCTACCGCAGCTCCGAGCCCGGGAACCTCACCCCTTTCCATGGCATTGAAGCAAGGGCCGTATTCCGACAATGAGAGGGAGAAAGTCTTGTATCCTGGCCGGGTAAATCTGACGAGTATATCCTTCCTGAACTGCTTTCGTATTACTGCTTATGATTATTGTAGCTTACCCTGATCAGCATGGAATCGCCCCACATCCTCTTCGCTGGGGTTCTGCTGACCCTACCGAACGAGGACCAGTCGTTTGTTCACGCCTTACTTCTTCTATCAAGTATCGCAACGCCATTGGGGCTCATTCTGGCTCATATTCCATATATCGCGCACTTTCTATTGCTATGGGGACCCTTTCACCCACACATAAACCTGACTATAGCCTCACTTCGCCTCCCATCGATTTTCCACCTAATCAGGCTTGGGCAGATCCCAAAAAGATTGTCTCTTTTGACCCTTGGGGCCATGTCGTTCCAGACGTTTTCAAACATGAGATCGAAGACCTTGGCTTAGATATTCGTCCAAGCATAGCCATCACCAAGGCTCATTTGAAAATGAGCGAATTAGACGATGCGGCGAGAAAAGGGACAATCAAAGTCGATGGTTCCATCGTATTGCGAAGCCAACCACTGAAGAATATCGATGGTACACCAAGCGACGCAGAGCCCGGAGTCGAGGTGAACGTCGGGAAAGCGGCTGTTGAACCTGTGTGGCATTTACCCGGTGTAGCGGAGAGGTTTGGGATGTGAGTATTCCTACCATGATTATTTTTTCGACTGATAATTCACGAATTATTTAGTTCAGAGAGCCTGCTTAGGCGTGCGCTATTTGAAGATACTGGTGGAATGTATCCAGAGCTCATCACTCGTCCCGACGTTAAAGTATTCCTTCCGCCAATCGGAAATCTTACTGTATATATATGTGCGATTTTACTTCCCATTTTCTGCAGTTATCTAATTACCCCTTCGCAGTCGGTAACCCAGCTTATCTTTCCGACGAAAATAAAGTTCTGACCCTTAGAGTTCACGACGAATGTGAGTTTATACTTGATTTGTGACTCTGAAATTTACGCGTCTATGGTGTTCAGGCAACGGCTCTGATGTTTTTGGCTCCGACATTTGTACATGCAAGCCATACTTAACCTATGCAATCGAAGAATGCATTCGTGGTGCCCAGGATGGCGGCGTCGGCGTCGTTGTCTATTTCCGCAAAGAAGGCCGCGCTCTGGGAGAGGTCACAAAGTTTGTACAATGCTACATGACCCGTTTTTCATCCAGTAATATTCGATCAGATATCTTGTCTATAACCTCCGCAAACGCGGCGGGGACTCCGCAGACAAATATTTTAAATCTACTGAGATCATCGCAGGCGTCAAGGATATGCGTTTCCAGGCCCTTATGCCTGACGTCCTGCACTGGCTAGGGATAAAGAAAGTGGATAAATTGGTTTCGATGAGTGATATGAAGTATGACGCTATTGTGAAAAGCGGAATTCCGATTTGGAAACGATATGATATACCAGGTAAGTAACTGCACCGTCTTTTTATAGAACATAGCTTCTAATAAACCTTCAGACCATCTCATCCCACCGGATTCACGTGTCGAAATTGATGCAAAGATTGCTGCAGGGTATTTTTCGAGTACGAAACAGCTTACCGATGAGGATCTCGTAAAAACTGTGGGCAGAACGTGGGAGGAAACGGAGCACTGAATTTCATCTACTTAGGTTCGAAAAGCCGGTAGTTTCGGGGGTTCCATTAACTGTGTTCGAACTGAATTTACTAGAATCATTGGTCATTACGGAGTTCATGGCAACATGAATATATTTGAAAGATAACAAACCAGATTTTGTTGACCACCATGTTAAGTGCTTGGCTCGTGTGTCCCTTTCGTCGATGCGAATCGGTCGTGTTGCAGCTGCCTGGGCGGGACTTGGTCATGAAAAGGTTGATCAAGGTGAGGGCACCAATCGCACTATGACATGCTGATAGACTGTTGCGACAGGGGATGGTCAGGACTCAAGACATGGATCACTCGTTTCGTGTCCGTCTGCTTTCAACGTAAATCGGCTAACACCGCCAGTCATTGCTTGATGCGCCAGTTCTGACGAATTCTCAGCGTTGATAATAAATGCTCGTTCACTTGCAATGGCTAAGACATGCGTCATGACTACTTTACACATCGAGAGTCAACACCTTATCTTCAAACTTGTCGAACGGCATCTAAGAGCTATCAAAAGCAGCAAGCTTTCTGCCAGGTATCATGATGTTCTTTGTACCTATATTGTAATTAGTACCTATATTTTCACACCTCCTTCGTCTTCAGTTTGCCATCCTCTATATACAGCCGACCTTTGAGAGCCAAGTCAAACTTCTCCTTGGTCATAACCTCTCCGGTTTCCAAGAACAGAGCTCGAAGTCCCTCCCTCATCCCTTCGCTTCCAAATTCCAGTGAATTTATCTGTAACTGAGCCACGTTAAAATCGCATCGGAGACTTTCTACCTCATCAACTGTTGCGCGCACGACGATGCATGTGTTGTCTTCAACTGTTTGAGAGTCCATGACCACGAATGCGCGTCGAGTGTACCCGTCGCTCGGCACGATATTCTTCACAAACCAATCGCCAACTTGTTTGATGCTTTCACCGACGAATGGTGAAAGAAATGCCTTTGCAGGTCTCGTCGTTCCACTGGTAATAGTGGATAAATCCTTGCTGGTAATGAATGCTATCTCATCGCTGAGGGTGCAGTCATCGACACCGAAAAATTGTTTCTTCCTTTCTTCGACAAAATTTTCAATGCATTGGAGAAAAGAGTCGAGGGTCTGACGAGTATTTTGAATATTTTTTGCACGAGTGTGTATCCGCGAATTGAGAACAACTTACGGCTTCAGGAATCTCTGATATACAGATCACTGGTGTATGACCGTCATCCATGGCTGCAATATTCGACAAAGAACTTGAAGGACAAGAACTGGGATGATGGACAAAGATAAGACTCTTATTGTTTACCACAGCCACGGCACAGCTGCATTTGTGACGCAGATCTCAGCACTCGGCGCCCAATTTACATACGGCCCATTGAACTGTAACTAACTGGTGAGCACAGCACCCACCGTTTGGTCACCCTCGATTTTCTTGCTTCCCTCCAACTCCATTCTCTCAAAAATTTCAGGGTTCACTAAGGCAGTCAGTCGGAGTATATTCCGAGTGTTTTTATGTACAGTAGTGTCAAGGTCTCTCTTGAGTATTGATATCGATCGTGCATCAATCAGAATTGGAGGTTTGTTGTTACAGATTTGTCTACCCTAGTTAAAACACCATACGTTCTGAAAGATGGTTTCATGGCTTCACAAGCCCTACCATGTGCGTAACAATTCAATATTCAATATTCAATCTTTACCCCGGTCTGACCCTAAAGATACAAATATGCAGAGGCTGGTCCCTGGATGCCACACTCGACTTCCGTGGACTGGAATCCACCTAGACGTCGCTGGTCGACACAATACACTCAGTGACAATGATCCCTGGTGGCATCTTTGCATATCTTCTTCTCCTTCTGAGCTGGACTCTGACGGTTTTGGGGGCCAACTTCCACAACACTGACACAGGGCCGCCCCCTGCGGGAATGTCTGGGATATACCACGACAAAGACAACAAGGTTCTTCATACCTACTACGGCACCAATGACCTTGAAGAACACATGGTTCACCTACTAGAAAATCAGAAGCAATTTCCCGATAATGCGCGGCAGTACAGTGTTCCGAAGGAACCCAGCACCTGGAACCGCGAAAAAGCCATGGCGCTCTCTGACTTGGAGCCCTTGCCGGACACCGCCCGAGATGAGAAGCCACCGAATTTTGTGAAGCACGATGGTAACTCCGTGTCCGTGAAACGTGTCCCAGCAGAAGAATCAAGTAAGCATTTCCTTGATTAAACACAATATCACATGAACCAATTTTGATACCAGATACTGAGAGCACCCTGCTCTCCGTGGTCGCCAGGAAAGCACGAGCAAAAGGGGCACGGGGGACGAAAGTCGAATTTCATGCCAACCCCGCGCCAGGTTGGACTCCACCTGCCTCATCAATTTTGTCTTCAACATCAAGTGCCGGGCCCTCAACATCAGGAACCTTGTGTACTCGTGATGTTGTTGAACTTTACCGTCGTGCCTTAGTCGATGGTGACGATGAGCAGGTAAATGTCTCCAGATTCATTTGGGATCAAACTTACCCATCTTATTAAACAGCTGGAATACCTCTCCAGACGCCAATCGTGCATGCTCCCGCCGCCAAAGACCAATACCAAAGTCGCAACCGATACAAAGAAGGCTGTACCCAATGCAAAGGGAAATGCAGCAATCCCTGCGAAAGCTGAACGCCAACTCAGCCAGTCCCGGAGCACGACACCCAAGTCTGGGAACTCTGTGCCCAAAGGCACTCTGAAAGAAGGAATGAGGTCTGCCGTTCGTCCAACTTCTCGTCGTTCGGCAGCTCGTGCAGCTTCTCGTCGTCCAGCAGCCCGACCTGCATCTCGTAATTCGGCATCAGCTCGTCGCCCAGCATCTCGCCGTCCAGCACCTCGTCGTCCAGCAGCTCGCCCTGCATCTCGCCGTCCTGCATCTCGCCGACCAGCACCTCGTCGTCCAGCTGCTCGAACTGCATCTCGTCGTCCAGCAGCTCGTCGTCCAGCAGCTCGCCCAGCAGCCCGAACTGCATCTCGTCGTCCCGCAGCTCGTCGTTCGGCAGCTCGTCCAGCATCTCGCCGTCCAGCACCTCGTCGTCCAGCAGCTCGCCCAGCTTCTCGTCGTCCAGCTGCTCGCCCGGCTTCCCGACGTCCAACTTCAGCAGCTCGCCCTGCATCTCGCCGTCCAGCACCTCGCCGTCCAACATCTCGTCGTCCAACTTCTCGCCCAGCAGCTCGAACTGCATCTCG
>Ga0307517_10006056_pt1 | contig 18021 bp, 20 predicted proteins | sample 23_EM_MG_FD_194515 | JGI IMG/M metagenome (GOLD analysis project Ga0307517, IMG submission 194515) | Populus trichocarpa ectomycorrhiza microbial communities from riparian zone in the Pacific Northwest, United States - 23_EM | ecosystem: Host-associated > Plants > Roots > Unclassified | place... | reverse complement strand
CGATCCTGGTCTACGTTGATCTTCCCGCGTCCCCGCCATCGCCACTGGTCCACTCACCACGCCTCCCAACGCATTCGTGGGCCCCACCGTGCGATTAAGCCGCAGTGTGCGAGTGAATTATTTGCCTGAGACTATCCCTGACTCCCCTCGAATCGTGATCATGGAATTCTCATGATTTCTTTGGGGAAGCTAGAATTGATGTGAGCAGGAGAAATGATCGGGGGGGGGGTGGGATGCATTCGTACCTGGAGTCGGAGGAGGAGAATGAACAGGAGGAATACGACGCTCGAGCCCATATGGGGGGCGCTCGAGGTCGGGCGTTTTGAGTTCTGATCGACGTAAGCGGGAGAAAATGGTCGAAAACGGGTGGGGCGTACGCAGGACTACATCCCCCGGACGAGCGGGACGAGTGGCATTGGCGAAGGCGACCAGGGCAAGGAAGAAGATCGCGGATTTTGCAAGCATAGCGAGAGGGATATTGGAGATAATAAAGGTGACTGATCGTAAGAAGGCACTGGGCCTGAGGATGAGTGAGGATGAGACGAAGGTGAGAGTGCCGGCACCGCTGGACGAAACCTGGCGTTGGGTGGGAGTCTTTATAGCCCCCAGATACACCATCCAACGCTTCGTGGTCGTCACCGGGTCGCCCGTCCTGTGCAAACCGGTAGTTCATCATAGAGTGGGCGGACCCCTGATGGTGGCGGGAACGTGATGGTTGAGCACTACACCCGCGATCAGGAGCCTGACTCCAGAATTACACAGTGGTTTGCGTATAAGAGTGAACAACCCTTGGCCTCTCGTCCACGTTCATACGAAAAGGACCGTATGCCACAAAGCGGGCTCTGCAATCTGCAAATACTGGGACATGAAGTCGTGTTTCGGTTCGGCCTTGATGGTGACAATCAGAGACAGAAGTTAAGTTTGAGGTGAACAGACGACCGATCCAAGAGCCGGGCGCCGGTTAACGGTGAGTGTCATGTCGCCTTGACGCAGCTAGGGTGGGTGATGATGTATATGAGTTTGGAGTGTGCAATCCGTCGGCAGGTCGATCGCTGTAACCGTGAGGGGGTCGGACCCACAACCCAACGCGTCCACACCCGGCCCGGGCTCTCCGTTCGTCCTCAGGAGGTTGGGACTCACTGCGACGATTCGAGACCCATCCGCTCCGTCAAAATACAGTCATGAGAGGATCAATGTGATTTCGTTTGGACCCCTGTTTGCTCTTCTCTTTTCGTTGTCCTGCCGTTCCAAACTCGGGGACTAACTTTGTCGATGTCGCTCTTTGACCCAATTCTTCACGCCCTTGCGACTATGGATCGCTATGCCCTCGGTGACTTCCTGATGGACCCATTCCGTCGATGTATTGCTGGGGCTCTTTGGGTCGAAGTACGCTCAAATATTGTTAGTGCAATTGGCAAGTCTGCGGGGAAAATCGTTATTAGCCAAGGTCTTTGAGCAAAAAAGAAGAGCGTCTTACAAGAGCGATATACATGCATCCATTCGACTCACTCAGGAGTTTCGAACGTACATAAGCGAAGGTCTCAAAGGGGATAACGGGCGGGCGGCTGCAACGCTAAAAATTAGGTGAACTGTTCTAGGCGGTACGGGCGGCAAACTTTATGGCTACCTACCTCTCGTTTCGGGCACGTTCGTCATGGATGACTCAACGTCTGACTGTGGACCGAACAGAATCGTTGCGTTGGAAGCCACGAGAACAAGCCTGCTTTTCCCTGTCAGAACTTATAGTACCGTTTCCGGCTATCAATCCCTCGAAATGCGTCTGATAGATGAGGGCAAACCCTGGAGAAAGAGGTACTCGACCAACCATTAATCAGGCCTCAGGATGAAGAGGTTCGACCCTTCGAACCTCAACGTTTCAACGGTCACGATTGCACCTGAAAATCGCGAGGGAAGGTTGCGATAACGAACGTATTTCCACATCTCGTGTGTATCTTCGCAGGTCAAACGCTAGGGCGAAGGGTTAGTCGTGGACGCATTATCGACCCTCCACGAGCTGGTCGTGAACCAGATCGATCCCATATCTCGAACCGACAGTGGAGTACCGATTCTATACATTCCTAGCGTGAGATCCAGCGCCAGGGGAACCAAAATCAACGGCGCATCGGCGAGAATAAGACTATAGGAAAATTTGCAATTGATAAGATTGATAGTTGAACGGTTCACGTACCCCACGTATTCTGATCGTTAGCACATGTGTGGTACCCGATTTTGCGCGTAGAAGACGAGACGTCGTCAGGAAAAACCCCTGCGACTAGGCGATGATGGATGTTCGCGTCGCGGACGCAACGAATTCATATTACCCACCTCATCGGGAAGCAACAGGAAATAATCGTGCACCGCGAGGAGACCCCACCTCCACCTGCTTCCAGCTCCATCGCCATCACCACTAGTTCGGCCGGGGTTATCACCAGGGCCGTCCACCGTCATCGTGGGGTCTTGGCCTGTTCATATACACTATCGTGAGAGTTACGCGGACGTGCCAGGATGAGGAGGAACCCCGAGAAACTGAGATATGAATCCGATCTAGAGCGGGGAACACTCAATACCGGATCCTCGAATTCCTGGGGAGGGTTGTCGTGTATGTGGCTGGAGTGCGCCTCAGAATCTCTTTACGTGGGTTGCTCTCGAGAGGGGCGTTGCAACGGGGGCGGGTCAGGTGTCCACGCAAGTGACGCAGCACGGGCATGAATAGCCGTACGAGATGACATATTGTCATTGATGTCCTGACGTAATTGTCACTGAATCCGAGCAGAACGTCATATGCAGTCGAGAAACGTCATTTGCAGCCCGAGCAACAGACATCGGGCAGTGACGAAAGCTTGGTATTGCGGTTGGTTAAGGAAAAAAATGATATGTAGGTATGCAGGATAGTTGAGAGTGTAAGGAGAACAAGAGGATGAGACGAGTGAACGTGAACTTGGCGGTGTTAAAGGGTAGGAGAGATGGAACGGGAAGGAAGGTGGGAGTGTGCAGTGTAGGGATGAATAGATGAAATGATATGCTAGTGGAGAATTGGCCAGAGGATAGTAATCCACGAATCATCGTTCGGGGCACAGGGTTCTAGCGAATGTACGTTATACAATAAATAGTCGTTCAAAGAAGCGGGAGGAGGGAGATTCAAGGGGCGTGTGATAGGATACAGGGCCGAGTTCATGGAACTCGTGTATGGGTGAGCAGAGACAGTGATGAGCGTCATCGAGAGCTGAACGAAAAAGGAAGTTGTAGAAGGTCCAATGTCAGAGGTTTATGTTATGGGTGCGGGTATGAAGGTTCCTGCGCGCACCGGAATGAACGGAACTAAACGACACAGGACCGAGAACGGTGGATGACTGGAAGGAAAACATAGAAATGAAACACGAAGGGGAAGAAGGGGGAACACGCAAAACCTTAGGATTAAGGGTTCCCAGCACGCTTCCAACTAGACGGTGGAGGTGGTGTTCTGCCTCTTCCTTTTTGTTGTTGTTGTATCAGAGCTGCTATCGGACGATCAGGGGCATCGGGTCCGGTCTTGACTCTTGGCCGAGGCTGTCGAACCTCCGGAAAGTTTGTCGAAGACGGGACCGTCCTCGAGTTCCTTGAAGGCGGAGGCCCATTCTGTTGGTTGTTCCTCATCATGGTCGAGTTCCTATTTGAGGTGGACGGTCCAAACCCTCCTCCGTAGACACTGCCCGTTGTCCACCCACTCGTGGGCCCACCATATTCAGACCCTCCATAGATGCTACCTGCATACATCGACCTCGGGCCAGCAGGAAACATCGCCGTACTTGCGCTCGATGGCCAACCCAACGTCGACCCTCGTTCCCATTCGTCTCCGGCCGCCTGCATTGCCTGTTGGGCGACAGCAAGTTGGTAAGCCTGTTTGGCGGCCATCATGGCATGTTGATGTGCCACTATGAGTTGAGGGTCGGTGTTCTGAGGAGGAGGAGGAATGAACTGCTGAAGCATTGGGTTGGGCTGTCCCATCCAAGGGTTACCCATCATCATCGGCATATTCTGTTGAGGCATTCCCATTCCCATTCCCATCCCCATCCCCATCATCGGGTTCATCACGCTCATTCGAGGATCCATAGCCGTCGTAGGATCGTCGTCGTCCAACCTGAGGTTCCCGTTCATGACTTTCCCAAGCTACGCATAGAAAAGGTGGTCAGCGGCGCCCGACACGACGCAAAATCGGGGATCGTACCTCGATGGCGTTCTTCGCTTCACTCCTTCTCCTCTCCCTCCTCCTCTCTTCGTCAGTGATAGTAGCCACCCCGCTGCCACCTCTCATAACACCTTTCAGGGTAGAGTCGTCATAACTCGCACTCTTCCTATGTGCCAACTTCTTCGCCTTAAGTCCCATCTCCGAATTGGGCGCCGATAACAGCCCGCCGTTCCTAGTCCCAGACGATTCCGCCGTATGAGACGTTTGCTGCTTTCCCCTTGCCCTTCTTCCGAGTTCGCTCCCGATCTCACTCCCATCTCGAGGGGTGATTGGAAGTTGTCCACTACTTGAGTCCCCTGTCGAGCTGGAAGGGCTTTTATTCCTCATGGCAAACGGTCGCTGAGGTGGTCGGTTGAGCACGGAGGACTTCGTAGGGGAAGGGGGGATTGTCGAGATTAGGTTACTCATGGTGGAGGATCGTGGCCTTGGCGCTGCCTGTTGAGGTCGGAGTTGAGGTTGAGGTTGTTTCTGCTTTTTGGGAGCGACGGAGGAGGTAGAGGAACTCGATTCGGAGGATTCTGAAGAAGTCGATACAGTGGAAGGTACCCTTTTGTGTCGCGAAATGGGTGGAGGTTGAGTTTGGGGAGTCGTCGTGGTTTCTGGCTTGCCGGCCTTCCGAGGCGCAGGGGTATCCAAGGTAGTGCTCTTCGCTGGTTTCTGCGTCTGCGTTCGGAGAATTGATCGTGGTTGAGGCTTGTCATCGGAAGGTTTCGAAGGCCGAGAGGATATGAGTGTCGTCAACGTCGATGACCTGGGCCGCCCAACTGATCGCCCGGACGAAGTTTCAGGCTTAGAAACAGAGATTGGTGGAGATGGCGAAGCATCAGAAAGTACAGGTCGCGTGGAAGGGGTAGGTTCCTTCCGTTTGACATTACTTGGTGGATCTACTGTTCGGGTAGCGTGGCCAGAAGCCGGGGTAACTGGACCGGATGAAGAGGCAGCTGTTGACTTTGTGGTTGTCATCGGTGTGGGACCCTTCTTGACTGTACTGTCTAGTGATCCCCGACCTTCATTTGGAGAGAAGTCTAGGTCGAATTGAGAAAACATTGCGGCAGTGAAATCCCCGATGGAATCCAGGGGTTCGCCTTCTTTTTCGGGCTGTTTCCATGCAGAACTCGTTGAAGGCACGGTAGAAATAGACGTGCTCGTTGTGGAATGGTGCTGGGGTCTAGACATGACGCTGAATCCAGACTGAGGGACACGATGGTGTATCGGTGTGGGCTTGATCGGAGTGGGGTCATCAAGTGACAGAGAGGCGCGGTGGTTTTTAATCGGTGGGAACTCTGTTGTGTTGACAGATGGAGTCGTGGCAGCCGAGTCCGAAGGAGTTGGATATGTAGGAGACCTGGGAGCCGACGAGCCATCCCCGTCGATTACGAGAGCTGTGGGAGGCATTTTCTCAACTGAAGGAACCACAATGATGGGGGCAGTCGCCGAACGGCTGGGAACAGCCCGTACAGGGGAAACCTTATCATCCGGAGTCTTGATGATAGACTCTGAGACAACGATGTCTGTCGGTTTAGGCCGTGCCAAGCTATGAGTGAGGGTTGATAACCTCTCATTGATGTTCGAACGCATATCGTTCCTCAGATTTATGGGGCTGGCCGGTCGGACTACTGGCGATGGGTTTGCAGAGACTGCGGGTGAGTTGCTCAACGGAGAGTTGCTCAGGGACTTGATGTCGATGAGAGGTTTGGGGGGTAAACTCCGGCCTGAGAGATTCGACGCAGCGCTGCCTGGTCTTCGTGGTTGAACAAGAGAAGCAAGTGGTGCGTCATCGTCGGAGGAATCAGAGGAATCGGAGGTGTCGCTATCCTTGGTAGGTCTCCTCGCTGCTGAGTGTGGTCCGTAAGTAAGACGTACGGAAAGGGGATGAGTGCACCTACATGTGTTATTGACAGGGACAGGCGGTAGAGGAGAGGACCTGCTCTGGATGGCAGCGGGACGGGCCGGTGCGTGAACAGAAGTGGGCATTGGGGATTTCTTCCCGGGCCTGGAAACATCAGACGCCGACTTTTCTTGCCTCAGCTGTGGACTCGTGGTTGTCGAAGGGGTGTTGAAGGGCCGGCGGTCCGGTATAGAAGAGTGACCGAGCTCTGACTTGCTCCTCCATTGAACGGATAACGGTAGAGGACCATTATCGGAGTCAGAATCAGAGTCCGACTTGGAAGATGTTCGGAGAGTAGAAGTACGAGTAGTCATACGGGGGGCAGCACTTCGGCCGCGAGCTAGCTGCACGCTGGGTGAACTGGAGCGGGGGTGGGCATCGATCTGTGTGCTTGGTCGAGAGGTGGACTGGGGAGTAGGGGAGCCTGTTTGACTTCTCCTAGCTTGCATCTCCCTGAAAGCGGCAATAGAGACACGTTGCGAAGAGTCAGAAGCGACACTGTCCCCCCTCGGTCGGGGGCGGGCGGGGGGAAGTTCGAGGTCATAAAGGCCGGAAGTAGCATCATAACCACCGACATGACGAAAGGAGCGAAGGTTGAACGACTCTTCCGTGAGTTGTGAAGGGATTGGTGGAGGCGGAGGTTTGGACTTCTTGCGATCCCGTGCCCATGAGAAAAGGCCACCACCTGACTTTTTGCCGGTTGATGCGGGAGTAGCTCCCCTGACAGTTTCATGGGACTCTGAGCGTGAATGATTGACGTTGGGAAGGGATTTGGTGGAGAGAGCGTTGCCAGAGTCACCATACCCGCCGAAAATGGCGGATTTCCGCGGAGGGGGGAGGAGACCGTGAGGGGGCTCAGATTGGGTGCTGGGGTGGGGGGAGGAGTTGACCAGGTCTGGAGGAGAGGGCGTGTCGGCGGCTGCAAGGTTTACTTTGGACCTGCTTCGCCTGAAGGGCAGCTTCATTTTGCTTGAAGAAGCTGCTGCGTTCTGATAGATGTTGTTCGGGTGTAGGCGAGTGTGATCGTGTTCGCTCTCGTCGTTGAAAGACTCGATATCCATGTCTGTGACCGCAGAGCTCGTGACGGAGGAGGGGGGCCTGGGCCTGGACTTGTCTTTCCTGGAAAAGAGGCCACCTAGAATTGCCATGGCTGGGGGAAGGGGAGTTGAGAGAGCGCAGTACGGGGGTGGGGGAGGCGGAAACGGCTTACTGGGAATAGGAAGGGCGTGGAGGTGGTGGTGTGGAATGAAAGGAGGGGAGAAGGATGGTGGTCAGAGACAAGCAGGGTGGGGGGCGGGAACGGTTGGTCCCCGTTGGATGTGGTCAGAGACCGACGAGGGTCGGAGTGCGCAATGCTGGGGTTCGATCAAAAAGTGACAGAGGGCTCCAACTGTGTGATACCTCCGGTTGGCGACCGGGAAATATTTATCTCTCTTATCCGCCAGCAGGGGTGTGTTTGGGCGAACGGACGCTGCGGGACGACACAGGCCACGCCGGGGGCACGCCTCCTGCAAGCGGTCTATCTCCGCATGCACCGGGACGTCCCACGCCAACGTGATGCATTCCATCCTTCTGCCACCTCGGGCTCGCTCCCCACCACTCGGACACCAAGCGGCAGCCCGCGACGAACGTCACGTGTGCATGACTAAAATTGGCCAGCTTCCGAGACCCTGAGGCTGGGGACCCGGGCGTAGCACGTTGCCCCCCTCCCGCTATGACAGTGACGGCCGTAACCTCAGGAGAACAGTTCAGACACATCGTACGTCTCCGCCTCCATTCCATCGACTCGATGTTCCCTCATGCCCCAGCATCAGATCAGCCGAGATAAAACCGTAATCGTTGATTTCTGGGCTACCTGGTGCGGCCCGTGCCGGGCCATTGGCCCCGTCTTTGAAAAAATTTCTCAAGACCCCTCTGCCGCTGCCATCGAGTTCTACAAAGTAGACGTCGACGACCAGAACGAGCTCGCCGAACAGGCCGGCGTCCGCGCGGCAAGCCGTCAGCTCCGTGATTCCCATGTTCATCGTCCTTATGCGTCTCTTCCAGATGCCGGTTTTCATTGTCTATAAAAACGGACAGAAATTGGATGAGCTTATGGGTTCTCACCCTTCCCAACTCGCCGTCAGTAACTCTTCCCAGTGGCCGTGGGTCCAGGTTCTCACCTCTGCACGCAGGGACTTGTGGACAAGTACAAATGATTATATTGTCACAGATCCCTAGCATCTTGTTTTGACGGTATCAATGACGCTTCTCGTACTCGAACCCCATGGTCAAAGGTCGTCCCTCTCGTTCAATGCTACGCCAACACGGCTGTCATTCAGCTGGAGCTTGAGGTCTTGAAACACTGATGCGATCCCTGCTGGTACTGGCGAATGGTTTCAACCTTGTGATTGCCCCCACCAAAATCAGATATCGCGAAGGGAGATGTTGCGGACGTGGGAAATATCCGGGCGGTCCCCGGCGCCGAGTCCCATCCACAACTATACCAAGGTGACTCTCCAGCGAAATTCACCCCACTTATCGGTCCTCTTTCCATGCCGTAAAACTGGCGGAGTAACACCGAAGCCATGGGCAATAAATCCCATGTTGACTTCCGTAGAGCTATTGTAAAATCGCTGCCATGGCTGGAATGAGTATGGCCAGACCTACAAGCACTGTGGTTCCGGTTGTAGTGTGTTGTTGAGGATGACGTCCGTGTGACGCCTCCGAGACCCCCTGTCAAATAATTTGAGATTGTTACCTCTTCTACAAACAGAAGAACTCTCCGAGTGCGACCCCGATGTTTGGCCGTTCACCGCGATCCTTTTTGAGAGGGTAGTGCGAGGTCGTAGCTTTATCGTGGTATTATTCTTATGTCGCGAAACGGGATGTAGGACCCTGGGAGAAATTTCAAAATTGGCCATCGATTCCGTTACCTCTTCTGCCTGCCCTGCATAGGCGGGTTGTCTAGGATTCGCCGATCACTGGTTATTTGAAGAGTTACATAAACCTGGCGCTTTGAGACCTGTGAAGATGCAGTCAAGGCAATATCCAGTCCCGTGTCGGCCAGAGAACACGGTAGATCGGAACAAAATACGGCCCTCTACTCCGTGTCGGACTCACACCCTATTGTACTTCGCCAGGAGCCGCTCCAGGACTCGGGAGACGCTGCAAACGTGGGAAACCTCGCGAGATCCCCACTTTGACGTATGCGGCCGCAGTCACGTGAAATACACCTCTCTCCCGTTCCCTGCAACATCTGGGCATGAGATTTATTATCCTCCGCTGTTAGAAATGGATCAGGCCTCCAATAATTTGGGTGCTTCTGGAGAAAGGCATCCTCTCCTCTCTCTCATATCCGCTTGTTTCTGGGTCATCCGTGAGTGCTTCATCCGTGCTTCCGAGGTGCGGCACTGGACTGGGCTGATAGAAACCAACTTGTTCCGCAAGTCTGGTTGTTGAAATGGTTCAAGTCGCTTGTTGCTTTTGTCACCATCTCGATACCCCGCTTGATTTATTCAATCCTCTCGTACTCGATGACCCTAACGGTGAGCTGTGCCCCACCGAGTCCGTCACCCCACCTTACAACCTGGTGCAGCTCAACTTTTGGTCTTTTGCGGTAATGTTCGTACTCGCTGCGGTGGCATTCAACTACTGGCTTCGGTTCCGCTACCTCAACGTATACTCCGAGTTTCAAGAGCCTCCCCTCGTCAAATCCGATGCACAAGAACTACACCCCGACGTCAACACTCCAGATCCACCGACCACATTCCACAATTACCTGGACGATTTCTTGCAAGCAGTCAGGGTGTTTGGTTTTCTCGAGAAACCGGTGTGCCACATCTATCGCCTCACCCGCACTCTTCCTGACGTTTGACAAAGGTCTTTCACGAGCTGGCAAGGCACCTTCAAACTAGGCGGTTGATTGCAGGAGACAGCATGTCCCTGGATGAGGACAAATCGTTCTACTTTGTCGCCGACGGCGTCGTTCAGGTGTTTGCCAGAGCAGAGCACCAACCCGTCGTAAACAGTACTGGCGTATGGGACGAGGAAGACCTCAATGGGTACCAACTTTTGAACGAAGTTGGCGCAGGTGGAACCCTATCCAGTCTCTTCAAGATTTTAAACCTTTTCACGGAGCACGTCCAAATCAGCTGGGCCAACGATGAGAGCCCTTCAGGAGGTCAACGTAGTTCATCTAGTCCTGCCTCCCACTCTCCAGGCCCCAACCCCACGTATCCCCATTTCCGATCGAATAGGACCATTTCAGATGTCTCCACGTTCGACCTTGACGGTCGCGGAACTACTCATAGATCACGATCTCCCCGTCCCAGCATCCGGAGGGAATCCGTTTCTTCATCAGGTTCTACAATCCACCCTCGCGATGCACCATCTCCATCTCCATCTAATGGATCACAAACCAGAGGTCCACCGTCGGTACTCCGCCCTCGCGCTCCACCTCGCCATACCTCGCTCCATCGTGGCGTTGTCGCCAGGGCGAAGGAAGATACCACGCTAGCAGTCATACCCGCGGAAGCGTTTCAACGTTTGACTAAGAAGTTCCCCAAGGCAACCGCTCATATCGTCCAAGGTGCGCTTTTTGCAAGGTCGCATTCGGGAGACTAAATCATTCATGGTATCTTTCAGTCATCCTTACACGTTTCTCGAGGGTGACGTTCAATGCGGCCCACAAGTACCTTGGTTTGACGAGCGAAGTCCTGCGCACCGAGAAGGCGATCAACGACATCGCGATACATCCCCTCCCAGCCTCTTTTTACGAGAGTGGGGGCTTGGAAAAACTACGTCAGCGATTCGACCAGTCGCCACGGACTGATGATACCGGACCTTCGGAGATTGTTAACGCACTCGCGTCTCCTCGGTCGGCCTCCCAAAAGAAGTCAGGGAAGAAACCAAACGGGGGCAGCATATTAGCGGGCGAAAGACAGCGTGCGAGTTCCAGTCAGCCGCGTCCCAACATCCGTTCACCCCTTTCTTCTCGAAAACTCGTCCAGGCGGGTGACCTCTTGAGCACGGTTGGACATCCTAGCGAGGTGTTCGGACCGAAGAGTTTCGCGAGATTCGTCACTCCACGTCACACCCGCCGGGAATCTATGTACGGTTCGGACACAGATGCATCCGCCAACGGGGATGCCCTCCCCCCGGACGATTTCAACCTCAAGGAAGAGGTCATGTCATGTATTGCCAAATCCATCGGCCTCATTCAGCCCCCGTCAATCGGGGACGAGTTTTTAGAATCTCCGCCTCTCCCTGCAAGCGATCCCGGAGGGAGCTTGTTTCGCTCACCTTATGGTTCGCTCTCCCTGTTGGAAATGGTCAATGATGGTGCCTCAAGCGTAACCGGATCTTCTTCAACGGGAGAGATGACTGGGTTGGATAATGAGGTCGAAATCCGATTCTTCCCTGCTGGCTCAACTTTGATCCACGCCGGTGAGAGGAACGCAGGTTTGCCCTTCTGAAACTGTGCGCTTCACACGTTTACTCAGTGATACAGGGATGTTCTACGTGATCGAGGGATTTCTGGATGTAATACTTCCGACGACAAATCCACAAAGCCATGGCGGGCCTGATACAACAATGCCATCTCAAGAGAATGTCCCTTCTGGTCGGGCAAGCAACCAGTCAACATCTGATCGTGAGAGTAGGCAGCCAAAACCACAGGAGGAGGGGAAGCATCTCTTCACGGTGAAACCTGGCGGTATTGCGGGCTATCTATGTGAGGCCGCTTCCGAGTTTCTGTCAGACCAATCTTTTGACCCGAGTAGCATCGTTATGCAACACTGCCTCATATGTGGACATCAAGGCGAAGACGGACACTTGTGTGGGATACCTTCCACATCCTGCTTTGGAACGGCTGTTGGAGAAACGCCCTATCGTTCTCCTGACACTCGCAAAGAGGCTTACATCCCTTCTCTCTCCACTTGGTAAATCAGTCTGTTGGACTACTAAGTTCCGTTTCTAACGGTGGTCTATCAGTTCTCCATATCGATGCGTCCCTCGATTGGGTCCACGTACATGCTGGCCAAGTCCTGTGGAGACCTGAAGACGTCAGCGATTCCATGTACATCGTGATCAATGGTCGTTTACGAGCAATCACTGAGAGCGAAGAGGGTGGGGTGAACATTGTGGCAGAGTACGGCCAAGGTGATACAGTTGGAGAGCTGGACGTGATCACAAACACTCCGCGAAGGACGACCCTCCATGCCATTCGAGATTCGGAGCTGATTAGGATGCCTCAAACGCTATTCAACGCAATTTCGTCGAGGTGAGCTCGTTCTTCCTCTGATTTCCTGGCCTTGTGCTGATGACCCTTCCGCAGAAACCCTCAGATTACTGCGAAGTACGTTTGGTAAACTTCCCGATTGGGAATCCGCTCACACCGATTGTAGGCTGTTGCGTATGATCGCTTTCAGGGTACGAGAGGAGGTCGATTCTTCAGCAGGGTCCAAATCACGGAATCTCTTGACCGAACTCGGACGGAACAACACAAACCTGAAGACAGTCGCCATCATTCCTGTGAATCGGCATGTCCCTGTCGATGCTTTCGGAGGAAAGTTGCACGCTGCTTTGGAGGCCGCCGGCGCATCCACTTCCTACCTCAACCAAGCGTCAGTATCAGACCATCTCGGTAAACACGCCTTTACGAAGGTTGGGAAACTCAAGACCGCCGGGTGGCTTGCGGATCTGGAGGAGAGATATCGGATCGTATTATACGTCGCGGATTCATCTGTGACAAATTCCTGGACCCATACTTGCATTCGTCAGGTCGGTCGCGTGGCACTTCCTCCTGTCCCTGGGCTGATGTGGTGCATATAATAGGCGGATTGCATCATGGTTGTTGGGATGGGTGACGACCCTAGCCTGGGAGAGTACGAAAAGTTGTTACTGTCGATGAAGATTACCGCTCGCAAGGAACTCGTCCTACTCCATCCTGATAGGTCCGTTATTCCTGGCTCAACGAGGGAATGGCTCAAGGTAAGCCCCGGTCTTGGACTCTCCAACATTTTGTGGTAACACCTGGCTGCAGAATCGACCCTGGATCCATCAGCACATTCATGTCGAGCTACCGGTAAGTTTCCAGTTATATCCCTTGAACTGATTTGCCGATGATCGAGATAGGGTTTGTCGCTCCCGACGCGACCGACGCAATCGCTACAAGATCCTGTGGCAGTCGCCGCGTTGAAGAACCTGAAGGACAAAGTGCAGAATGAGATCAAGAAGTACCGTGGTACTCCCAGGGTACGACAGCAGAGGGCCCCGCACACGAATGACTTCGCCCGCTTAGCGAGGAGGTTGTGCGGCAAGTCGATTGGGTTGGTCTTGGGTGGCGGTGGGGCCAGAGGGTTGTCACATCTTGTAGGTAACCGCGAGCTTGGTGTCCTTCACACACTAACGGTTGGTTCGGTGACAAGGGATTCATCCAAGCGTTGGAGGAATACGGGGTTCCGATCGACCACATTGGAGGTATGTGTCTGTTGAAGTTGATGTACTCAACCTTACAGTCGGGGACTACAGGGACCAGTATCGGGGCGCTCGTCGGTGGTCTTTACGCGAGGGAAGGTGACATTATCACCAGTTCGGCTCGCGCTAAACAGTTCAGTGGGAGAATGGGTAATATCTGGCGTCTGCTCTCGGATGTGACATACCCTATCGTCGCATACACAACGGTGAGCTCACTAGAGAGTCGTGACCGACGCTGTACTTATGTTTATTAGGGTCACGAGTTCAATCGGACAATATGGAAGGCGTTCTACGACCTCCACATTGAAGACATGTGGTTGCCATTCTTCTGCAATACTACCAACATCATTACCTCCCGGATGCAGGTACACGAAACAGGATACGCCTGGAGGTATATCCGTAAGTACAGAGGTTCGAAACCTCCGCGAGACGCGCTGATGGGCTAATACAGGGGCATCCATGACGCTTGTTGGCCTTCTTCCACCGTTGTGTGACAACGGATCGATGCTTGTGGATGGGGGCTATAGTAGGTGGCTATGTTGACAATCGCGGACCCGCACTAACGTGTTCAACAGTCGATAACCTAGCGGTATGCCACGAGACCTTGACCGTGCTAAACCCTCAACTGACGAATTTCAGGTCTCATCAATGTTTGCCATGGGTCCAAGTGCCGTTTTCGCTTGTGATGTCGGTTCGGTATGTTGGCCGATTCTCTTTAGGTGAAGCCAGTTAAAAGGTAAATTAGATTGATGACAATTCGCCTCGTAACTTTGGCGACACCGTTTCCGGATGGTGGTTATTGATCAACCGATGGAATCCGTTCTCAAACGCAAGAAGTGTGCCAGCGATCACCGAGATCCAAAGTAGATTGGCATAGTATGGGGCTTCTCTCTTTATGCTGGGCTTCACTGATGCAAGGGGTACAGTGTATCCAGCGTCAACACGCTTGAAGAGGCCAAGGTGGCGAAGGGGTGCCTGTACGTCCAGGTGCCGGTACAAGAGGTATGACAATACTTCTCCGCTCTCAATATGCATGGTGGTAACGTGTCTCCATTAGTATGGTACCCTACAGTTCAACAAATTCGAGGAAATTCGGAAGATTGGGTATGAAGAAGGCCTGAAGTTGTTGGAGAAGTGGGATGCTGAAGGAAAGTTGCCCGTCACGACCGTTGGGGCGGAAGACATGTACCCGAAGAGAAAAGGGCGCATGCTCCGGCGTAACTCGATCTAATTTTGGTGACCTTGTCCGCCTTTGGGACGGGCAGAATCGCGAACTGGGCCACGGTGCACGAGGAGCATTCGGGAATCGGTCGAGTGGATATGGACTCTTACCACCTTTTCAAAGAGGGGAGTTGTATTATCATATTCATGCATGATAGATAAGCATGCAGTTCTCCCGGAAAGAGTAAGAGATTCACGAGTTTCCGGCGTCGCTGCGAGGTCGCTAAACGGAAACGGAACTGTGGTGTGTAAACTGTGGCGGCAGGGGGGATGCGCGATCCAGAATCAGATCGGTTCGCCCAACCGCCGTCTCCCCATCGCGCGCTTATCAGCTGAGCCCACAGGACGACACACATCTTACCCTACACCCCGTCTCGCCATGCTCGAACCCGAACCGAAATTCAGGATGCCTGTCACTGGCGATGCGATCAACAACGTCGGGGGATCATTCTACGATCGCAAACCGAGCACAGAATTCAAACCTCCCACACCTGACTGGGGATACCTCGCCCAGGTGAACGAGAAGTTTAAAAGCTTGCTCACGTGGGAAGTGGAACGGATTGTTGGCGATCCTGCTCACATGCCGTTGTTCCAATGTACTCCAGGTACTACTAGACCCTCGCCTTTGACTGTCTTATGTGTGGCAACTAACCCTGAGTTGTCCCGTATTGTAACAAATCACTCTGACTTGTGGAAAGTCTGTACGTATCTGGTCTTGTTCTCTGCGCGATGTTCACCCTCCCAATCACGGACGATAGGGAATGGAACAGAGAAACTCGAAAAGTACAGAAGGAAGGGCAGTTCTAAGAAGGCGGCGATGAACTCCGCCGCCGAAGCCGTCGCAACGAGCGGCCACTGTGTAGGTTCCATTTGATACTCTTCTTGGGGATATTCACTCACAGACTTTCCCCATTCTTCCGGCGGCTGCCGCAACCAGTGAGGCCTCGGGGATTCACCAAAGGTGCCCCCTTCAACGTTTCTATCTCAATATTGTATGTATCTTGGTATCGATCTGTGTGTGCAAACATATTTTGCGTTACTGTGTATACTCCGCTACCTTGAATGCCACGAATACTGCGATGGCCGTGGAATTCGGATAGTTCGTCAAAACCGCCAACAGGAAAACTGGTTTTCGGTGGGTTCGGGAAGATCCGAATAGTCTTTCCCACCTATTCGACCCTCATAAACCCTCACACCACCCCCTCTACTCAGCAGTAGCGAACATGAGTGACGCAGAATTATTCGCATATTGCGGTCAAAAACTCATGCGCATGAGGTGCGTGTCGTCCTTGACACAGACCATTTCAGCTGAATAGCTGATGGTGATCCAGTGACGGCCTTCCCATTGGCGACGTTTCCGATTATTCCACGCTTCTCGAGTACCTCCAAGAATTACATTACACAATACTATCCCGCCGAAACGACCAGGTTCCAATCAACAACCTTCCAGTTGAGATTTTTAACCTCATCTGCGAACTCGCCTTCCCGTCGGACCCAGAATCCATCACATCTGACAACGAGCGTATTTTCTGTGTCATGAAGCTGACGCACGTCTGCAGACGCTGGAGATCGGATCTACTATCCTCACCTATACTGTGGACCAAATTCCACGTGTTGGCGGCTGCTCCGAAATTTGTTGCCGAATGCCTGCAGAGGAGTGGGGTGCTGCCGATACACGTCTCATTCAAGTGGGATAGCAATGACCCCGATTACGACAGTAGCGTCTTTGATGACGATGGAAGCGTAGCAGACGACGATCACAATGCAGTTGATGAAGACAGCACCAATCAAACATTGTCCGGCGAGTCCGGTGATAGCGACGACGAGACGGCTTCCCACAGCACCTTATCAATCTATCCTGATCACCGTGATACGCGTTATCCCTGGACGACCTTTATGAAGGAAGCACAGGGCTATCATCACTTGATGCAGCACAGCCATCGAATAGTCACGCTGGACATCTCCCTCCCCGTTTCCGAAGATGATGAGGACGAAGACAATCCGTTGGCATGCGGTTTGCTGTTTTACCCATTTCCTGCACTCCAAACGCTCAAGCTGCGTTGCCTTCCGGGGAGCCGCGGATCAATCCCAAAAATCATTCTCGATGAACACATCACCACTGTCAAGAGCCTCCTTCTTGAAAACATCCTCCTGACCCAAATCGTGGATCTCTCACTCAATATCACCTCGCTTAATCTCACGACCCCCGAATTCGTCACTCAAATCGACACAGGTTTGCTCCTTCGATTCCTTAAGAAGAATCATAACCTGGTGTCACTCACCTTCCACGGCTACAAATTCCTTCCTTTTCCCGAGACCACTGCTCCTGTCGTTCTAAGCAACCTCCGCAAGCTAGATTTCAGGAGCGACTCTGTCACGTTTCTGCGACATCTAGCGGCGTTACCTTTGGAGAAACAGTCCTTCTTCAAAATGGAGAGTGCGTACCGGCGCTTTTTGCTTAGTGCGGAGAACAGTGCAGCAGGGACCTCCACCTCGGTTTCGACTCTCCCCCCGAGCGAGGATCCCGACGACCTCCTGTCCATAATTTCCGGGGTTTTCGGTTCCGGCTGGGAAGAGGCAACTCATGTGGCTGTGGTGGTTCCTGTTAAAGGATGGGAGCGAGGCTTCGTGGACCGCTTTCTAGATCGCCTGACCAGGCTCGGCGATCTTTCCATGGAATGCAGAGGCGATCGCGTGGACCCGTGGCTCGACTCTCTTGCGGCCTCCAAGGACCGTTGCCCAAAGCTCAGGCGGGTCCGTTTTCATATTCCGCCGGAGTACTGCCCGACTGCGTTGAGATCCGTTCGAAAACTCGTGAAACAACGGGCAGAAGATGGGATCCCACTGGAGACGGTCGAACAAACCGGTCTTCCTCCCTCCACAGTAGGCATTTGGAATGACTTGTACGAGCGGTGGCGGATCGAGGATTATTTGACGACGAAGGACTCATAATGGTTCAGAAAGATTAGCGCAGCCCGATTGCTGAGTAGATAATCGCGTCACAATTTACTCGTCACCCGACTTGTGTATGAGCTTTTCTACGCTGACCGTCGTACGTGACAACTCACCATTCTGCAGTTCTGTTCGGTCTCGGATCCCATGTGTTCAGTCAAGTTTGTAAATAATCACTGGATGATCTCGTTGGTAATGGTGGTTCTTTCTTCTGAACGACGAACAGGGCCTTGTACCTGATTTCGGGGATAAACGTTAAACACCTCCAACGAACGAA
>Ga0307517_10006055_pt1 | contig 18023 bp, 25 predicted proteins | sample 23_EM_MG_FD_194515 | JGI IMG/M metagenome (GOLD analysis project Ga0307517, IMG submission 194515) | Populus trichocarpa ectomycorrhiza microbial communities from riparian zone in the Pacific Northwest, United States - 23_EM | ecosystem: Host-associated > Plants > Roots > Unclassified | place... | reverse complement strand
TAGTCCTATTTACAGTCTTATATAGGTGCTCAAATTATGTGGTGAAGAATGGTTCCCATGTCTCAAGTTTGTGAGGGTGTCACAGGGGTGACGCGCTCGTCACGTAACTGGGGATTGTGCATCACCATTTACTGAAATCCACTGAAATCGCCTTTGTGACTTAATTGAAGCAATTTCAGAAGATTGAAGTCAAATTGAAGTAGGTTTGAATCAATCATTTTTGACTCTTAAGTCACTCAGATATCCTAAGTAACTCTTCAGATATCCTAAGCCACTCTTCAGATATCCTAAGCCACTTTTCAGTCGCTTTTCAGGCATTCAAAGTAATAGTTCAAGTCACTTTCAGATATTTTAAGTCACATCATTTTTTTTGGTTACTATGGAATGATAGGTATGATGATCATACTATGTGCCAAATGTCCAAGTCTGTCGTCCGAGATCTACCGAAACTTCCAACAAGAACCATGACTGAAATAAATAAAAATTATTGTAAACCATATGACAATCCCTAGTGGCCAGTCCTAGGCAGAGTCCGAGTCGTATTCGAGTTCAAGTTCTTCTTCCATCAGTTGTACCTGGCTTTTGACTGTTCCTTTCCCCTTCGATGGCTTCCCCTTGATAATATTTGAGTATTCACTGGCTGCATCCATGATCTTTTCCCATTCCTTCTCCTTCAACTTCGCAATGCTCTTTTCGAGGTAAAATTCTGCTCTCGGTTCCCAGGTTGTCTCACTGAAAGCGAACATGCTCGTCGTCAGCTTCTGTGTTGGATGGCTCAGATCAGCTTTTGGAATTAGTTTGTTAGTGTCGAAATCATAGTCATCATTCATTGTCAGTTCCAAGGCACGTTCAACCTTGTGAGAGAATATTGTCAGCGATAGTAACTGATTTAGCACGTCAACTTACTGTGGCAGTGGTGATCGCAAGAAGAGTTCCTGGGCGGTGAGATGACAGCAAAGGTCCACCTGCCTCCTCATCGTGCTCGGGATTCAAGTCAACATCTTTGATGTGCTTGAAAGCAGATGCAAACGTTCACAAAATGAGGCCGCTTTGATAAGGCAGCGATTTACGGACCTAGCATATCAGAATAAGTGACTGAAACATTATAGAAGAATGCATTATATACCGTGTTGTCATCCTTGACGACATATTTGCCAAACATGAACTTTTTATCTCTGTACAGTTCCTTGGCGTGCTTTCAGCGAAGCTCTGCAATCATCTCCGCACTCTGTGGAAGCTCAGTGTTACCAATCTTGTTGGCGAGAAGAAGTCAAAACTCCCTATCGAGGTTCACGATTGCAGACGACGCAGTCTGGTTGCGAATATCACAGAGTTTTTGGTTTACCTTCGTGAAGATCAGTAAGCTAAAATTCTGAAAGACAATGAAACATTACCAGTTGTACGTGAGCTGGGTTTTTCGCGAGATCAAGGGGATCAGATGCTCCAAACCTCCAGTCCCAAAGGACCTGAACACAAGACTCAATATCTCCTGTCGTTGGCCATGGGCTTAGCTCATAAAAGTAGAAATAGATAAAGTTCGGTTCGACAAATCTTGTCCAACCAGAGAAGGCTTTTGGACTAATGATGTTCTTCCTTGAGCGACTCCAAGACTTTTGTTCAGCGCTCGAGCGGGCCTCAACCTTGACAATGGCCTATACAGCAAGGATCAGAATATCACTTAAATTTGAATTTGATGAAGGAAAATTCACCCTGCTCGACAACCGCTGTGTTCCTTTGGGGGGGCTCTGCATGATCAACTCCCGCTCTACGCTATCATCTTCATCTGAGAGGTTGACTACATATTCGGTTGTGGCCTTTGACTTGGTATTCCCAGTGGCTTCTCCACTGGTATGAATGGACTCGGATCGACGGATGCCAATGCCATTGCCAGAGGTGGCGGAACTGTGGGATTTTTTGTTGATTTTGGGAGTATCGTCGGAGCGAAACTGCGCAGGCCAACCGAGAAAGGAATACTAATTGTTAACGGGCTGTGCAAAACTGAAGATGACCAAGTAGTTACCTTGGCATGAGCCAAATGACCAGAAGGTGGCACATTATGCTTCGAAACACTGTTGGGAAAACTCAATAGGTTATGAAAATGCATCGAGAGTGAGAGACTCACACCGTGACAGCGTCCTATTGGGCAATATTAAGATAACATCCAAATTAAGAAATTCAGTCAAACGGAAACAATCAATGACCAATCATGATCAATGAGGTACTTAACAATCAACGAACCTTTTTGTCCTTCGCAACGACCTCTCGTCTTTCCTCTACTTCCTTTCGAAATGCCCTCTTGTCCTTGGACCCTGTCATACTTTTCTGCACCTTCCTCAAGTCGATCTTCTCAGTCTGATCCTGCTTGGATGCCTTCTTCTTGTGCTTGTGATCGTCGTCGCCCAACACATTGCCGCTTTCATTGTTTCGGATGTTTGAGTCATCTTTTTTAGTGCCCACATAATCAGAACGATCTCCAGAGAGAGAAACAGGAACCTTTCTCCTCAATGCCTTTGGAGTCTCATAATCGATGTGTGAGTCTTCATCCTCGTCATCCTCTTCACTGAATTCTTCAATAATTCTCTTTTTCAGCTTAGGCTTGCGCTTGGGAGTGTCGCTGTGGACTTCGATAAGATCCTGAGGTAAGTATGTTTCTGTCTTATGCATAAGCCTTTTTCTGAAGATGAAGTGAAATACAGAGTGACCTGTTCGATGCAAAGGCTGACATTGATTGTCATCCAACTTGTCAAGATTGGGAGTGTTGGAGTTGATCTCCATAAGATCCTCAGGTAAATATGTCTCTCTTTCACTAAAGAAAAACAAATTATAAAGTAACCTGTCTGGCGCAAAGTGTTCCCCGCATGATGCCGATTATCATCCGACCTGTCGACATCTGTATTTTGAACCCAGTATCTTGTTCCGGGTCAGAACGTCTCTTGTGAGGTGCCACTTGGCCTTTATGTCCCTTGGGAGTGGGAGTGTCGGAGTCGATCTCAATAAGATCCTCAGGTAAGTACGTCTCTGTCATACATTTGAGTCTTTTGCTGAAGAAAAACAAATTATAGAAACCTTTCCGGCGCAAAGGGTTCCCTGCATGACGCCGATTGTCATCCAACTTGTCGACATCTGTATTGAACCCAGTATCTTGTTCCAGATCAGAACATCTCTTGTGAGATGCCACTTGGCCTTTACGTCCCTTGGGAGTGTCGGGGTCGATCAGTAAAGGCACTGCTGCATGGCCAGTTGCCACTCTCTGTTTCTTCGACTGAGGCCAATTGACATCTGACTCTTCAACATCTGTATCAATGAACCCAGTATCAAGTTCTGGGTCTGCAGCACGTCATTTGTGGGACTTTGAGGATTTCCTCTTGGTGTGGCTGATGGTGTTACCAGGTGAATCCGGTGCTTCACGTCGCTTTTTTCCGTCCAGGGATTTAGGCTGAGCATCCACTAAAGTGGGTCTATACATGTATTCCTGAGATGCAGACCTGACTACGTACCTTCAGTCTGATGTTGAGGAAACTTAGCCTCTTGAGCTCTGTCATCGATGGCCATTTTATTCTCAAAATCTGCAATTTGCCTGATAGCCACCTGTGCATCAGCCTTCTTCCTTTCCTGAGCTTTACGTCATTCATTCTTCCTTTCCTTTTATTCTTCAATATCCTCTTTCTTTCGCCGAACAGCTAGAACATCTTTCACCACTTTACCAGGATGGGCAGTGGCGTTTGTGGCACGCATTTGTGGCCAGTCGGAATGTTGACTGGATTTGGGCATGCGGTTGACGTGTCAGAAATTGTTGGCCCCGTTGTTTTGGCTTTCCGATTTCGGACTTTGCATTCAAGTTCTGATTAACAAACACGCCTTGTAGTTATCTTTCTTCCCCGATCTTTAAGTTCTGCAGTTTTTCCAAAGTATAGAATATTTTCCAATGCCTCGTCCATCCTGCGATTCCCACTGCTATTCCGATTCAACAATCTGGTTTCCTTGTCCTGTTTGCTCAAAGTTGTGCAAGTCCAAGACCAGGAGAATCCAACACATGCGTGCCAAGCATGGTACCACATCCTTTGATAAGCCCGAGTCCATGAACAACGCACTTGACTCGGAAGATAGTAACGAACCTCAAATGCCGGTGCAATCACCTCAACATTCATCAGTGGGCCCATCAAGTCGAAATGGTATTCAATTTCAAGGTGTAGACTCTCCAAATCCAATCAACTTTGGCATTGCGATGTCATCCGATCCATTCAGTATGTTCTTGGAATAACTTTGCGACTTGTATACTGATGCTCTGAATCTGTTCTAGATGGCTTCGATAACAGTGCTGGCTCGGTTTTTCCGTCCTCTCCTAGTGTGCAGCACATGGGGTCTGATAGTGCTTCGAGTTCATCCCCACAAGCGCGCAGATCAAATATAAACACTCGTCCGAATATGAATGGTATGTTCAGACAAAGTAGGATTGTTTAATCATATTAATTCTTGTTCAGCGAGACCTTGTGACATTCATGGCAATTTTTTAAATGACGATGAACCACCACCAGCACCTGCAGCTCACGACCCCACTGATTGGACCCCTTTTGACTCCCAACTCCAGTTCGAAACGGCAGATTTTTTGTTCAGGCACGCAAAGATGTCTGCTGGAAATATAGACCAGCTTCTGAAACTCTGGGAAGCAGGAACTGTTGCATTTGGTGGTGAACCACCATTCGTCGATCATACTGATCTCTATGATACAATTGATGGGATACCTGTTGGCGGCATTCTGTGGCAAGATTTTGCAGTGACCTACACTGGTCTGCGACCTGAAACGAATGTCCCACCATGGATGGAACAAACCTATGAGGTCTACTTCAGGGACCCTCGACAGCTCTTTGTGAATATGCTAGACAATTCAACATTTGCTGAAGATTTCGACTACACACCCATGCAGGTATTCGACATAAACGGAAGTCGCCGGTACAAGCATTTTATGTCGGGAGACTGGGCTTGGAATCAGGCAGTCAGTCCTTTATCACACCTATCGAAATTGTTTCACTAATTTTGATCTACACTTAAGACCTTATCTCCAGCTCAATTCCAGAGGCGAACGGGGCTATGTTTGTTCCTTTTATGATGGGCAGTGATAAGACCACAGCATCTGCGGCAACTGGCCAAGTCGACTACTGGCCGCTGTATGGATCAATTGGCAATATCCATAATAATGTCCGTCATGCACACGGAAGTGGGTTAGTTCTCATCGGTTTCTCAGCCATTCCAAAGAGTAAGAATATATTCTCATAAATATGTCTATTATCTGCTGACTTTCACAAAATAACAGCCACAAAGTTCCATACTGAGTCCACTGACTTTCGTCAATTCTGCCGACAGTTGTTCCATGCCTCGTTGGCCACTATTTTCAGTTCTCTCAAACCAGGAATGACGGTACCGGAGATATTGCGATGCCCTGATGGCCATTTGCGTCTTGTTATATGGGGACTTGGGCCTTATATTGCAGATTATCCAGAACAAGTTTTCCTTACTTCTATTGTACAGGGTTGGTGTGCACGGTAGGTTTTCTTTCCATTATTCCATTCCATTACCTGATTGTTGCATTTTCCAACAGGTGCCGAGCACCATCAGGACACCTCAATAATGATGAAGACAAGTATGAGTGACGCTCACGTGCTCACACAGACTTTCTTTGCACGATATGTGAAATGGGTGTACTGTATGACAATTATGGCATAGTTGGAGACATAATTGTTTGTACATGATTTTTACCTCATATCATTCTTCTCTGACTATAATTGTAGCCTTTCACAAATGAATTTCCATGCGCCGATGTGCATGAAATAATTGCACCTGATTTACTCCATCAAATCATCAAGGGAACTTTCAAGGATCATTTAGTGTCATGGGTTGAAGAATACCTGATGTATATTCATCACAATGACAAAAAGAAGGTCTATCAAATCCTTGATGATATTGATCACTGGTGAGTCGTCTGCAGCCTCCTATCAAATATTATGGTACTTATTCATATATGTTTAGTATCGCGATTGTTCCGCCGTTCGCAGGTCTTCACCGTTTCCCTCAGGGTAGAGGCTTTAAGCAGTGGACTGGCGACGATTCAAAAGCTCTGATGAAGGTGATCGAATACTCTAGAATTCTATAGTGTGACTCATCTTTAGTCTCAGGTTTATCTGCCTGCCTTGCAAGGTCACCTTCCGGGAGATGTTATACGTACATTCCGTGCGTTTCTTGAATTCTGCTATATAGCACGCCGCAATGCCATCATTGAAGAAGACTTAGAAGACTTATAGGATGCAGTCTCACATTTTCATTCTTTTCGTTGGGTTTTTGCTCCAATTCGCTCAAATAGATTCTCGTTACCCAGGCAACATTCAATGGTGCATTATGCCCAGCTTATCCGACTCTTTGCTGCCCCTAATGGAGTCTGTACGTCAATCACAGAGTCAAAACACATTCTGAAAGAACCCTGGCATCGATCAAGCCAAAACAACGCCCTCTTTCAGATGCTCACAACCAACCAGTGGCTTGATCAGCTTGCTGCAACTCGTGATGATTTTACTGAGCGAGGTATGCTCATTGGAACATTATTGGAAGATGTTCTATCGAACCGTAAGTACAATGTTGATTACCATTTGAGTTCTGTTCAGATCTTCCTTTAGTTATGGAATGTGATGAAGACCAAGATGAACTTACCCCTCAAGTTGTAACAGAACTGCCTGATGACGATGCACCGGAGCCTGGAGCTTCAGTTCCTGATGAAGACATTCTCGATGGCATTACTGACGAGGTTCTTGCACAGGTTAAATTTGCTCAAAGAAGTTGTAAGTCTACCTAGTAACCACCTTCGTTCAGGTGCTGAATGATGTTTCATTATCAGGCTATAAATGGAGTCTGGCTACAGCGTGCAACAAGCTTGAAGCACCTGAATTCCTGCACCTCCTTCACCGTTTTCTCTATGACCAAAAATATCCCCATGCACAAATTCCGTCTTCCCGTGTCTCAATTAACACATGCCCAGTGGTTCATGGAAAAATTTCTGTTTTTTTCAGCGCATTGGCTATCTTTCGAGCTCCAAGTGACCCCTGGGCCCAGAGGCATGAGACGGGAATATATCCGCGCGACTCCGGCTTGGCGAAAAGGACATGCTCGATATGATTGTGTTTTCGTCAATGCATGGCTGGAATTGCCTGGGATGTGTGGGCTTGAAGTCGCTCGCATTTTCCTGTTTTTTTCTTTCGTGCATCAAGGTACTCGCTATCCGTGTGCCCTTGTTCAATGGTTCCCTGTCATCAGTGACAAGCCAGAAGACGAGACTGGCTTCTGGATGGTAGAACCTGCAGTCCATGAAGATGGACAGCCATTCTTGGCCGTAATCCATCTGGAAAGCATCTTTCGTGCTGCTCATTTGTCTCCTGCATATCATTCATCTGACTTTGTCAGGCGGTCTCTTACAATGCACGATACTCTGGACAAATTCAAGATCTTCTATGTCAATAGGTTTGTTGACCATCATGCCTTTGACATTGTTTCGTAAGCCAGGAGTCATATCACCATTCACAAGCCTTCCCATTGCCGCCATGAACACCTACCTGTCACACCAAGACTCAGACTCGATCTTTACACCTGATATTGGCACTCCAACTGGCGGCCGTGGCTTCTACTTTGGCACATCACCCCCATAACTACCATTGTTTGTAATTGCTGAAAGGTCAGATAGCAGGGTAGACACGGAGTATGATGACGAGGGTGGAGAAGGGGGCTGGAGGTGCCAAATGCTCACAGTCGTCCGACTCAGAGTGTTCTCAAGGTTGGATATCTCTGGAAGAAGGGCAAGGGTAACACTGTTTTGTTTTGCTGTGCGACGTCGACGATATTCACACCTTTTTATTTCAGTAGTGGAAACCCTGGTTCGTCCTTCGACCAGCTCATCTGGCGTCGAAGGAATTCCAACAGATATTCATTTGTGCACATTAGTTAACTTGAAGTGTCACCAACACACATTCGGGTTAATCTCATCTTTGCAAACATACTACCTCCAGTCACGGCTTCTGTTGCATAGGAGGTACAGGAGTGGGTGAAAGTGATCGCAGCCGTGAGACAACATGTACATGTGCCTTCCACCTCTACTCAATCCTCTGTTGCAACAAATATTCAGATGATGGTACAGGTACGCACGAAATTACCAGCGATTCCGAGAATTCATTCCAAGTCCTGAAGCTAAAGGATGAAGGTGATGGTGCTTCCAAAGGCTCCGTTGTTCTCTTCCATGTGCTTGAGCACCAAAAGCACACAGATACTACCTTGCCGTTAATTCACTTTCCCTACGAAGATGTGTTGAGATTAGATGACAAATAAATACAAATGAGGGAATTGATTCTTCTGCCATTGTTCTATCATTGACCACAATGGTCATCTCCCTCATCTCTTTCCATCCACCAGAAGTCAGAAGTCTTCTTTTCATCGTCATCCTCCCCAATTCTAATCAAAGCGGATCGAATGGTCATTTTCGCATGGCACTGGTTCACGTCCCCAGGGTGGGCAAACTGGCGGACCTCCCACCACAGGGCGGCCAATTCCACGGCTTGGACCTCATGGACTCAACAACCAATCGTCTCTTCCTCCCCCTCCTCAGGTGTCCATGCCACCCACAATGCCCATGTGGCCTCCGTACTACGTAAGCCCCTTTCATTTCTTTTGCATCGCTCTTATGTATTGTGAGCTTAGTACCTGCACAATCAATACAATGTGTATTGGTATCCGACTATGCTCATGCAAGCGCATCCTCAACATCAACCCCCGCCACAAGGGCAACACCTACCTCATCACCCCACTATGCCCATGTCTCCTCGGAATCCTTCTGCAAATCTCCAACCTTCGACACCAACACTACCTCATACCTCCTCACCCCCGTTCACACCCCAATTCCTCCCCCATGCCTCTCACATCAGCATCAGTCCTCTTCCCTCAGTGGATTGGCAATCAACACCATCTTCAACAATGAAAACCTCAAATGCCACTTCATCCTCGTTTGTCCCCAGAAAAACGGTCACGGTTTCATTGAAAACCCCAGATGGTGTCGCATTAGATTTGGAGAACTGCAAGACCACGCCAACCCCAACGTCTTCGACACCTTCAGGTCCAGCTGGATTCAGGCAAGGCAGTCCTGGGACACTCAACTGGAGACTGGCAAGTATCTGCATATAATCTGAAGATCAGCAGAAGCAGTGTCTAGCGGAAGAAGAAGAAGTGAAAGAGAAGGAGAGAGCCAAATTGAAAGCCGAAGCAGAGGGAAAGATAAAGAGGCTGCTGAACGTAAGTTGAAGGAGGAGAAGGGAAGGAGTGCCGAAGTTGAACAGCTTCGAAAAGCTGAAGAGGAAGAGTGGCTGAGGAAAGAGGAGGAGCAACTGAAGAAGGAAGAGTGACTACGGAGAGAGGCAGAAGAACGCGATGCTCGGCGGGCTCAGGAAGAGGAGGAACAGCTTCTTAGGGAAGAAGAAGCGAGGCGACTTGCTGAAGAGACAGCTACATTACCACCTCTCGACGCAATCGGTATTGAACCTCTTGACCATTCATCCCTACACTTAATGCATGGTGGTTTGGGTCGTCACCGCACATCGTCTACTGCTTTACCTCCCCAACGGCAAGTGTCAATTGGCCTTGGCTTTTCACCTGGCACGATGGGCAAAGGAGTCTCAAATTCTTTCAACCCCATGGGAAACTTCGGTACTGGAGCTGCCAGCAAGCTCAGCAGTGAAGATCGCTTCGCTGTGAGCTCCTGTGCAGCTTCGGTCAGTGGCGCTGCTGGCATGCCTTTCCCTTGCCCAATGCCAATGACTCGTACAGCTAGCACTGGTCCGATGGCTCAGCGGGATCGTGTTCGTAGTAAGCGGGGGGAAAGAAGGGACCCAAACAAGCTTATCAACACTGGTCAGAACCAGGCGTCAACCACTCTACAAAATCAACAAATGGACTTCGAGTCTGTGGCACCATTGCAAGCCACTGCTAAACGTTGGGATAGGAAAACCTTCCAGGTCCAGGCCGATGGAGACTCTCCGGAGATGGTGGAACGCAAGGTCAAGGGTCTGCTCAACAAATTGACGATGGAAAAGTTTGATTCCATCTCCGATCAGATCATCTCGTGGGCGAATAAGTTGGAGAACAAGAAAGATGGAAGGATGCTCATCCAAGTCATAAAGCTGGTGTTCGAAAAGGCAACGGACGAGGCTACCTGGTCTGAAATGTATGCTCGCCTTGGCAGAAAGATGATGGAGCAGATCAGTCCGAAGGTTCAAGACAATGGGATCAAAAACAATGAAGGAAAGCCCATTACCGGAGGACAGTTATTCTGCAAGTATCTGCTCAATTGGTGTCAGGAGGACTTCGAGCGCGGTTGGGTGGCAAAAGAGGCGACTGCAGCTGCAGCTGCGACGAAGGCAATGGAGGATGAAGCTGTAAAGGCCGCAAACGAGAATAAGGGAGATGAAAAAGAAGAACATGCTTTGTATTCCGAAGAGTACTATGCTGCTCAAAAGGCCAAACGACAAGGTCTCAGCCTGATCAAGTTCATTGGAGAATTATTCAAACTCCAGATGTTGACTGAAAGGATCATGCACGAATGTGTGAAGAAGCTGCTGGGGAATGTGGTGGATGTTTATTTCTCTTGGATGAAAGAGTTGACAAAAAGTACTCACATTTCACCCCGCATGCAGTTCATGCTTCAAGTCTGTATATTTCATTGGTTATAGTGATCTCATCTGACGATTTTAACAGGATATCGTGAACGCAAATGGATTTCAAGGGAAACACATGGTGTTTCCACTCCGTCCACCATCGCTCAGGTTCACGAAGCAGTAAGTTGTTTCGTAATTCGCTCTGACTGAACCCTTCTTATGACCCTCTGAATGTAGGCTGCCAAAGAAAAGGCTGCTCAAGAGTAGGAGGCTTATCAGCACCAGATGAGCATGTCGCATGGTGGTGACCGGAGAGATCATCCTCAAGTGGGACCCGATGGTTTCGTTGGAATAGATTTGGAGTACCGCAGGACTGCGCCAACCCCGACTTCTTCGACAACTTCAGGTCCAGCTGGATTCAGGCAGGGCAGTACTGGGCCACCCAACTGGAGACCGGCAAGTATCCGCATAGAATCTGAGGATCAGCAAAAGCAGTGTCTTGCAGAAAAAGAGAGAGCCAAACTGAACGCTGAAGCAGAGGAGAGGACAAGGAAAGAGAAAGAGAAAGAGAAAGAGAAAGAGAAAGAGAAAGAGAAAGAGAAAGAGAAAGAGAAAGAGAAAGAGGGGGAAAGGAAGGCCGAAGTTGAACGACTTAGAAAAGCTGAAGAGGAAGAGCGGCTGAGGAAAGAGGAGGAGCGGTTGAAGATGGAGGAGGGAGAGCAACTATGGAGAGAGGCAGAAGAACACGAAGCTCGGCGGGCACAGGGAGAGGGGGAACGACGATGTAGGGAAGAAGAAGGTCGCTGAGGATACAGCTAGGAAAGAGGAAGCAGAGCGATTGAAGAGGGAGAAAGAAGAAAGGGAGAGTGTAGAGAGAGAACAGGCCTTTTGCCTGCCCAATGCCCTTGACTCGTACAGCTAGCACTGGTCCGATGGCTCAGCGGGATGTGTTCATAGTAAGCAGGGGAAGAGAAGGGACCCAAACAAGCTTATCAACACTACTCAAAACCAGTCTGCAAAATCAACAAATGGACTTTGAGCAGTGGCACCATTGCAAGCCACTGCTAATTGTTGGGATAGGAAAACCTTGCAGGTCCAGGCTGAGGAGAAAGCTAGGAAAGAGGAAGAGGAACGAGTGCAGAGGGAAAAAGAAGAGAAAGAGAGGGCCGATAAAGAACAGGCAGAGCAAGACCGCCTCGCAAGGGAGGCAGAAGAAAAGCGGCTTTCCGAAGAGGCTGAGAAGAAGGTTGCAGAACAGGCATCTACCGACAAGAGGGCAGATGAGGTGGAGGAGGGTGAAATTTTCGAGGACCAAGATACACCGCTTCATAGTCAGGATGGCAGAGACAAGGTTAGAGAAACCCTCCGCATCAATACGACAACTCCTGCAATTGGAAGACTGCAGCATCCTGGGCCTCTTGATCTTGAAGAGGCCAAGAAATCCAATATCACAGGCCCTCAAAGCGCTCTTGCGACTGCACGTATCATTTCCGACATTCTCTCTGCTCCTTATCCCGAAGTAGTGTCAAGCCCTAATCCGGCACTCAATCAGAATGCCAAAGAAGGAAAATTTTGGTGTGTAACTGTAGCATTGCAAACGAACCTTTTTCTTACATATTCGTTTACAGATACGACCGAGAATTCTTGCTCCAATTCATGTCACAGATATGACTGTGAATTCCTCCTTCAATTCATGTCGATATGTAAGGAAAAGCCAGCTACATTACTGCCTCTTGATGCAATCGGTATTGAACCCCTTGACCTCCTACACTTAATGTGCAGTGGTTCAGGTCGTCACCACACATCGTCTACTGCTTTACCCCCAACGGCAAGCGTTAATTGGTCTTGGCCTTTCACCAGGCACTATAGGCAAAGGAGTCCTGAATTCTTACAATCCCATGGGAAACTTCGGAACTTGACTTGTGAGCTTGGCAATACGACTCAAAAGCAGGCTGCAACGTCCTCTATGTACAATTACCAAATGGGCTTTGATCCTGTGGTTCCACTACAAGCCACTGCTAACCGTTAGGATAGGAAGACCTTCCAGGCCGATGGAGACACTCTGGAGATGGTGGAGCGCAAGGTCAAGGGTCTGCTCAACAAGTTGACGATGGAGATGTTCGATTCCATCTCCGATCAGATCATCTCGTAGGCGAATAAGTCGGAGAACGAGAAAGATGGAAGGACGCTTATCCAACTTGATCCAAGTCATAAAGCTTGTGTTCGAAAAGGTGATTGATGAGGCCACCTGGTCAGAAATGTACGCTCACCTTGGCAGGAAGATGATGGAGCAAATTAGTCCGAAGGTCCAAGTCAATGGGATCAAAAACAACGACGGAAAGCCCATTACTGGTGGACAGTTGTTCTGCAAATATCTGCTGAATCGGTGTCAGGAAGATTTCGAGCGCAGTTGGGTGGCAAAAGAGGCGACTGCAGCTGCAGCTGCAATGAAAGCAATGGAGGATGAAGCCATAAAGGCCGCCAATGAGAAGAAGGGAGATTTAGAAGGAAGAACACATTTTGCATTCTGAAGAGTATTATGCTGCTCCGAAGGCGACGCGGTCTGGGGCTCATCAAGTTCATCAGAGAATTATTCAAACTCCAGATGCTGACAGAAAGGATCAACCCAGAAGAGGAGGAGATCGAATCCCTCTGCAAACTCCTGATGACTGTTGGCAACAGTCTAGATACTCAGAAGGCTCGGGCGCATATGGATGTCTATTTCTTTAGGATGAAAAAGTTGACAAAAAGCACTCACATCATATCTTGTAAGCAGTTCATGCTTTAAGTATGTATTTCCATTGTTTTTCAGTGGTCTTGGCTGATAATTATTTTAATAGGATGTCATTAAACTCCGTGAACGTAGATGGGTTTTTAGGCAAACACACACTCCACTCCAAGTGCCATTGCTCAGGTTCACAAAGTGGTAAGTTGTTAACTAATTTTCTTCTTATTGGCCTTACTTATGAGCTGTCGAAAATAGGCCGCCAAAGAGAAGGCTGCTCAAGAGAAGGAGGTTTATCAATGACAGATGAGCATGTCGTGTGGTGTTTCAAGACATGGTGGTGATCGGGGAGATCATCCTCAAGTTGGACCCAACGGTTGGACTGTCACCGGATCGAATACAATTATCCAAGCTCAACCGAGTAAGGCTGGTGACTTGTTGAATTTCGGAAAGATCAGCGAAGGTCAGCCCATGACCTTCGGGCCAAGCAGTGTATTTGCTGGCAAGAAAAATGAAATCAAGAAGGAGTCCATTTCTAGAATGGCATCCAGCTTGAATATGTTCTCCATGCTTTCAGACTGCGGAGACTGGTGAGTTAACGGTGAAAGGTATGTGTTTAAGTGTTATTGAACTTGCAAACAAACTTACACTCCTTCATAGCGGTTGAACCACAGTGTAAGTGACTTATCCTACAGCCCTGTTCGAAGCCTGTGGAAACAGCTGAAAGAAGGAGACGCTAGTTCTTCGCTCACCTGCTCACCTGAGGCATTCGAAGAAGGGTTCACTGCCATTGCGGAATTCATTGACGACATTTTCTGTGATGCTCCTAAGGCCCTCGAGCTCTTTGCCATCGCTCTCAAAGGGGCTGGTTTAGATGACTAGAATCACAGCAAAATCTTCGGACAATACTGACAAGCTTCTTGGCCTTCTATAAAAAGCAAAGGAGAAAGTCAGACTTAATAGACAAGACGCCAAAAGCTGAAGTTGAACCCCTTGCTCATCCATACACACGGTGCCAGTGGTGGGGACTTGGAGTTGCGACTTGTGAGTTGTCACCGCACGCTGTCCGCTGCCATCAATCAGCCTTATATTTTAGTCTACCTGGCTTTATCACCCTTAAATTATCCAGTGCTTGTCTGCCTTAGATACTTTCTCATCTTAAATCACTCACAACCACTGAAATTTCCTTCATAGATAGTATCATAATTTGGATCACTTGTCTGAATTGCTTAAAAGTTCCTTAAATCCTTGTTTCCCTGAAATTACCTTACATTACTCTTAAATCTCAAGTGATTTCAGACGTTTTCAAGGGTTTTAATCCCTTAAGTTGTATTAAGTCATTTAAGTTACGATAAGTTGATTTAAGTTTTGTGCAGGATTCCTGATGTGTTGTACCCAATAATAGTGTTTGGAAGTCCGGTCCGGTCCGGTTTTTTGACTTCAGGGGCATAGACTGAGACCGTAACCGGTCTTACTATTTTCGGAAACCTAAAAAGACCGGACTGAACCGATTTGGACCGGTCCACATTGGTTTTTTGTGGTTACGAGACTGGTTAGAACCTGTTAAGGTCCAAACCAGTTAATAACTGGTCCAGACCGGTTATTCGGCAGAATATATGCTACAAAATGCTAAACTACAAGCTCACTGTCATCCATCTCCCTCTCCCAAGCCAGACAATCCATATCTTCGCCGAACATCTCTTCGAACTCCAGGTCAACCTCTTCCACCTGTGAAGAAGCCCAAGCACTCATATCATACAGATCAGATCGCCACACAGACCCCATGATTACCAGCTCTTCAAAAACAGCTGAGCTAAGGCAAGCACAGCGCTCCGTTGCAACTTGTTTACTGCAGGAAAAAAGTTGTTCACACGGAACTGATGATGCTTGAGATGGAAGAATATCAAGGGCGATACAAGTAAGGATAGGGTATAACATAGCATTATCCTATTCAAAACAAGTATTAGTGATAACCAACCAACTATGAGTCAAATTCGAGACCTACCTGCCACCATTCAACAAGACCTGTGTCCTTCGTGACATCTCATTGCATTGTACCCAGATAACGGCGTAACTCGGAGGCCCATCCTTCTTCTGTGTCAGTGGCAAGAAGGGTTTCACGCATTTTATCAAACTCCGAACGAATGTCACCGGCATGAGTTTTGGTGCTTGTTACAGGAACAGTGCAAGGGCGCCTTTTGTAGTATTGAGCCATCTAGTTTAGTCAGCCTCTCACCTCCTGTATATGAAGACAAAAGGACGTACAGTCTTCTCAACTATCTTTCTGGCCTCGTCCTGCCAGTCCTTTGCATCAACATTTCCTGCCTCGATTTCAGCGTCTCGTTCTTCTGGACCACCCCATGCCATTTTAATATATGCAAGCTTATAGTATGGGTGAAGAACTTCAACCATATTACATCAGTAGTGGCTCGGATTAGACTTAATAAACGACTTACCAAGCACCAGAACAGTACTAGGCTTTTCATCAAGCCAAGAATAATACTTTCCAACTTTTCCAAGGCCATCAGCAAGTGCATTCTTATACAGCGCATATTTTGGATTATCACGCTTCGTCTCCCATGCCGTTTGAAGCTCCTCGAGTGCTGGGAGTGCATGCCAGAGGGTTGGTTCTTTCTCAGATGAGAAGATTTGTTGAATGCGGTTAGAATCCTGGCATTCTTTGTTGGACTGTGTAGCAAAAATGAAAACAACATGGCTTACCACAAGTATATCACGTGTGTCTACGACCCTCAACCAATCTGACTCGACCATTTTGAAAGCTGACCAAGGTATGTGCTTGACGAGACGATTATCACACTGTAATGTAGTGATCGGGCCATACATCTCGTCTGCTGAGGCTACAAATAATGCAATAGGCTGTGGGATGTATCAGTTGAATGAACCAACACAAAAGAAAATGCATACCTGGCGGAGTTTGTTGGCCTGGTCAAGCATCTTGAAGGCGGTCCCCCATCGGATGTTGCTATGTAATGGTATTTTCACAGCCTCAGGAAGTCCGCAACGGAGTTGGGTGCTGTGGAAGTATTCAATACGTTGTCTGGATGCTTGAATCTAGATATGATTAAGACACTGTAAGTATCCAAAGAAACTTTATTACTTACCTTGATTGCGAGCGTGCAGATAGCTGCAATAACATCGAGAGATCCTTCTAAGACACGGTTGCCAGCGAGGGAGGGATCATATTCCCAGATGACTGTTGCATTCTTGACAGCTGCGATCTTGGTAATATGGCTCATCATGTCAACGTTTCCCAGGTTGATGACATGGGCAAGGCAACTGTGATGGAAGTGAGAACAAATAAAGATATTGATAAGGGCAAAGTTCAAACGGGAGTTGTTGCTCATCACTGTTCCATTTGAGACCTCGACGGACATGAACATCTTCGATTACCTTGCAAGTGGTATTGTTATTGCTTGTGTTATCCAACGTTGCCGTATAAAGCTGTAGTGAACGGCCCCTATTCTTGCCGACTCATTTCCCAACTTATTACAACTTGAGATCATGATTGAAAATCCAGATCAAGATGCAATCAAAGCAATTGCAGTAGACAGTCTGCGCAAGGCACATGGCCTGGAGTCACTCAATTTTTCATATGTCCTGCCACGCGATTGGATTTACTCGGAATTGACAGCTGTCATCTTTGCATCCTTCCTTCACTGATTATTTCCAAAGCTAAAGATTGTGGAATGTGTTACGAACAACGTCACACTCTGTGACTCATGACGACATATGGTGCAATCAGCACGACTTATGGCACCATTCTGGTGCGATCTCTCTTATTGTCTTTCCCTTTGTGTCTATATTTAGTTCACACATCATTATGAGATGTTATCACATCATTCTCGCACCATATCACGCCTTAGGTTTATTATTAGTCTCTGTCCCTTTAGTATATAAAGACTTGTACATTATCTCTAGTTCCTCAGTTTGAATATTACTCAATATAAATCCCTATCACTTGCGAAAGCTCGAACAACTTCTTAACTGAACATCTATCTTGATCTAATAGTCTTAGAGGACTATATCAAGTCTCGTTGACACAACGATAATCCATAACAGAATGCCCCATCTATGAGGAGTGGATCATGAAAGTTCAGGAAATGCTGAAGAAGGAACAAAATCAGATAAAGATATTGGGACCACATTGAGCAGGAAGTCCTGTTTGAATTGGTTGGTTGCTAAAATATACTCGAACCTAGTACAGTAGATGCTGAATGTGTGTTCACAGCTATCGGCCTAGACTTGGTTGAGTCAAAAATGCTTGCCTGATTCGGTGATTCCCCATGTGCTACCCTTGCACCACGTCCTGCCACTGGGTGACTTCCCGTAACGCTATCTTGAAATTATATATCCAAATATCATTTTCGGAACTTGAAATGTGATCCGGTTTACAGATTTTCTAAACCATAAGACAACAAATGACATCAAATTGATTACTAACTTGAATTCCAAGACATCTATGGACGGTGATGAGACGTGCTCAGGTACACACCAGGATTTACACATGTTGTACGCTTTCCTGCAGGTTACACAGCATATCTACGACAGAAACGAACACTCTCGCCTACACTCGCCGTCACACCGTCACATGCGCAGTCACA
>Ga0307517_10006054_pt1 | contig 18023 bp, 22 predicted proteins | sample 23_EM_MG_FD_194515 | JGI IMG/M metagenome (GOLD analysis project Ga0307517, IMG submission 194515) | Populus trichocarpa ectomycorrhiza microbial communities from riparian zone in the Pacific Northwest, United States - 23_EM | ecosystem: Host-associated > Plants > Roots > Unclassified | place... | reverse complement strand
CCATGGGCCTTTAGAAAAGGACGGAAAAATGAGAGGCATGGGGGGTATAGGGGGAGATGGTATTACCAGGTGATACAGGGAGATATGTATGTAATACATGAGGGAGAATATTTTTTGCTGATGTAGGTTTGCCCTACTATCTGATAATAGACTCAAAAAACTCAGAATTGTTCTCAGTTAATAGGACTTATAGCTAGTTAATCAAGGTGGGTTTCTCGCTCAAAATTAATTAAGTTAGATACAGAAAAGTCTACAAAACTTAACTCTAACTGCTTGGCTATTGAAACCTACTTGTGGTATCTATCTAGTAGCTGGTCAATTTGACTTTCAAAGTTAAAAATGTTCAGTCAAGTACTATATTTAGGCTACCTCTTGGCAAACAAAACTCTGGCAAAATTTGGGTATCATACCAAACTACTTGCTCTTATATTATGATACCCGTAAAAACTTGAATAATTGGATGGTGTGCTATGAAGTCCAGAATTCCCTTCTCTGGAAAAGGGGCGAAAGAGGCAGCAAAAACACGGCCCCTTTCCCCCCTCCGAGACAGAAAAAAAAACAAAATATCTTGACCTTACTAGGAGAGGAAAGTCCAACGACATAGCACACCGTCCAATTATTCAAGTTTTTACGGTACTGGTAAGTCTCCTAAAGTATCGACTGTTAAGACTAGAAGAGGTTTCAAGTTGTTTCAATATCTTTTTTTATTGCAGGCTGCTATAATATATACTAGTAGAGAGGTTAGAAGAGAGAGGAACGACATGATTCTCTTTTGTTAGATCAGAAGATGGTCCAAATAGTGTTAGGCCATTGCTAGACGGAGCATCCCATATCATACCTCAATCACTATCGTTAGCTGAATTATTAGAATAGTTCTAAATAAGGTTACTCGCACCAGGCTTCTTATAATCGACCTCTTATAACGAATCCCTAACTATAACGAGCAGCGCTTTGCATACACGCTAATGAATTTACTTCAAAGGACGGTTTGCCCCAAGTCAACACCCATAGTAAAAATTACAGAACGAGACTTTGTGGTATTGATTCTTGGCGTTCATCATACAGCAGGCAGGTGAGACTATATTTTCTGTCGTAAAAACCCTTCCCACACCATCCGCCATCTCCTGACGTTCCTGTCCATTGCGGCATCTACTGTACCCCTCTGTAGGTAGGTTCTAGTTTGGCAAGCTAACCGATTTGCGAAAGCCACCTCATATGGGCAGAGGACCCCAGCCTATCACATACCAGGGAAGAACTATCCCTTCTCACTTTTTACCCCCCAAGTCCCAAGATTAGCGATCTACGGGAGTTGCAAGAAAGTCTTTTTTTTTACGGTGCTCTTTGTGCCATACCGTACCACACAAGATCCGTACAAGCACATTACTATCATACATGCACTAATTACCACACGATGTTAATACCCCACGGATAAAAATAAAAATAAAACCCAAAGTGCAGAACCAGAATCGATAACCGTGCATCTCTAGACCCTACAACATAGTGGAATGACATCGTTGGAGGATAAGTAGTATTATAGCACATTCGGCGGCAGCACCACCGTCCGTCCAACCACCTCCTCCACCTCCTCCACCTCTCCTCAAACGCAAGTGACGCTCTATGATCCCGGGAACCCCCCCCCCCCCCACCCGCTGATGCGAGACTACGATACTTACGCTCATACTCTACGCTGCCCCACATACCGGTATATATTCATTCCCCAACGCAAAACTTTGTCCAGTCTAAACCCGCTATCGTAGTTATCCTGAGATAACAACCTCCCGGCCGGGGCCAAGCAACCAAGCATGCACAGCCCGCCCATATCAAAATTCCCAGAACAACTGGCAAACTAAACCGAACTATTGAACCAGTGGAATAGCCTGTCATAAATGCATCTTACCAATGCACGCACGACAACGTCAGGCAACATGTGTAGAGTGCTCGAGTGTATACTCGAGTACGTTGTGCGATTGCGATTACGATGTAGTCTGACAAATCGACCGAGCGAGGGGTTCTGGCCGGCTGGCTGGCTGGCTGGTTGTGGAATCCTTGAAAGTAGGTGTGTGGATAGGTACTGTACGAGTACTCAAGTATACAAGTACAGTACCGGTACTCGAGCAGAGTTCTCGAGTAGACTTTGGAAGGTAGGAGCCGGTACAGCAACACTAGTACTTTACATGGGGATGATTCAGATAGATTGGTCGGCGTACGTGCGCATTCGCTTGCTAGGCGGTGGTGGCAGGGCGGTCCAACCTCCGGGCATGATTTGCCCTTTGCAACTCGCTAGGTTATCTGCTGTCTTTTATTACCGACGTCATCGGAAGCATTTCGCAGAAAATGAGTTCCCTCACCCTGCACTCCATCAGGTGAATGCCAGGTTGGCAAGCTGGGATACAATACAGATTTGAGCGTCCAACGGCTGCCGTCTTCACTGCGGAATTTTCCTCCTTTACCAGCACGACGGGGCACCATGTTAGAGGTATGCAAGCCGAGGGATTGCTCCAGCATTTAATTCAAATTCGACCAACTTCAACACACCTCAGAACAAACAGGAAACCAGGATCGAAACCTACATATTAATGCTTGCGTTGCCACCAAGACCGGAAGTTGGTGAATGACAGTACAATGAGAATCAAAAAGGGAGATCAGGCATGTACCATGCAAAAGCTAGCTGCTGGTTCCAAGACATAAAAGATAAATAAAGGAGAATAGAACTAAGAGGAGAGAAAAAAATTAAGCACTGAAAGGTAACTGAGCCGCCTCAAATCGAGCTCAGACAGACTCTTTACTATTCTTCATTGTAACCCACCCTTTCCCCCCACTCATAACCGCGAAACAAAAGGAAACGAAGAAAAACAATTTAAACAGCTGGGGTGGTTCGCGAGTGATTGGTAGCATAATTCTCATCAAGGGGCCTGTTGAGGGTGTACTCGCCGATCTTGCGGTTCCCAACACTATCGTACTGGCCACCAGCCAACTTATCGCCGAATCCAGTATTACCAGTGCCAGTGCCAGTGCCATGCCCATGGTAATCGTTGGCATGGTATCCACTGTCCCGGGAAGCGCCACCAACAGAAGCAGTCTCACGGCCCCGAGTAGTGCGACGCTGAGCGTACGGCGACTTGCGAGTGATCGGCTGAGGTTCCCGGAGGTTTGATGTTGGGCTAGCTGAGCCGATGGTAAAAACGTCGCTGCCCCATCCATCTCCACGTTTAGATAGATCCTTGTACTCAGTGGCCTTGGTCGAGATGCCGCCGGGAAGGGAAATGTTTTTGAACATGGACTCGTGCTGGGTGACCGCGACGTTGGCGTGCTTGTCAGCAACCTTAGCCTCGGCCTTCTTCTTACGGTTGGCGAGCTCCCTCTGGGCAGCCTGGTAGTAGCGGCTATAGATGTTCTGAACATGCTCTGGGTCGGGGTTTTCCCTGATGTCACGTTCAATCTTCTGCTCCTCTTGGTAGATGGCATATGCCAATCGATCAAGACGACCGAAAGTATCCTGGATTTGCTTCTCAAGAATCTTCGTGATAGCAGGCTTCATAATACCCATCAATATGGGCTTGAATAGAGCGAAGAGAACTCTGTGGTTCGACTTCTTCAACTTGATCCTGAGGGCGCTGATACCGACATCGACCCTTTCAACCTTGAAGAATCGGGCACGGTTGAGCTTGTCGGAAGTCGCCAGCTGAAGCTTGAAGTTAAACCCATCACCTCCGAGGAAGACATCGGCAACACCAGTATCGGTAATGGATGGAAACCCCTGCTTCTTCTTGATATAGTAGCTGACGTCTATCCCGAATTATTATGAGCACAGGTTCAATCCATCTGAGCAGGGCGCGATCCAACCTACCTTTAATATCACACTGGATTTGTGAAGCAGAGATCATGGCGGTGTGGCTGTGCTTGCTGGAAACAGTCTTACGACCGAATCTGAAGTAATTGTCATTGCCCATTTCAACGACATTAGGCATCATGTTGTCAGATTCAATGATGAGGTTTTCGATAACAGCATCAATCATCGGATCAGAATACTCAATTCTAGGGAAAGGAATGTAGCGAACGCTCTCAAACAGCTCGGGAATGATGATTTGAGTGACGTCCTTGATAAGGTGTTTCTTGAATGCAGGCCTGCCGTTTTCGTCGTTTCCAAGGTCATTGAACAGCTTCTGCATGGCCCGACGGAAGCCCTGATTGTCCGGGTCTGCTGCGAATTGATCACCCAAGAATCTGAATTCATTGGCAACACGATCGGTGTGATCACGGTAGCGGTTGCGAAGCAAGAAGTTACCGTGATCGTACAAGCGGTTGTACTGCTCAGTAGACTCATGGCGCATGATATAGCCCTCCTCTTTGAGACAGGTGCGGATGTAGTTGTTGACGGCACGGAACCAATCCTTGAGCTCCGGGTCATTATCAGCATCACGGTAGATATCGTTGATGGAATCGAGTAAGTCCTCAGTACTAGTGTAATTCGCGAAACGCTCAAGAATAACCTGCATCCGGTTAGCTTCAGGGTTATGCAGAAACATTAGAACATGTAACAAACCTTCAAGCTCTTCTCGGCACTTTGGAGGTGGCTATCCTCGTGGGCACCCTTGACAGTTCCGGTGCCGTCCCTAGCAATACCCTTGGTGTGGCCAGTGTAGGTCTCTGCGAGCCCGAGCAATGTGTCGATAGCCTGCTGGTAATCTTGGTGGCTTTGGATCTCGACAATCATCTTTTTCAATCTGAAGATGACATGCTCACGGCGCTCCTGAGGCATCTTATTCTGCACGTAATTGCTGGCGCGTTCCCTGTACTCGCGCGTCCTTAGTTTATGCTCTTCCAGGATGCCCTCGTCAACCCTCTGACGCAGCTCCGCTGCACCAGCATGAATGCCACTGCTGGCATCTATGCCACTGGCGGTGCCGTTATGCTGGTCGTTGGCCGACCGTGCAGCTTGGGTGGCGTTTCCAATGGCCTCCCGAGCTTCGCCGCGAGGCACTGGCTTGTTTTGGCTGAACTGGTCGCGGACCTGATTCTTGAAGTTTTCACGGGATAGGCTTGGGGCATTGTGCCATTGGTGATCAGGGGCTGGGTTGTCCATCTGCCTCAGCTGCTCTTCACTAGGACTAATGTGCGAGGCAGACTTGGTAGCAGCATCGCCGGCAATGTCGCGGAGGAGGATAACAGTATCGTTGAGAAGCTTGCGGAACTCTCTGGAGAATGAAGCCATTATCAGTGGGTCGTCATAGGATGTCACTCGTGAACTTACCCATTGGTGATAATCAATTGACCCAAAGTTCTAAAACCAGCTCGCGCCTGCTCAGCGTCCCTATTGGCCGATTCCCTCGATACCGGGACACCGGGTGCAGACGTCTGCGGCCCTCCCTTAGCACCAAGCTGAGTGGTATTCCAAATGAATTCCTGAAAAACTTGATCATGATTCTTCACCAAGATGAGACGCTTCGCCTCCTCGACGACGGCTCGAAAGTCCTCGAGAATGACCTTCCCCTCGTCCGACAGGTTCTGGTTAGGGGATCTCAGTTTCGTGTGATCCGTGAGGGAGGAGAGTGCGACGTCGATTTGTTCGTTTGACGGCAGTCTGCCATTCTGGAAGCCTGCTGCGAGGTTAGCACATTTGAAAACTAGGGTTACAAATAAAAAGACAAACATACCACTGTAGATTCCGTAAAGCCGGAGTTTGTTGTCGACATCTCTATCCCTTTGTTTAGGATCAACGGGTCTGTTCACTTTCGAACTCATGCTTGAATTGTTGTGAGTGAGGTTTGGTGGCGTAGCAATGCGAGTGAGAGATAGGGAAGTATTGAGCTATAACAGATCCGCAGTACTCGAGGACAACGTATGATAGTAGGGGGGGTCGTTTAAAAGTACAAACCTGCAGATTTTTTCTGTTTGCGTGGGCTCGTGTGTGAGAAAGGGATTCCTGAGGAGGGTCATAGGCTTAAGTACCGGCAGTCGGAGGGCGAAGGGGGAAACCAGCAAGACAAACAAGATGGGGGGAACGAGGCACCGAGGGGGAGACGCTTCGTATGAAACCATGGACTAGAGGATGAGCAGAACCTGTGTGGACTAGAATAGTCTATTCACCAGCAGGCAGAAGGAACTGGCACCGTTATTCCCTGTTCACCCTCCGTGCAATTGAGCCATCGAGTGATAAGACAAGACAAAAAGCAAGGGGCTTAAGAAAAGGCATCCGCAAGTGGATGCCGTCATCATTGCGCATTCACCACCAAAGGCTATCAGAGCGATGATGGGCGTGGCGCTCTTAGGGTTTCTGGCTTGGATGGAAGCGACTTCCATTAATCCCCTGATCATGTATGGTTCCTAGTTGTGATCGACCAGCCAAAGAAGCTTAAGAGGGTAGTAGACTACCAATGCGAGTTTCAGGATTCGTTTTCGGGGGAGGTCTCTGATGCTTTGGGAATTCCGTGTTCTCGCAGTTCAAGGTAGTCTACCGGTGATAGTACCGCGAACATGGCACTCACGGCCGCTGGGGTTTACAGCGCTGTACTCGTACGAGTATTCGCTTTCATAATATTATCATATCATACCAGCGTACTCGAATACAAGTACTGGTGCCCGCACTCGAGTTGAGCAAGAATTGGGATTAATTGCCCAAGCGAGCGAAATAATAATAATAACAATACCAGGGATACAAGGAAATTAAAGTTATGAACGTCACCGCTTTCTCTGCCAGCCAGCCCTGTTCAAAGCAAAATCCTAAAAACAGTGACGCATAGAAGGCATCACTCCGCGCCCGTCCAGCACCCCGAGCGCTTGTATGTGAGACTGTCTTACCCCATCTTGTGGGCCATCAAATAATAATCCTTGGCTCACGGCGCCACAGGATATCCTAGCCACAGTTCAGTAAGCCACCAGGATTGTTTGAACCTCGCTTGTGGCGTCACCACCGCACTCAGTTATCATACTTCCTCCAAACTCGTCATCCGTCTTGCTATCATACTTGCAATAAGAGTCCAGGGGCCACTGATCCATATCTCATCCGAACCCAGCCTTTCCGATGGCCGTGAATACAAATCTCAAACTACAAGACAGTACTGTACTATACTCGCACAGTACCCTACCCAAGGTTTCCCTGTAAATCTCCCGCAAGATGAGATCCCACCAAGTTAAGCCGCTGACCCAGGTTACCCATTAGTCTATTTCCCTAGCAAATTTCCAGCTCCAAGATCCAAGAGAGGTTGAAGAATCAACGCCAAACCCCCACCAGTATCATAACAACAAGAGCTCGGGCTGACATTCGTGTCTCCCGCCCACCTGTATTGAGCCCCCCACAGCCAAGGGCTAGTTCCCAGCGCAAAAGACCCTATCTCTATTTACCTCAGACTCGCCACCGCACCGCACAGGAGTATGCGTGCAGTGCCTGTCTACTTCCCCGATGAGGCCAGGTGGAAGCAGACAAACTTACCCCTACCACAAGCACGACCATTCCGAGATCCAGCTATGTCTCCCACGAAGAACCCGACCCCTAGGCTAGAGACTCACCAGTGCTCTGGAATAAAATAGCTGAGAGTGATACAGGTATGAGAACCAATCACCGAGTTATCGTTCTAATTATGACAATGGTGTGTTTACTCAGCCTGAGGACCGACCCTCCTTCCTTCCAGCAGGCAAGGGAAGTGCAACCACACACGCACAACAACGAACATAGAACCAAAAAGCACCGGTCTAAGATGAGATGGTTTCAGAAGAGCAGTTACCACAAGTAACCATTTCCCAAGCTATCTCTGTCATCACTCTTCAATGCCTCCTTAATACACCATCACCACCGATTTGAATGCATTGGGCAGAGGACCTCCAACCGTAAGAGGGAGAGTCCAGTACCCGAAATCCATATTCAGTCCCCTATGTGCTCGTATGATGCCACCTTTATACGTTGGTTCTTGTTCTCGGGAAATGCGGCCACCAGACCGGCCACCATCCATTCCGAGTGCACTCACTCGCACCCTCTCCCGACAAAACAACTCTTTATCGCTTAATACCCATGCCGCCAATTTCCATCCCTGATTCCCGTCTAAAGCTCAGCATGCCTAGTTTCTTAATACTGCCTACCCCCCGTGTACTCCGAACCCCAATTCTTATCCCTACACAGCCTTTCCCCCCTAGCCCTCCCCTCATACCAGACATTATAATCGCCAAACGCCTTCCAAACCATAGCACCCAGGTCTCTCCTAGGGAGAAGCAGTCTCCCCCCCGTAGCCTCCATCTTCCTCCCTCCTCCGACCTCCCAGTTCCTCCAACCAGACACCTCTTGACAACGATACCCTAAAATTACCACATTCTCCTTCTGCAGCTCCCTCTTTAACTTACCACACATCTTATCATTACCCTTCGCTGGAACCCAAGTCACGTTAAACCATCTATATACATACCTAAACTCTTCAAGACAGTGAACACCCACATTGGGCCGCTCATCACCAGAGCCTAAGGAGCCTGGTGTTAACTGCGCATGAATATAGGGCAGTGGTGATGGCCAGTGGTCGACTTCCCAAAAGTGGTGAGGTGGGAAAGATGGGTCAGTAGCCACGAGCGTAGTGGCTGTTGCAGTTGTGGCTATTGTCCGGGTTTCTATTGCAAAGGTTGCTATGGAATACTAATCAGTGAAGGGGTGTGCCTTACCCCGGGCGGAAACTTACTAGGTATGGATCTTTTCAGGACAGGTCCAAACTCTAGGGTTGGTGCTGAGGATCACACTGGTGAGCAGATGATAAGTCCTTAGATGGGGTATTGAAACTTACAAACCGCTGCCATCTCTAGTGTAGGTTCCAGTTCCAAAGTTGCTACTATTGAGCAGGGATGAGTGAGTAGAGAGAGAGCAGACCAGTCCACAATTGAGACCTACCGGCTGTGCTTGCCCCCAGCTCGGGTACGAGCTCTCCCACTGTCTCGGCGGTGTTAACCTGAGTAACCATAACCCGAGGATTCGTGCCCAATGATTGAGACTGGCCAATTCTGGCTGTCGCATTTGACAGAGCATTCGAAGTCCCACTGTACGGTGCGGCCGCGGCATGCCGGCCCAATATGAAGATGCCGAGGATCCCCGACAGCCGGGGCTTCATTGAGAAAATGTTATAAGGTAAAAGGCAGAGACAACTTTAACAGCTGGTATGGCCGGAGCCCAGATTGTGATGGGAAGAAGAAGGGGGGTTTACAACAGATATATGATCAAAGCCATATCTGGCATGAACCATATAAAAAGACCCATTTTCAAGAAAATTGGGGCCCTGTTCGGCGCCGCAACAAAAATGTTATTTTTCTCAGTTAAATGGGGGTTTTTTCCTCATCCGTTTATAAATAGGGGTGTAATTGGCATGCCAAACATGGCGCTATTTATTCACTAGAAACGCCTAAAGAGGTCGTTGAATGGACGAAAGAAATGCGCCTCATATGGTTACAGATGTTTTGGGACTACATCAAGACAGGTGGGAAAAGGTTAGTACCAGAAGTCAAACTAGTATTGAAGCTAGAGTAGCCTAGTGAGAAATAATGAACGTTAAGTGAAACTACATACTCGAGTAATCCCCTCAGTCTTACTTCTTTGACTACGGTAGTCTCTCGACCATGTTCCTGCCATCTTTAATCTTATTACTCCGATAGGGGACAATGGCTAGACCCTCACCCTATTATCCTACCTCGCCATTCCCGCAACATTAATTAGAACAAGCAGGTCATGTGATACTGCATGAATCTCAGCTTTTTCACGCTTAGTTTCAAGTTTTGATGGAAATGTTAGGGTATCTCCTAAGATTAAGATAGGTTATATGCCTAATAAACATAATATTATTAAGAAGAAAAATGCCATCTCAGTGAGAAAAATGGTATTTTCGTTGCGTGCTAGACAGGGCAATGTCGCCAGAAACGTGTACCATACAAGCTTCGTATACTCGAGCACCCAGTATTGATATTCCGACACGAGCACAGTACTTAGGGTGTGCCTAAGGGTCTGTCGAACCACGGTTCTCTGGGTGGTCGAGAAGACCCTAGAGCCAGTCAGAGGAAGTTCTACTGACTTACTTGAGCCTGTTTGGATACGACAGTTCCGTTCCGCTGCCTCATACAAATGACCGTTTCCCCTCCGTTCCAAAATTCTGAAACAACAGCTCCTATAGGTAAAATAATCACAAAACGGAACTGTTGTTTGTCCCCCCGTTTTTGCCAAACAGGCCCTTACCCCTCGTGCCCGTGCGGCAAAGAGTTTCTATACGAGTGATATTTCCTGAGGTTTGCATCCCCTCGCCAATTCATCGCAAACGTTCCGGAAATCGAGGTAAGATTATTCCATTACCATATTCTATCATACCCTAGCTGTTTTTAAAGTCCAAACGGAGACACCCTTGTATAGGAGACCTCCGAGGCTGGCCTCCATGACATTATATTACAGTAGGCATACCACCTCCACGCCAAGCCCACCAAACAAACGGTGCCGCTATGACTTTCCCTTCTTCTTCTTCTTCTTTGGCTTTGAAGCCTCCGGTGCTGTCTGTCTAGGAATTGGTGTGCTTGTCCCCGGCGCAGAGGGAGCTTCTGCCACTGGAGTTTCTGTCCCAGGTCGTTAACCGCCAGTCACACTGCGCAAACTATAACCACCCAGAGGCGGCCCTGAGGGCAGTGAACATATTCTTACCCACAACTGCAGGCTCTGGAACTCCAGCCTGCTGCCTTCCAAGCCTACTCAATCCGGCGACCAACCGACCCACAACCGCAATTTTAGAGGTCCGAAACTTCACAAGAGCACCGGAAACAGGATCGTAGGTTTTAAGAGTAAGCTTTCCTTTTCCAGTTGGGGCCGCGCGGTACGAAGTAGTTATTCTAGTCTGGAAGAAAATTAGTTCCATACCACGAATTAAACCCTAGTTAAACATACCGTTGAAGGCCGAGCTTTTAGTAGTAGCAGGGACTCATCGACAAATTCCTGGGGGGTTTTAGTCAACTTCATGATGCCAGTTGCGAGACCGGGGATGGGCGGGGTGTCAGAGGGATGAGAATCAACTGGTTGCGTAAAGTTGCATCACCAAGCCGGGTAACCACGGATTTTCAGTGAGCTGACCTAATTCAACTTCGAGCCTCAACACTTCTGCCCTCACGGGAGCTACCAATGAGCCTGACGTTTTTCACGCGCGAGCTTGCTTCTCACCTTCCTCACTTACAAACTATAACCCCGAAACGGCATGCATGGACGGAGAACACATTGCGGATTTAGTCCACCAGCTTAATGATGTCGAGCTTGCGGTGCTGTTATCACTGGTTGCTAGAAAGCATTGTATTCTCACGACAGAGCCAGAGTGCTTAGATCTTTTGCGGCAGCAGATTGAGCTAGTGAGTGTTCATTTGAAGTCTTGGGGGGCTTCTCTAATGTTTTGGCAGCTCGGGCCGGCAGTGTTTGGACTTACGGTGGCGGTTGTTCGGTGCACCTCTGATACCACTCTTGACGATTTTATAGAACCATTGCTACTTGATGATATTCGACTTTCGCCCACCTCGCATGGCATATCACCTGTGAATAACCGTGAGGTAGTCCAGCTCTTCACTTTTCGTTTACTTTAACTTATAGCTTTTAGTCCGGAGAATCCCACTTTGGCGCCCGAAACCACCCAAGCCTTCTACGAACCTCATCACAAGGAACTCACGATGAGAGCACAAGTGGTAGCCGTAAGCTTGCCAACATTATTATCGCCCAGGACCTCGATCTCGCAAGTGATCAGGTCCAGACTCAAGCATTGGAGGTAGGCTAAATAACCGGAGATGCCAGGATAAGACACTAAAACAAGCTAATGTCTAACAGCTTATCAGAACCAAGCGATTCTACACAAGAAAGAAAAACTTTCATTACGCCCCCGATCGATTTCTCCTGATTGCTTTACTCGGAAAACCCAATGACGAGTCTAGCCTTTCCAGCCACTTGGTAATTTCCAAATCTAAAGTTAAATCAAGGAGGAAGCTTATGGTGGTATAGTGTGATCACTTTTTTATTTCCCATCATCATCCTTCTGACGAGGGATTCCCAGAGGAGGTCGAGCGGGAAGCTGAGCCCGAGCAATCCGATGCCGACTCCTTGGCCTCTGTTGTTATCCGAAAGGTGTCAACAACTCCACCTCCTTTCGGAGGACCGAGATTCCCACAGGCCAGAAAAAATATCCTAGTTCCCAAAGATATAGTCGATACTATAAAGTCGATGGCGGACGATGTGACAGTTGGCGTTGAGATCAGGAGGTATATGTTCGATCTAGTCGTTTTCCTGAGAATGCATAGAGCGGTAGCCGGTGGGATCTCTACAAGAGCAACGAAGGATTTTGAGGAACTAGTAAGGTAGGCATCCCGACATATGCACTCTTACCTGTTAGCCCTTGAGTACCCTTTATAGACTAGGGGAAATATTTGTTGACGCGAATTAGATGCCTTGCACCGCTACATAGCCTAGATTTCGTGACCCCATCGCTGGCAAGCCTTGGAGTCTATAAAGTCTACAGCCACCGCATTGAGCTCGTCCAACACCCCGATGGCGAACGAAGTATACTCTGGGGAAGCCGACCAAGCGCAATTGCAAAGTATTTGAAGCACGCTGATGTTCAAGGGGTTCTAGACGAAGTAGTCACCGGAGTTAAGGTGCCCCTTTGAAGCAACGGATAATCTCCAACCCAAAGAGTGATATCAGTGTGTCATAAACACCTAGTCATCAACAGTAGACAGTTGGGGAGAAGACGCATGTTATATCCTAAAAGTGTATTGAGGTGGGTGTACTGTATATAGAATACTTGTTCCGTAATAATATGGTATGATACCATTGAAAAAGAGGGTATTAGCGGAGTCCATATGCACTGTATTATGGACCGGACCGGACCACCCACCGCCCTCACAGCAACCAAGACGAGCTTCCACGCCCCAATTCATCGTTTGTGCCACGCATCTCACCTGCCCTCTCCCACGCTATCACAGCAGTGTACCTTAAACACACACACACGATTCTGGGCACTTTTTTTTTTCTCCCCTTCTTTTTAATTCTCCTTAAACGTGTGGCCATGAGATTGGGGGGGCGGGGCAGGGTAGATAGGCCGGAGCCGGATCTGCAAGGGAGTTCTCGCGTGGGAAGGCTATTTCCGTCAGGCGGGACAAGCCGAGGCCCGCCCCGTTGGTGCTTGTTTGTCTCCCCTTCTGTCCTTGCATCCCGGCACCCAGAAAACAACAACCATTGACTGGAAGGCAAAATAAAGGGCAGAGGGGAAAAAAGTGTACACCTCATCCATTCATTGGTTTGAACCAAAATAAATACTCCCTCCTCTACCCTAACGGTCTCTGTATGGCATATATCCCGGTCCAGAGATAAAGCCAATGACCAATAATGTTGTTAGAATGGAATTGAGTGAGTGACGGGGGGAAAAAAAAGGGAAGGTCAGACAGAACAGAGCATCGAGCAGATAGTACCGTGGAGCGGAGAAAAGCAAACGGGCTCCTCTACGGGTACAGCGAGCGTGGCTCCTTACACCAGTTTATTTTATCCACTACCGAGCCAGCCTAACCTTTACCTACCTACCGTACCTCTCTGCCACCGTACTCCTGCTCCTGCTCCTGCTCCTGCTCTCTCCCCCAACAATTCCTCTCAACAGCCCTTCCCTTGTTATCCTATTCGGCGACTACGAGCTGGGCCTTGTGCTCTTGTGCTGTGCGGTGTGGTGTGGTTTTCTCCCTATTCTATCACCACGAATATTACCACTGAGGTACCTCCACGGTATTCTTGGAAGACCGATCAAACTCTCCCCAATCCATCACATCCATCTATTATCTCCTCAAAACTCATCACTGTAAACTGCCTTCCTCCCCCCTCCGTACGAAAAGGCATCCAGAAAAGCACTCCATTACATACCCAAAGCCGCTATCACTATCGACTACCGACTGTCACCCCTCACTATCGACATCTCACTATCAACAACCCCAACAATAATCCACCTTCCCTGTTTGCGCCACATCCCACAAAACCTCACCAGAAGGAGAGAAGAATCATCAAAAAAAAAGTCTAATTGAATCGCCTAATACTATCTATCTATCGTATCTATCTATCCACCAAACTTTATTTTACACATACACGAATTCCCCATTACAACCTGCGAAAAGAAAAAAAAATAGAAAGAAAAAAATAATAGAGAAAAAACAACAACAAAAAGGCACATATGTCTCCCACACCCTTTAAACTCCCCCCAGCACACACGGTCCCAACCCTCTCGACGAGAAAACACATAGAGATACTCAGCGCCCTGTTTGAGCCCTGCCCGGCGCTCAACACGCTCGCACTCGAGTACCTCGCTGCCGGACCATTCGAGAGCTACGACGACCTCGTTGGGATTGTGTATGGGTTGCTGGCGGATCTGAATGGGAGCAAGACGCCCAAGAATACGGAATGGCTGCTGAAGATACTCGCGGCGCATCCGGGGCTAGGGGCCAAGAAGATTGAGAGCGAGGCGTCGGCGGAGGAGCAGGCTAGCCTTGCGGCGCCCGATGCTGAGGAGGAGGAGGCTCTCAAGAGGTTGAATGAGGAGTATGAGAGGAAGTTTCCTGGTGAGTTTTCCTGAAATTTTTGGCCCTTTTTTGACTTTTGGATTTTCTACATCCTATTTTTCACTTGATTCATGGCTGGTTTGATGACTGCCGTGGGTTTTTGCGTTTCGCGTCTTGTGTTTCGAGCGAGAGGAGGGGAAAGAAGTCTTGAGTTCTGAGTTTGTGGTTTTTGGACTAATGTGAGGTTGTTTCTGCGGATCGATAGGAATGAGATATATGTAGGTCACTGCCCAACTGCTCAACCCAGGTCATTACGACGATCACTCCAAAGACGAGTTAAAGGTTTTGCACAAACTAACCCTTGAGGTAAAAGCACCTTTGTCAACGGTCGTAGCAGGCAAATCATCATTAAAGATATGGAAAAGAGAATCTCTCGGTGGGATTTCGAAGCTGAGAAAGAAGAAGCCATCCAAGTGCCCTCCGCCCTTTCCTAACACCCTCCTCCTCCCTTCCTTCTTCCCATCGACTGCTGCCCCCTTCCCTATCTCCGTATCCCCTTCTCTCCTTATCCCCCACTATCACTACAACCCCCTACCTCCCTGGGTATTGCTGCGAGGGTAACTAACATACAAAAAATTGGAATACATGCAGGCTATGTGCGACATTGCTAAGGATAGAGCCAACAAACTCACCCCCCAAAAAACCGTATGAAGTACAAAAGCCACCAGAAAGAGTTATGACGAGAACAAATAAGAATGACAGAATACAGAATTTGACGAATCCCCTCCCAATAAAGCGCAATGAAGAGAGAGAGAAAAAAAACGTTGTACATATCCGGAAAGCGAGCGAGAGAAAAGGACTGAACAGCAATTAGAAAGGAACCAAAAAAAAACCAGTTTTTGCTTTCTCCAAAAAAGTTGGCTCCATTACTCCGCGTCTCCCAAATGACCAGTTCCTGTTACCCCACTCGAAATATCAACACCACGAAGAAAAAGAAAAAAGGAAGAATACAAACAGAATACAAAAAAAGACATCTAACAAAAACCCTCCCAGAACTTTTCATCAAGGTTTTTTTTTTTGATTTCCATGTTTCTTTGTTTGATACCCGATTCATTCATATGCCCAAACCCATGTCTTGTCGCTGCCAATCCAATTCCGATTCGCTGGGAGGTGTTGGTGGTCGCCGATGTTTTGGGATGCCGTAGGGGTCTGGTATACTCGATAAGTCTGATTTATGACTTTTTTTTAAGTGCTGCAAGCTCTTTGAGCCCTTCACTTTTCGAGGCTTCACTATATATGCCCCTTGATCTAGCGGCGGGTGGAACTGGGCTACGTGATTTCGTTTGGGGCTCGATTGGGCAGCCGCTGCAATCCTTTCTCTGGATCGTAACAAAACAACAAATGTCAGATTCATATATTCTCGTCCATCCAAAAAAGAATATAAAAAAGGTTCAAAAAATCAAAGAGTGTGTGATGATGTCAGGTTCTTTTTCTTTCCTTTCTTAAGGCGAGCAAGTAGAAGGCAAAGTAGTAAAGTAATGTGGGATGGAGGGATATTGGATGGTTTCTTCTACCTGAATTGTTGCCTGGCTATCTCAACCTGCCGTTCCTGAGCAGCCCTCGCAGCCATAGCATCTCTTTTTATTTTGTTCAGTATGGCTGCCTTTCTCAGGACGTTGCGTGAAGCCGCTCTCGTCTTTGCCCATAACGCTACTCGAGAGCAATTTCCTCGATCGAGTATGTTTGTTGGGGGAACGGCGAAGGGTTCGCTCAGTCGCGAAGTGATCAGTTTCAGTCGTAGCCGACGTTTCTTGTTGTAGTCACGAAAGTCACCATCCAGCCCATCGATGTCCGCCAGTGGTCGTGCCCGTTTTCGAGGATATGACGACGATGAATACGAGGATGATACTGTGGTTGCGGCGGGCAGTGGTGATGTAAAGGAGAATATACCAGGAAGCGGGGCGGGTGAAAACGAAAAGAAGATGGACGATGTTGACAGTATTGTTTCGTCAGGAGGAGGAGGAGCAGGGGGCGGGGATGCCATTGCAGTTATTGTATTGTATTGGATTGGTATCAGCAGTGGCAGTCGCGGATGTTTGGTTGTAGTAGTAGTCGTGGTTATCTCTCCTGTTTTTTCCTTGTTTTTTGTAGCCTTTTTCCCTTTGCCCTTTTTTTTTCTTCTTTCCTTCCTTCCTTCCTTTCCTCTCACGTTGTCCTCGATGGTGCCTTTTTTTTTTGGTGGATATTTTCCCTTCCCTTTTAGCCCTTCTTGATACCTCTCGAAAGTCTCTATCACATTCGTTGTTTTCTGGCGGGACTTAGGAGGGATTGGGGATGAACTACAGCCTGCAACGTACGAATGGGAGTGGATACTGTGAGAGAAAGCTTGCGGACGAGGACGACGAAAGCTTAGCAGGGCCAGCAGCTGCTGTAAGTAGCGGTTGTGGGGAAGAGCAGCGTGCAGACAAGCCAAGTCGCAAGCCGGACGAGTTTCTGCCCACGGGCCCTCAGCTCGCGCTAGAGTGACCAGCAAGTAGGGCAGGAGGGTCTGGTTTTTTTCCTTTTTTTTCTTTCCTTTCTCTGGTGATAGAGAAGAAGGAAGATTTTTCTTCTCTTCTTGGTTGGGTTGCACGCACAAAGGGCCAGAGGGGTCGTGTGCCAGTTTCTTTGCCTGGGTGGTCTCAGCACCGGCCTCGTTGGCTGACATTTTTTGGTCGCCATTCGCGCTTACCCCAGTTCTTGCAGACCAGTTCGCTCCTATTATCTGAGACCGCATCTGTTCTGGGGGGCAAACCCCATTCCTTTCTTTTTTTTTCACACCCTTCATGTTGCATCGGTATTCCTTTTTTCTTCCCTCACTTTCCTTTTTCCTTCTGTGCTCTTTTTCCTTCGTTCGAAGTTCCCCGGAATTACCGTATCATGATGGGAGAAGGGGAAGAAAAGAGAGAGGAAAAGACGGTGACAAATCAATCACGGTACACATGCATTTTAACGAAAAAGAGCGAAATTGATGTAATGTTGCTTTTTGCTCAGTGGAAAACGGGGGAGAGGAGCGATGTGGAAAAAGAAAAAAAAAGGGTGAGGGGTCGAACAAGGATGGGGTTAAGTGGGTGCGAACAGCACACAGGAATTGTCGATACTCCAGTACTCGTATCTGTCAGCATTTTGTTTTTCTGTTTGGGGGAAAAAGGGAGCTTGGAGGGTTGAAGGATTCCCACAGAAGGAAATCAAAGGGGGCAGCAAAAAAAAAAAAGGTGGGTCCGCCAGCACCACTCTGAATCAGGCGGACACACATTCGGTTAACTACGACAACAAGTTGGCGCTGCTCTGGATTCGAGGGTCACCGTGCAATAAGTGATCGGTTGCTTGGTTACAAGTGCCATTGGAGATGTTTTCGTGCAAGACAGGGTTACAAGTATTGCATTACTACAACTCAGCTAATGCTAAACCCGCGCCGAATCGGCATTGAGTTACGGCGTGTCAAACTCCCGACAGCCCTCACCAAAACAACAAAT
>Ga0307517_10006053_pt1 | contig 18023 bp, 13 predicted proteins | sample 23_EM_MG_FD_194515 | JGI IMG/M metagenome (GOLD analysis project Ga0307517, IMG submission 194515) | Populus trichocarpa ectomycorrhiza microbial communities from riparian zone in the Pacific Northwest, United States - 23_EM | ecosystem: Host-associated > Plants > Roots > Unclassified | place... | reverse complement strand
CAGACTTTTCTGTCGCAGTAGTAGGGTCAACAACATCCCACAGTTGTTGAGCACGGAGGTGGTTGCTCATGCGATGCTTCCACAAGGTCCAATTGTGGGCTGTTAGAAGCGGACACTTGAGGACACGAGTGCCCTCAGTAACACTACCTATCGTAGCGGAAGTTGAAGACATGATGCAAAGGCGAAGAAGAGGCGAAGAAGAAGAAGAGACAGTATACTATGCAGAGCACTGATAATAAAATCAGGAAGCTTAAGGGCTCATAACCTGTTGATGTGTGTGTTCGCCGGGACCAGAAATGAAGCTTGATTTTCTAAGGAATCGGAGAGCGTGCTATTTATGCTCTGCAACAAGAACACATATCCACTACAAGAAAACAAAGGAAGACAAAAGAAAAATCTAATGCGCATAGAGTTACATCAATGATTGACTGATTGAGCAGAGAAATAAATGAAAAGATCCAAAACAGATGAATGGAGCTTAAACTCTGACGGCATTGAAGTGAAACTAGTATGAACTAGGAAGTACAGTCGTACTCAAGAAGATAAAGAGTACATATCTGAAAGTATAAGTTCAATAATGCGCAGCTTAGCAATTGTGAAAGCAAAAGGAAGACGAAGGAAGCGAACAAGAGTAAAAGAAGAACTACTCCTGTACGGCGGATAAAACTAAGTCCAACAAAGTGTTCGAGTGATGCGCGGTGCAAGAAAGCATCCATCAAGCTAGATAATTAAATACAGCTCGCCAAAAAAGAGATATTATTATTACTTCTATACCCCCCAGACCACATTATCAGAACCATAGAGTACTGCTTCCATCCACCGGGCCAAAAAGATCAAACTACAACAACACACCAAACGATCAAATGCAAATTAGCTTCACCCCAAACTCCCAACCCCTCAAAACCCCACCATCCCCAACTCCCAATCCCCATCTCCACACGTCTCCATCCTCACCCCCCTCTTAAGCATCCCCTCCCTCCCTCCCGCTGCACTCACAACCCCACAAACAGCATGAAACAAGCCCACCTCCCCACCCTCTCTCATCAGCAACACTTTAACCTCAACTTCACCACCCACCGATAGCACTTTATCTTCGTTGGAATTGGCATACCGCTTACCGTCTTGGCTTAGCGTTAGCCCGCTGCTATAAAGACTGTTGTTGGGAATGTATAGGTTGAGTTCCGCAGCGGTGGAGGTGCAAGTTGAAGCAGGGGAGTAAGTCCCCTGGACTCCATAAGGAAATATTCCGGTGACGCTCATGGTTACATTGTCGCCGATGGAGACTAGTGGAGTGTGTGGGGAGGTAGAAGTTGCCTTAGTGAGGGGGCTGAGGATGGTGGCAAATGGGTTTGTGAGTGGGTGCATTTTACTGCGCTGCTGTTTCTTTACCTTTTTCCTTTGGATGGTGAAATTTTGGTGGTATTAGCGCTATAATGCGTTCCTTGGGTGGGGTGTGGGTGCTGGTGGCGGTGCTGTGGGGGGGGGGAGGGATTGATCAGGATTTATACCGCTATTTGCGGTTGTTTGTTCCTGAATTGAGGTTTGAATTTGAGACTTTATATGTTAGGTACAGATTCTCCCGGTCGCGGCTCTGTCCTTCACTATGGGTTTTAGAATGGGTTGTCTGTCTCAAAGTATGTGGGGGGGGGGTGGAGAGCAACTCAAAGTAACGGGTAAGCCGTCTCTAATGCTGTAGTGGCTTGCGAGTTTGAGGCTTTGGCAGTGTTGATGTTTCTTTGGAGATCATAATGAGATTGGGGTTAGTGGATAATGGTTTGGTGTTTCAGGTGATAGACTATCTTTCGAGAACGCTTCACTGAGACTCTATTACCCTGAGCTTGAGTGAAAGGCACCTAAAAGTGCGGGGGGAGCTCTCTGCAGAGCAGCCCTTTGTTTTGAAACTTCTTTGTTTAGTCTTCTGTGGTCCTTTTTCAGTGGTTGATCATCGTATCACTATGGACGCAACCGCAGCAGACGGCATTATTTCGCTCCGGCACCAATAGACCTAGTGTTCTAGCTAGCCAAGGACCTACACCCATCCACATACGCTGAGAAGCGCTATTCAGGTGACAAAGTACTTCTCATTAAATGCACACCAACCTTGTGCGGGGAATTGTGCTTAGCCTGTCTGGAGTATGTTGATGTATGTGTTCCCCGAACCAGATAAAAGAAGCTTGATTTTTCTAAGGAAGCGGAGAGCGTGCTATTTATGCTGCCCAACAAGAACACATATCCACTTCAAGAAAACAAAAGAAGACGAAAGAAAAATCTAATGCGCATCGAGTTACATCTATGATTGACCAATTGAGCAGCGAAATAAATGAAAGATCCAAAACAGATGAATGGAGCTTAAACTCTGACGGCATTAAAGTGAAACTAGTATGAACTAGGAAGTACTGTCGTACTCAAGAAGATAGAGAGTACATATCCGAAAGTATAAGTTCAACAATGCGCAGCTTAGAAATTGAGGAAGCAAAAGGAAGACTAAGGAAGCGAACAAGAGTAAAAGAAGAACTACTCCTGTACGGCGGATAAAACTAAGTCCAACAGATTACACGAGTGATTTCTTGTGAATGCAAGTCGCTCCTCCCCTGTGTTTAGGATCCTGGCCGGTACTTGCCAGGTGATATCATATTATATCCCTTTTTATGGATTGCGCAACGCGGTGCGAAGCGAGTCCAAAAAGCTATAACCGGGAAGGAAGTTGTGTTTCCAATCACATCAGATTCTCCAAGCATGCTGTGACGGACGGGGTTTGGAGTGTTTGAATTCTTGAGCAAATCTTGACAAAAGCCTTGGCTTTGCTTCAGCTATCAAAGCATTTAACAGGCCTTGCATCCTTTACAAATACCACAGCAACTATTCATCCCCAGCTTCTAAGAAAACGCAGCAAGTCTGCAATGGGATCAATAGTGAAAAGGTAGAGCTGTGATAGACGACCCCCCTCACAGCCCAATCCAGTCATCTTCTTAGAGAAAAAAATCCCTTACAATCCCAGAATCCACAGCTACTACCCAGAACTAACAAGTGGCAAATAAATTCTTTCATCTTGACCCTCATCCTAACGATCTTTTCTCCTTTCCTTCTGCCATATACACCGCTGATGGCAGACCTCATCTCTAAGGGATTGTTCACAAAGTCGGGCTCTACAACTTCGGAGCAGGTCCGATATGCGCTAAGTTACCTCCTAACTGAGGATGTCTAAAGTCTTCCGTCCCCCCGGCTCCCACACGACAAGATTTAATCCTCCTGCGCCACACGATAGATTACCCAATAACTAATCATGAAAAAGGGAATTGAACCCACAGGCTCCTGCTAATTACCTGGGGAGCAGCTGATCCCTGACATTCCAGCACACTGCGTTAGCCAGCTATCTCACACAATATTACCGTGGGAACGAATACTTATTTTTCTGGCTGGTCCATCTGTAGATTTACGAGGGAAGAATTTGGTTTTCTCTGCCAAAGTTTGCCGGGTTTGATGCGAGCTTTCCTAGCTCCCCAGTCATTTTTTCCAAGGGGACTCTCTATAGTTTCAAATAGGGGGGTGCTTCGCGGGGTTGTATCGTAGCCACCATAATATAATAAATTTAGGAGAAAGGGCGAATGAATAGGACTACCTTAAAGCGATAACATCGATAACAGCCAATGACACTACGGTGGCAAGTCCAAGGATGAGGATTCCATGGCACGTGAGGTCAGTTATATATAATATATGACAGCACAACCCCCCATCGAGCATACAGCCAGGGATTTTTATGTGTGTTACGAACCCCGTGAGAAACCCCTCCGAAATCCAGAAAGTAAAGCTATGACTCTCGATTTCCCAAGTATTTTAGCCTATCTATCTGACAGACACAGCGCGAGGGATTTCCATTGTCGATGGGTGGGTTGAAGAGCTCTACAAGTTGTATCATATATATAACCCATGATAGCCTTATTCGGGGAATTGTGTCCAACTTTTTTCAAGCCCAGCCCCACGGGTCTAGAAAGAAAGAGTTGTAGGTTACTTTTCGGTCCTATTGGGATAATATTGCAGAAGCCTATTATTACAGCTAGCATAATAAGTTATAGTGTTATTGTCGTCTAAGATTTTCCTATTCCACCGATGCCCAGAACCGCTGCGTCACCACTACTACCCCGGCCAAATGGTAGGCCCTGCTTTCGTAGCGAAATCCGTTGGTAGTGATAATTCTTGACTAGTCACAGCAAATTCACCACAAATTCACTGCCAGCACTTATCGCGAAGGGAAACCCGCAATTATGTGAACCCGCTGTACAAAGATCAGAACCCAAAGAATCCGGTCTATTATCTAAGATATTACGCCCGCACAGACGCCATGGTGGTATAAATTACAATTCCCTCCCTTAAAATCCAGCCTCACACACCTTCCCCTTCCCGATTGACGGCGAATACTCCACCCACCGAGCCATCCTCCTCTGCACCAATTTTCCAGGGTTTATTACATGGCAGGACTCATACGTAATCACAAATGGCTGCATTCTCGGATCCGCGAGGATGAGCTGTTGTCATGTTAGCTGTGCTTGCGAGCAGGATAAAGGGAAGAAAGAATGGAGGTTCAATGGGGACTTGCAGTGCTAGGTAGCGGGTAAAGACTAAGAGTATGCCAGTAATCCCATAAAATCGGTCTTGTGGGGATGGGGAATGGAGATAGAAAGCCTTGGTCTATTATCGTCTTGACTAATTTCCTCACGTTCTTGGTCTCAACGCCGACATCCTCATCTCCTGTTGCTTCCGGCTGCGATAGCGCGTCCTCCATTGGGCAGTCGGGCTTTTTAAAGTTGATTGCGTTGCGTTGGAAACGGCTGAAAATGTCGTCGCGACATATTACTATTTCTTGGGTGAAGTAGCCTATTCGGCAGGGGTTACTGGCCCAGACGACGGAATTTGGACTGCGAGATTGTGTAAATACACGCTTGATCCTTGTCGTGAATATTTCGGGGATGGGTTTTCGGGGGAGAGTAGTTGAGGCACCGCCAGAAAAGGTGGAGGCCCATGGATCGTTATCACCGGGTACGAAGATGAAGGTGCTTGAGGAGGTTAAGGTTGGAAAGTCCTGGAGGAGGGGGGCCAAGTGGTCGAAGAATTCTATCGATATCGTTAATAGCCCTCGCTCCGAATACGACAAACAACACAAACCTTTATACCCAACACTACCGCCACTGGAACCCATAGCTACACTACAAAAGTTCCCCATGAGAACGATTACAAGTGGTGGCTCCGTCTCATACTCTGAAAACACCTTCCTGAGTGCCTCTAACGTGCCTTTGCCATCCAGTTCCACTTCTCCGATAAAGAGAAACTTGACGTCTTCCAGGGATTTCTCCGCCTTCCGTAGCATACGCCCTTGCTGACCACCAGAACTGACGGACATATCCAATGTAACACCATTGCCCAAAAAGTCCACATGCCCAAATACCTCCACAGACGTTGTCCGTCGCTCCGCAGCTGGCTGACCGACCGTAAAAACCGTAAACTTCCCGGTCTCTTCAAAGGTTCCATCCAAAATGCAAAAGCAGCCAGGAGCGAACCAGGACCCGTCTTCGGGGATTGCTGTTGCAACGGATAAATCGAGAATAATTTCTCCCGAGGGATCCAGAAGAATGAGCGCTCCAGAAGGGCTTATCCCTAGCATACCGAATAGTAGAAAGCTTTGGCCGGAGCGACCGAGAAGATTAGATATCGGGGTTAACTTGTTCACACCTTTGGCGGCGGAGCTGGAAGCTGCTGAGAAAGTTGGGAGCTGAAAGGTTTCCGTTCGGAGAAGACGCTGGTGTAGAAGATTGTATCTCGTTCGAAATAATTGGGTCTTCGTCTGCGGAGGGGGTAATAATGACGGTTTTGGTGCTCTAGTCCATAGATTAACCTCCCTTATATCAAACCGTGTAATGAAGGGAGCTACTTCTCAAATTGTTTCTTGAGCGGATTATAAGCAAATTTGGGTTGCGAAAATGCATCGATAACCTTGAGGTATGCGCAAGGCTCTACATCCTCCAGCTCGCCAGCTTCTGCCGTTCCCCCAATGTCATCCATACTTCCACCGCCATCGTATAAAGCACTCGACGGTACCCCTGTTATATCGAAGCTTTTCTCCTTGCTCGCTCCTATTGAATCACCACCGACCTCCAACCCCCTTATAACACTCTTCAGTCCCTCCCCTCCATCAACTAACACACCATTAGCACCCTCGTTCCGTCGCCATTGCCGGGCTACCTCGTCCAGCAGTTTTTCTCCTGCACCACTATCCCTCCACTCAGCACCACACCGCCGTCCGACAAAGGAGCACAGAAGTGTTAGCGCATCGGACTTGAGTGTCAAATTGTGCTTCTTTGTAAAAACTCTGAATGCAACCGGCCGGAGTACATTTAGAGGGATTTCAACGGCTAGTATTCTCGGTGCTTGTGGTCGTGTGGATTGTGGGAGCGGCTCGTAAGGATCGGAGGTTAGCTGTGATGAGTGGTTTGGCGTGGCTGAGGGGATCTTGGGCCTAAAGAAAGTGGGAACTTTCGATTTTCCTTTATCGGGAGGCATTCTCGGATGTGCTTTTGTGGGTTGGAGATGGGGAGACGCGCCTCGCGCAGAGATCGGCGGGGCGCGGATCTGGCTTGTGAGATGTTACCCGGGGCTCATAATTTGTCACCCGGGAAACTGAAACCCCCGCCCTATCATAAGACCCGACATTCACAATCAGGTCACCGGTCATATGCTCTTGAGCTAGGGCAAAACCGAACCATTAAAGTATTCGTGGCGCTGGTGTGGCTGAGAGCTGCTGGTACTCGTGCCTCTCAGCCAAGAATTGCCTTCCCCATTTGCCCCGGGAAGGGTTGCACAGATTTTTCTGTCGAAGAGGTATCATACTCGCAATGTCGAAGCGTTTTTAAAAAGACTGCTATTGCATCCCACCAAAATTTGGCCCTTTTCGCTTAGATTTGGGCGGTATGCAATAGCAGTCCTTTTAAAAAACGCTTCGACATTGCGAGTAGAGTGTGTGTGCATAGCGTATGGCTAGTGTGCATGCTAGGATCCGGAATACCAAGAATGCGTAGACATGCAAGAAAGTTCAATCCCATCAAACTCAGTTCATGATGCCTCATGAAGTCCGCTATAATAGATATCAATATGATAGGTAGACCCGTACTTGTTATGCACTGCCCTAAACCCTATACCGTTTCGGCAGAAAAAAACTAGCGAACCTTCCTATGACATGACAAATGGGGAAGGCAATTCTTGGCTGAGAAGCACAAGTAACTACAAGCCTAAGCCGCGTGAAGTCTCCGCTCGCAAGGAGAGCGCTGCGTTTGATGGCTGAGAGATCGTATCCAGTCATAGTATGGGCATATTATTGGGCGTTGGTGCTGTGCTTCGGCCGGGGTTGTCGCTTCGGGGAGCCTAGCTAGGCTGCTATTAGCGCAGGGCGTAGTTTTGGCAAGAGATCACGAACTGTTGTGTGAAAAGGGAAAACATGCTTACGCCGCCCGAAGGAACTGAATAAGGTAAGCCAAATTATGGTCTAGAATGGACTGAGAATTCTGTGGGCATAATGGCGAAGTAGGGTCGTATTGCACACGGGACTCTGATGGCTTTGTTAGCTCATCAGGCTAAAAGAGTTTTTCGAGCATTGGATCTGGGCAGTGGTAGAAAAGATTCACATGTTTCTAGATTACATTTGTTTCCTGGCCTGCTTGTATTTTCCTAACTGTTACGCTGGTTAATAGGGTATCATACTGAGCAGGAGAGGCTAGCGACGGGTGCGGATGAGCCGGAACCTCTCATTGGGGCTAAGTGCGATATTCACGGCGAGGGAGGCAGTGGTGCTCGCTGCGTCTCGTGGTCGGAGCTCATCAAGTACGATAGTCTATCGCCAATGAGATTTGAACTTGGGCTGTTGTGCTTCTTCAGTGGTTGGATCAAGGCTTTTTCTCGTGATACTTGTTTGGGCAGAGATAGCCGAATTGCTTTTCGTCGATTTCACACTATTCACTCAGTCGCTAACATTTATTGCTCCACAAATGGTGATTGATTGTGCTTTCCCTATTACCACCTCGCCGTAATGAGTAATAAGACTACTCATTACGATAGAGACTCATTCCTAACTTTATAAGTGACTTTTGGAACGCACTTCCCGATAACCCTTGCAGCCCCGCACTTCTCCAAATCTTGTGCCACAACCTCAACATCTTTGTATGCCTCCACTGCCTCCTCCCAGACCAACTCCCTTTCATCACAAATGACGTAGCCACTGGTCACAACTCTTCCCCTCCCACCGCTCCTCATCTCCATCGGCTTCATCTCTGTAAGAACTTTAACGTCGTTGTTGTATTTTCGTGATAATCCGCGGGCTTCGTTTCTTGACAACACTCTACCAGCGCCGTGCGCTAGCGAGAGCCCATTGTCGAATCCATTTTTGTTAAGTTCTGAGAAGAGTGGTTTAATAAGAAGAGTTGGGGTGCCACGGCTTCCGGGAAGTGGAAGGAAGGACGCTCCTTGCGGCGCGGGTGCGGCACCTTTCCGATGGATAAACATGGGCTTCTGATGTTGTGTCTCCGCGTGCGGGGGCCAGGAAGTTGGTGTTACGCTATTGTGTAGGATATCCAAGACCCTCCTTCCCTGTAGCCTGGCATTTAGGTGCGCCGCAGTATCCAGGTCTATGGTTTCCGGTAGTGTCCAGCGACTCCCTTCTATGCATTCAAAGATTCGTAGAGCAATTAAATCCCTTGATTTACTTGCCCAGTTGCAGGCCTGGTTGTGAAGCTTTAAATATTCGGATGTTTTCGGATCGCCATAGGCCAGCGAAACGGATTTATCGTCTTTAGTGAAGGTCTCCAAGATGTGTTTTCCAAAGCGTCTAGACCCAGAGTGGACCAATAGCACCACAATCCCCGAGCACAACCCATGTCCCTCCTCCATCTCCTCTAGAATCTGAAGCTCGGCAAAATGATTCCCACCGCCAACAGTTCCAACTGATGCATCCCACTCATCGCCAGCAGCGCAGTCCCCGAGCCAGGCCGTCCTCTCCTGAGGGCTCCTCCATGGAGTTTCCAGGCCCCGTAAACACTCAGCTACTCTCCTTATCCCGTTTTGGTCCTCCAGTTTTTTTCGAGTGAGGCCAGTCAGAAACAAAGTCATCCCGCACCCGATATCACTGCCTACTAAAGAGGGGTAGATATAGCGGTCCGAAACGAACGCTGCGCCAATCGGGAACTTCCCGCCAGGGTGTAAATCCGGCAATCCGACAGCGCGGACCATCCCAGGAAGTTTGGCGGCGGTTTCCAGCTGCGCGATAGCCTGTGGATCGATGTATGAATCTTCCGCCAGCACGCGCACCTCACATGTTCTAGTCTCAGTGGGTGCGGGCGATGGGGGCGCTAATGCACCGACGTATGGCTCGCCGGCGGAAACAAGAAAGGTTGGGCCCACCGTACGGCGCTCGTGGGATAAGTTAAGAGCATCTTGGACATCCTGTGGTGTCAGGAGCTCTTGACCGCCCGGGAGGAATATTCTGGTGGCTTTTGTGCGGAATTTTGACTTGGCGTACGAGAGGACTTGGGCCCGAGGATTGATTGTTTGAGGCAATAAATATGGCGCGCTAATGGATTGGTTCGAATTTAATTTGACAAGTATGCGTGTGGAGGGCATCTTGTTTAGGGTGGTGGTGGTGGTGCCTTTGTGGATATCCGATGAGCTCTAGGGTGGTGGAGAGCGTTGAGGTGTGGGGGACTTTAGAACTTTTGTACGAGTTGTGGTGTGAGAAAGTGGGTATCCTTGGAGAGGAGGGGATAGCTATTATATAGGGAAGAAAGGCTGGGAGGTTGGGTTGTAATCCAATGCGCGGCACCGCAGTAAAAAGGATGACTATAAACCCCGCTCGGAGCATCTGACGTCTGCGTCCGTTGCCAGCGCCTCCCATCAATCAGGTGGGAGGGGCGCCTGGGCGGAGGATGATTGTGCTCGAGTAATCACACTTCCACAGGCACGCAGGCCCATACTTTGTTCTCTTAGGGTTCTTTTACGCCGCAGAATTGTCCCCTAGATTTCTCAGCCGTTTTTGTCATGCCTTTCTTGAGTCAGCATGACTCGATTCAAGGCTACTGTATACTTTTCATTCCCCACCCGGAGGCTTTAAAGAAGTCTTGGCATTCGAACTAGGTGGCAGGAAGCCGAATGATGGACTGAGTGATTACTTAAGCGCCAAGAAACCCGGGTAACTATAAGGCGGATAACGCCATCTCCTGCCAAGAACTAATGTTTGACGCTCAAATTAGAAGAGCTTGGCGTATCAAGATTGGCGAAAAAATTAGGTTGGATCGAAAGAAGCGCGTTCACCCCCATTGTTTGATTCTTGGCAAACATTTCACCTACATCTTCTGCTCTCATGCTCCCTCCACATAATTGAACCAACGCTGTTTTCCCCTGATAATGCCTACCGTGAATGATAATCGAACGAGGCAGCTCCGTGCAGAGTTGAAGGAATGGGAACATTCTTTTGCGGCAGAACACGGGCGAAAGCCTTCTCGCGAGGAAGTCAAGAAGGATCCCCACATATCGGCAAAGTATAAAGAATATAGCAAACTGCGTACCTCCTCGCTCAGCGCCGCCTCTCGTCTCACCGCTTCGAATTCCGGAACGAAACCAGAGCATACTCCTTCCACCACGAAGGGGGTTCACGACCCGTTCGCAAGCGCAAAGTCAGACAAATCTACTGCAAACACTCGCAAAAAAGCGGCAGATATATTCAAAACCCCTACAAAGTCACGGATAACTCCAGCTGATCAGCAGGAGATTTATGATTCTCCATTGTCTTTAAGACGTACACGCTTGTTTGGAAACCGGCCTAGGGATAGTGTTGGCCCTACACCACAGAAAACCGGAAACGTGCTTGGGTTGTTTGAGAGTTTTGTCGACATTGAGGCTACACCTAAGAAGGCAAGGGATAGAGTTTCTGCCAGTCCGGTTTCAACTCGGAAGGCCGGTAACACCGGTGGCAAAGGGACAAATGGTGGGACAAATGGAGGGGGGGGTGTTGCTACTCCACGAAAACGTAAAGCGGAAGATATATCAGTGGACAGCGCAAAGAAGTGCGAGGAAGAGTTTGCCACGCCGTCGTTCTTGCGAAGAGATAGCTCTAGGTTTCAACCACTTGTGGAGAGTCCTCCTGTTCCGCTGCCTATGCGGCCTGTCAGAGGACTGAGCAGCATGGTGGCGGAACTCCGCAAAATGGAGGGCGAAGCGATAGAAGAAGAGTTCGCCGATGACGAGGAGGCGATGAAAGAGATGGAGGCGCTAGATGGGGAGCCATCTCTACCACCACTCAAGAAGCAGCGGGATGGGGAAGTAGAGGTTGGCATAGGCGATTTACCACCTGGGGCTTTTGTAGAGGAGGCAATTGTAGACGAAAGTGAGGTGGAGGATAAAAACAAGCCGAAGTGGAAAAAGAAAGGCCTTAAGAGACAGACTAAGCGAACCATCAGTAATTATACTCCCCCAAATACAAATCTTTTGGCTCATAAACTGACAAATATAGTGCGCCCAACCACAACAAAACCACAAGAAGCGCCGGAGGAAGAAAATGCACCCCCCAACCCGGCCGATGCAGAGCTCCCGTCCGCAGGCTATGACGACGACGAAGACTTGTCGAATATCGAAAGCGAGGATGAGCACACTAGCAAGAAAGCCATGGTCGACAAAGGCAAAGCCGTTGTCAAAAAGGTTGTACGAAAAGTCAAAGCCACGGCTAACGCAAACTTCCGGAGGCTCAATATCAGAGGTCAAGGCGCCAAGGCGAGGGGTGGAGGGAGGTTTCGGGGGCGTAGGTAGTGGGCTTTGCTCTTATGCTTTGGGGTTTATGGGCCAAGGCAGTCATGTATCAGAGGCCAATGGATCCAATGCTATGTCATCCGTGAACCTTACAACATTTAGAACAGCAAGCCATTAATGGTTCAACGTGAATATAAAGCGCTTGGATGGATGTAGAGAATTTAATAGAAGATAGATAAGGTATGATATGACAAACCGGGACCAGCAGGATTGTATCTATTTGGGCGCCTACCCCATCGTGCCAAGCGGTCCTTAATTCGGGAAACCCTAGCTAGCAATTCTAAGAGGAGTGAGGCCTACGGAATTATTTGAGTATAATACATTGGCCATCAGCAGATCTCCGTCCCCTGTATCGCCCTCGATTAAAAGTTCCACGACATCGATCGACCCAACACACTGCGCCCCCCGACTGATCTAGCATATCCCACTACTTCTAGGCCTTATGTCACAACGCCCCTTCTCCAATTCTCCAAATAAAAGTGCCTGGTTCACAGACCTGGAGACTTGCGATGCAGTTTCGTACCGTGGTATTCGAGTATCCCAGGTCCGAGCCACACGGCATGAAGGCTCGCAAACTACTGGCAATATCACAGAGGAATGGTGTTGGAGTGAGTTGCTTCTTGGATTAATAGCGGGGGGGCATAGCGCCTCTCTTTACAAAATGCCGGGGTACGTCAAAGTCTAAAATTCATATAAAACAAGAACTGTCTTGGTTCATCATACCTGTGGAAATCCGGGGTGAAATAAGCACTCGCCATCTCTTCTCTTTTTGTATCCATTCAATTGGTTGTGGGTACCACTATCCCTCTCAGTTTTGGGCTTTGCTTCTATGGCCATTGAAACATCTGACTATGCCCCGCCTGACAAGAGAAGCGCAGATCCGGGTGTTGGAATATTCGGTTGTTTTTGAAGTCTGGAATGGTATCCTCTTGCCACCTTTCAGAGGTTGGGGCTCATATAATTCCTTGGGAGCCCAGAATAGCGTATGGAGCAGTCAGGTTTAGTTATAGAAGTTCTTACAAGACACAGACTTGGCGATTGCGGTAGGGGTGGAGTGGCAAACCCCCCTATATGCTGAAGTAGCAGAATACCTGGAAACTATATTGGGCTTCAAATACTGTACCGAGCCGGATAGGTATTCTGGTACGGTTTCGGTTGGCATGGGATAACCCCAGGGCTCAGCAATTCCCTCCAGGAACCCCCCCGGCGGATTTACAAGATATTATGCCATAATATTATCATATAGACTAATTACGGTAAAAGCTCGTTAAACCCGCCATCTCCAGCCCCCAAAGGCTCCGGATTTTTCAACCAGAGACGGAGGGCGCCCAGAAGGAATTATGCTTCCGAGACACGAGCCGTCATAGGCAAGATGAGGTTGCTGGATCTCATCAACTAGCACTCGTTATTTTGTTGCCCTATTCTGCTGGGCTTCTTTGTACCCCCCTGCATGGTAGATTGGGTTACGTAAGTGATCAGGGATTTAATAAAATTTGGTGGATATCAGGGTCTGAAGTTAAGTTATAGGGCACGGGGAGGTAAATTTTCATATCATAGGCCCTCTGGAGGGCAGGCATTAGCTAGGCGGCTCCCAGCAAGGATGCGGGGGGAGAAATGATCGTTCTCACCCTTTATTAACGGCCGATCACGAAGCCAGAATCCCCGTAACTAGCCGGGATGAATTTGATAATATGATAAATTTATGATATAGTACCAGAAAAGCTCTTCGCCAATTTCCGCCAGTGGCTTGAAAGTTTTCTAAACCTCCAGCCCCGCCCAACGCCACTAGAGCAAACATCAAAGGTGAACTTGGGGTGAAAGGAGAGGTAGGACGACATCATAGATTCTGAAAGAACGCCGAATGCCGAAAGCATGATTCATAGGGGGATTCATAGGGAAAGAGGGGTCGGAACAACACAATTTCCAAGCACTACCATGCTTGTGCGTGAATCCGCGGCAAACAGCCGTGCTACAGTCCAGCTTCATTACTCTACCTGCCCGGTACGTACGAAGGAGAGCTGAGGATTGGCGGGCTACTTTCGCTCACACGCTGAGGCCACAGTGGCCGAAATACAGGTACTGGTACAATATAGCACGATGATGAGCACTCCTGCTCGTTCAAGCACATTCTCTCGAAAATCCTGGTGCAAGCAATCGGCAGGTGGGACGATCGACAAAAGGGCACTCACACTTGTCACAAGCCGGGAGAACCCAGGAACAGGGGTTCGCAAAATATATGGGGTGAACTTTCCCAATAAGGTACCCCACGGTGAGCCGAAACACACGGTGACACGAAACGAGTGACAACTAAGCTACCGTATCGTAGCTTTTGCTTACTAAGGGTACTTTTTACTTAGGCTATTTCGCGTCATCGTGTGTTTTCGGCCCATCGTGGCCTACGTTATTCGAGTACCATGCACTTGGCAACAAACTTTCCGGCCCGGGAAATCTACGATACCATTGAAAAAGTGAAACTTTTAGAAGAATTACATACAAGTGCCAGTGATAAAGTTTCCGCACAGGACAGGGTTCATTTTGCGGGCTAACCTAAATTAACTGTTCGGAAACTTTATCCCTATACTTGTACCTCACCTTTGACCCATTATAAAACGACAAAGGAAATTTAAAAAAATAAATCGGAAAATGGGAAAATGGCCTTTATTGATTTTTAGATTTTTAGATTTTTAATTTTTCTAATATTATAATAATATTGTGATACATAGTTAGAAAGGATTTCTATGGATTGATTGGTCTCCCTTCAATTAAAGGTGGTGTGTTCAAGGTACAGTACTTGACCATTCATAAAGTATTCGGATGCCAAGACCGGATATTGGTATGTCTTGGCGCCAAGGCATCCGAATACTTTATGAATAGTCAAGTAGTGACCTATGCCAAGAATTCTAAGAAAATCGCTAAAACCCTTCACTCTACTAGTACTGGCAATAAGTCTCAATCCATCTTCAGAGATTGTGAAAAATATCAAAAATTATTTGGGTGGGTTATTTGAAGAATAAAGAAACTGCTGACACTCTATGAATACTTCGGATGGTAGTCTATGTCTGAGCCAAGGATGGTATCGGAAAGGTACTACCGGTTTTCAAAAGTATCTGGATGCCTTGGCGCCAAGACGTCCTAATACTTATGAAAACCGGTAGTATGTGCAAGAATGCATGGTATTGGAAAGGTTTTTTAAAAAGTTTCCTCAGGGCGGTTTTTTTAAAAGTCTTAAAGACGGTTTTTTTGAAAGTTGCGTAAGAAGAGTTTTTTTTTTTAGAGAAAAGCCTCAATGACGGCGTTTTAGGGGATTTCAGAGGGGGGGGTCTTTTTTCTTTTTTTTCTTTCGGGAGTGTCCTACCGGTATCATTTGAGGTGAAGTTTCCTGACAGGGGTCTTTCCGTTTTTTTTTCTTTTTTCAAGAACGGTTTCCAAAGAAGGGGCTTTTTTAAAAAAAGTCTTAATGTCAGTTTCTCAAAAGTCTCCTAAAAAGGGTTTTTTAACAAGCTTTTTACAAGAAGGAAATCCCGAGACGCCTGAAATCCCTGCTTCGAACGACTTCAGGGCTAGTTTACTTTTGGGATGTATGGTAGGCCAGTGGGGTCTACGCTCTGTCACCCACCGTATATTCTGTCAACAGTCTACGGCACCATGGTCCATGGTAAGTAGGTGATATTACTAGGGCAAGCGGAGGGGATTTTGATCATAGGTATATATTTAGGGGTATTCTTTCATTCTCCCCCTTCCTTCCTTCCTCTTCCTCCTCCTCTCCGTCCTCTCCTCCTTTCCCTTCCTTTCCTCATAAGCCCCAAACATCCGGAATCACCTAATCCTACAAACTTTCAACTGTACTTGAGTATACAACATTAGGTTTGTCCCAAGTTTTCCCTCCATCCATTCAGCCAAGGTCTTCCATTTCTCCTAGTCATATATCTAATATCTAACTTAGCTTCTTAGTCCAATCCGCAGCTGCCTTCATGTCTTTTCCAAGTCTCTTTGGCTTCCAATGCAATGCCGTCAACCTCGTCTGCTGCACATGGCACATCACTCGTACCTCGGGGCGCAACGAGGTTCAACTTGGAGAGGCTCCAATTACTACACAACCAAGGCCGCAGGAGCCTATGAATGCGAATCCTAAAGGTGTACCTCTCCGTTAAGCCTGCCCTCAGTCCTTAAGCCCTATTAACCTCTGTTTAGATTAAGTTGTATGCTTAGCGTTAAGGGGAACCTTGGAAAATAGCTTTTCGTTCTACACTACGGTGGTTTTTCTGTTCATCTTCGGGAGGCCAAGGTTGGGGCGAAAAGGTGGGGGATTAGCCAAAGTCTCTCTATTGACCGAATATATCTAAGATTATGTCAAGTCTGTGAACACGAATGATCCTGATACCGAGGATTGCTTCCTCCATAGTTCCTTTTTTTTGTGTATCACAAGCAACAACCACTTTACCGGTACCGCATCCCGCCAACGTCCTGATCTTCGTGATCACCCCATCCGTCCTCAGGGTGTGCATAAGTGATCGGACAGATAAGGGCTAGAAGATGTATGTATCAGCATACATTTTCTAGCTCCTGTCTGTCCGGTCACCCACGCACACCCCCGAGTAGAGCCGGGATTTGGGGACGGTATGATAATGTACTCTACGGACACCCAAAAATAGGCGCAATGAAAAATTTGGTGAGTGTGGGAAACATCTTAGAGAAGTAGCCATGCAGGAAGATTTTGAGGTAACTCTTTTAACTATGATATTTGATGGTTAATTCACTTAAATTAATATTTTTTACCGCCATTTTATTGTGAAGTTGTGTTCAATAATTTAATTTAAACTATAAAGTTAGGGAGCGAAGTTATAGTGTTGCTCACCAAACCTCTCGTTCCCTGATTTTTTCGGTGGATTCCTAGTACTAGTACCAGTATGCTACGCCGGCGCAAATCAAATACTCGATATGCTAGTGACAACGGCCGCCCCTCGTCAGCAATCGTCCTCATCATCAATCAACAAGTGAAAAGTAGCACAACCCAGTACTAGAATAAAATAAGAAAAATATTTAACCTTAGGGAAAAACAAATATGGGGAAAAATAGTAAAAAAAGTTGGTGTTGCACTGCAGTTGGTGTGGCAGTAGGCAAGCGATGAGGGTATCATAGCAAAGTGGTAGTATCATATGATGGTTAGTCGGGAACCAGTGCTGGCCATGGGCTTGGCCCACAAAAGCCCAGCCCGGCACACCAACTTGTGGGCTGGGCCTACCAAAGCCCGGCCTGGCCGACCATCCCCATGGGCCAGAGAAAAATCATTATTAGAGACTTTGCGGTGGACACAGCTAGAGTCTTTTGGCACGGCTTGGTATGCATACGCCAAGCATTCTATCATCCGGACCTTGATTTGACTCTGCGACAGGAGCAAATTCAGCGAATTTGACCTCAACAACTTTGAGCTATCCCAATCCCACCAATACTACTTCATTTTAAAAGAATTCTGTGATTCCTGAAACCCCAAGAAGCTTTTATTCTCAACACTAGGAAATATTAATTCCAAAAACCATGGTTGCTACAGAATGAGCTGTGTTGACTTCACAACCTAACTTTGAGTTACTTGATTCCATGGCCGGGCATCATGGTTTCTTTAACCACATCCACCGCAAAGCCAAACCTGCATCCAGCTGCGCATCCCCCACCCTTGGCATACAAGGATGCTGGATACATCCACCGCAAAGTCTCTATTCTGACTAAAATATTTCAGTTGACATAAACCCTAAGGCGAAAGCTTCAAATCTTGAGATGGTATCATATGATAATAATATGATCAAAGTATCATAATAGAATATTATGAGGATTCTCAACCCGGTTAATTGAAAAGGCAGACCAGAATATATCCGGGTCTGCATCTGCTGGTTTTTCTCTTTTCATATTCTATTGCACTACTACTCACATATCCTGAATGATAACTTGAAATCTTCAGCATAACAAAAGACAAAAAAAACCTAAGTCCTTCCAATAGTAGCCATTTGACCTACCCTTGCATGCCAAGCCCGCATCCCCATTGCAATAGATTTGGTGAATGTTACTTGTATGGTTCATGCCATTCAAAACGTGCACCAGATTTTCAGTGCTTTTTGAAATAGAAAGGCTCTACAGCCAATCACATTATTGGGCAAAAAAAACCTCAGAAGTATAGAGAAGAGGGTGGAGAACAA
>Ga0307517_10006052_pt1 | contig 18029 bp, 20 predicted proteins | sample 23_EM_MG_FD_194515 | JGI IMG/M metagenome (GOLD analysis project Ga0307517, IMG submission 194515) | Populus trichocarpa ectomycorrhiza microbial communities from riparian zone in the Pacific Northwest, United States - 23_EM | ecosystem: Host-associated > Plants > Roots > Unclassified | place... | reverse complement strand
AAATCATCTTCTCCATCCCCTCCCTCCGTACTCCCGACCTCTTCCCATCCGCTGCCCCCCACACGGGCATCGCCCAGACAATCACAACGCTTCTCCACACCCTGCCCTGTCACGCCGCACAACGGCGGACGGCAATCCATGCGGAAATCACCGTGGAGCGCGGTGTTAATCAGGAGGCTGTGTTTAGGAGTGTTGAACGCAGAGGGAGATGGGATGAGGTCGAAGGAAGTGGTGTTTGGGTTTGCGACTGTCACGGACGACCAAGTGTTGACCGCGAGGGGGCGTTTAAGGAAGAGGTAAAGTTCCTGCGAGGGCCCCTCGTCGCGCCAACACGTTCGACGCACTATCAATTACCATCCCGCAATTGCCTCCGCAACAGAGACGGTGAGTTCCTCCGCGATCCAGGATCTGAAGCTGAAGATCTGATGTGACCGTTCAGTTGTCCTTCGCTCTTTACTTCCAGCGTGTGATCATCAACGTGACCATTCCGGGATCGGCGGAGAGGATCGACACCCATTGATTGACGGGTGAAATGAGTGCCGTTCATATCCCTTCTCAAGTTATTCCTTACTCACGCTTCCTACCCGCAGTTGCGACATAGCGAGAGCTCGAGCACGCGAACCACCGCTCTTAGCGCTCGCCGACGGCGTATTTCGTCCTCCTTCGTCCTTGTACTCGTATTGTATGACACACCGGTATCTCCTGCATTATACTGCTATAGACAAATTTTGCTGGTTTTCACTTTATTTCATTTGACTGGCGATTGTCCCTTGTAGAACCTCCAGCGGTTTGAGGCGTATCATGGGTGTCTTTGAACGGGCCCCGGAATTGCATTGGCAGGTCGCCAAGAGCCAGCGCCATAGGCGTCTTATATGCCATTGTAAGGGTGTTATCACGGTATCGCAACTTGAGCCAACTCTCAAGACACGTTTTCAGGGATTCTGGACATTCCGGTTTATTTTGGCTGTTATCGTACATCAGGACGAACTCACAAGCTTCAGCTGGTTTTCCAATCATCTCGTACGACACGAGGGCCCTTCGTCGCGGGGAAGTGCTGGAAGCGCCAGAGGAGACTCCAGGGAATGGAGGAGTTGCATTTTCACATCCAGGTGGATGTCGAACCACCATGCTGTAGTTTGGGCTCTCGCTCCTCGATCGGTTGTTCTCCGTCAATCAACTTCGCTCTCGGGACTGTTACGCCCACTGTCATCACGTTAGGTGTTTTCATCTATGGCTTCTTTTCGTTAGATGTGCATCCAACGAGTGCCCACACCAGCACCCTTGCTTCTCGCCTAAGAACCGTGTGGCATACCCACATCGGCAGATTGTGGTATGATCCTGGTTGAACAACGTACTGCTTACTCTGGCACCCGTAAGGTGAGATCCAACTGGAAGGGGTGTGGAGACCTGGGCTTCCCCGTGAATTAGAGCAAAGAGAGCTGAAAGGGAACGTCAAGACGGTACAAACCGGCACCGACGAGCGTCCACCTGAAATGAGCCGCGGAGAACGCTGAAAGGGGATGCGATTGCTCCTATGTGTGCAAGAGGAACCATGCTATTAGAATATTTTGGACATCTGGGGGACGACGCCCGTTCTGCGCGCTTCACGCTAGTTGACAGCTGAATGACGGTCACGAGGCCAACTATCCGCCACAATACCACAACCTACACTGACCCTTCAGTGACATGGACGAGATACGAGGTTCGCTCTCGAGAGTGAAGAAGGGAATCAGGAACCGAATCAAGGGACGCAAACCGGACAGAATAAGAGCTGATGCTAGTGGGGAGGGAGCCAGCTCAACCAGTTCGTTCCCGCAATCAGAGTCCCGTATCGTAGTAGGTGGCGGTCATGGTCGGGAAAGCGGCGGGGCGGGCGACGAGGAGGGAGAAGCCAGCCAGAGGAGCCTGCATCCGGACGTTGCGGTTCAGAGCGGACCCGGTGGGGAGGGGAGCGATGTCAGCGGGAAGAAAACCGACCAAGTCGATCCACCACAATCCACGCCTGCGATCTCGCATAGAGGGGGACCAGACAGTACGTGGAGAAGGTCAATCCAGTTGCTGCCTCTGATCGTCTCTCTAGACCACGTAGCCGACTCCGCCATTCCCGATCATGTCCAAGAAGCTTTCAGTCCCAGCCAGAACGAACCGAGCGCTGCAGATGAGAAGAAACCGAACTGGAAGTCGACTGCGTCTGCCACGGCCAAATTAGTCCTACGTGGGGTGAGAGACTCCGCAGACGCCTTCGGTCCGCTCAAATCTGTCGCTGGAGGTCTCTGCTTTGTCCTGGAAAATTGTGAGGTACGGTCATCCTCTCCCACACGCTATCCACAATGCTTACGGGTTCCCCAGCGAACGAAGGCAAATGAGCAAGCGATAGTGTCTTTGGCACCCAGGGTCAAAGCCCTCTCTGTCTTACTTTGCAAACCCGTCCCCGAAGGCGACGCGAAGGAAGAAGAATCAAGGAGGAAAGAACTGGAACGGTGCGCTCACACTCCCAAAAGTCGAGAGCCAAGTTTGACAGAGAGGCATCGTAAGGAAACTGAAAAACATTCTCCGAGAACTCGAGCCATTGTTAGACCAAGGAAGGGTCGAGGGCTTTTTCAAAAACGTCGAGAATGCAGATAAACTTGGGGGTCTGGTCGAAGATATTCGGGATGCAATGATGGACTATCAGGTATGTATTCGCAGGCTGGTCGTTTCCGGATACATCTGACGTTCGCACCAGACCCTGTTACAGCAAGACATTTACAACAACAGCCGTCGGCTCATCGTGAGTCTCACCCTCTCGCCCTTCATTCGTAGTAACCGGGGGATAGGAAACGGTGGACCTTACCCTTCTCAGCGGGATGCATCACACTGCTGGCGCCGGATACCTCTCCGTAAACAGGCAGGGGTGCCTAAGAGGGACGAGGCTGGACGTCCTGTGGCAGATCCAGTGTTGGATGACGGATGAACACGATCAGCGCGTCTTCTGGCTGAACGGCCTCGCGGGGACCGGAAAGTCAACCATCGCCCAAACGTTTGCCGAGACCAGCTTCTCGGACGGAAAGCTCGGAGCGAGCTTCTTCTGTTCGCGAGACTTCGAGGACAGGAGCAACATTCAGGCCATCTTCCCAACGCTCGCCTTCCAACTCGCCTACCGATACCCACAGTTCCGAAAGGAGTTGCTTCCAGTTTTGAAGGTCAACCCTGATGTCGGACGAGAGTCCCTTTGTTCCCAGCTGGAGAAAATCATTGTCGGCCCGTTAAAAGCTACCCGCATTCCGACCCTCATCATCATCGACGCCCTTGACGAATGCGAGGACAAAGAACCCGCGTCCGCCATTCTTTCTATGCTCTCCCGCTACGTGGATCAGATCCCAGAGGTCAAGTTCTTCATCACCGGCCGTCCAGAACCTCGGATCCGCTCCGGATTCCGGCTGGGATCGCTCCGACCCATCACGGAAGTGCTCAAACTCCACGACGTCGAACGCTCCTGGGTGGACAATGACATAAAGCTATTCTTCCAGACTCAGTTGGGCGACATCGCCAAAACCCGGAGCGACTGCGACTTCACGGAAAATTGGTTGAGCTCATATGACATCGATGTCCTCTGCAAGAAGGCTGCCGGGCTTTTCATCTATGCCTCGACAGTTGTCAAATTCGTCGCATCTCCCTATCATCTCCCCACCGAGAGGCTCACCCTCATAATTACGCTCCCCCAGAGCACTGCCCACGAAGGAAAGTTAGGGGTCGACCTTCTTTATGTTCAGGTGCTAGAACAAGCGTTCTGCGATGTGGGCTCAGAGGATCGGGACCTCTACTCCCGTTTTAGGCTGGTAGTTGGGGCAGTGCTGTCGGCGTTCCACCCCCTTTCGAGGAAGACACTTTCGGAGCTCCTCAAGAATTGTGGCGCACCGTCCCGTATCTCCAGCACTCTACGCTCGCTCCATTCTCTTCTCCTCGTTCCGGAGAGCGAGGTAGACCCCATCCGTATCTTCCACAAATCCTTCCCCGACTTCCTCACCGACCTGAAACGATGTAAAGACAATCGATTCTTTGTCGACCCTTCGATTCATCACGCCGACATTCTGTTTTCGTGTCTCAACCTAATGAAGGAGAAGCTGAGGAAGAATATTTGTAACTTGGACGGTTGTCCTACCCTCAGCGAGGTCAGGGATCTGTCTGCTCGTAGGGAAGTCAACATTGGGAAGGCGCTGGAGTACGCATGCCGATTTTGGACGAAACACCTTGCGAAAATTCCTGGCGATTCTCCTCACGTCAAGCAAGTGCAGGAGGCGATTGGCGAGTTCTTCACAAAGCGTCTACCGTTTTGGATCGAGGTCCTCAGCCTCACGAGAAATCTCAACGTCTGCGTTTATGCCCTTTATGACATAGATCAATGGTACCTGTCGGTGAGTTGTGTTGGGTACCTGCCGCAACACGTGTTGATGTACGTATAGGCAAGAGTCTCCTGCAAGTGGACAAACGAGAGCCAGCGTCTCATATTGTCGAACTTCGACGCAATCCGTGACTCCCCCACTAACATCTACCACGATGCCCTCGCATTTTCCCCTTCCTCGTCTTGGCTCCACGAGCGGTATACTGCGGAGTCCCTTCGGGCGGTTGAGGTGGTGAAGGGGCGCCCAGACAAATGGGGAACATGTTCTCGCGAAGTTTCCTTCAATCATCCCCCAGAAGCCCTCGCATACTGCAAGGACATCGTTACAGTCGGGTTGGGCTCCGGCGACATCGTTATTCTTGACGCGATCACCGGAGCCTGCAGGTCCGTTCTCCGTGGGCACACCGATGGCGTGATATCCCTCGCCTTCTCATCGGATGGGGCGCTGCTTGCATCTGGAAGCAATGATAACACCGTCAAACTTTGGGATGTCCAGACCGGCGGGGTCGTCAAGACGTTCTGCAGCGATGCTCACCGGCCTTGTTCAGTCTCTATTTCACCAGACACCATCATGATCGCCTCGGGATCTCACAACAACGCAATTTGTTTGTGGGACATTCGGACGGGGGAGTGCTGTCATATCATAGAACAGTGTGTCGAAGGACAAGAGGGACGCGCCGTGACCTGTATCAACTTCCTTCCCACAGTCCCCGGATGCCTCATGTCCGCGTCTGAAGGTGGTTTTATCCAACAGTGGGACGTCCGCAGCCACACCGTTGGATTTGTAACCCCTGGTCATCACATCGCATTCTCCTCAGATGGTAGCCGCTTCGTTTCGTGTGAAAGAAGGTCTGCCGTGGTCCGAAACTCCGGTTCCAAGAAGGTCGACACCTTCCTTCGCCCCCCCGACCGAGGTCTGGATCGCTGCTGCCTCTCCCCCAGTGGCGAGTTTGTGGTCGGTGTCGCGAACACAACTTTCTACGTTTGGGACGTCGCCAGCCCGGCCACTCCCATCGAAACCTTCGTTGTCCATGGCAACAGCATCTTCTCACTCGTGTTTTCCTCCTCCATCATTTCGGCATCCAGCGACAAATCGGTCAGATTCTGGCAGATCGGTGGCCCTTCCCCGAACCGAGCTGCGATGGATACAAGGTCCACGACGCTCGCTTCAGCTGAGGTCACATCCATCATTCTGCAAGCAGAGGAAGGCACCGCCATCTCTATCAATTCGGCTGGAGTGGTTGGGCTTTGGGATCTCTCGACTGGTCTTCTCAAAGCCGACTTCCAAACGTTCGAAGCTGACGGAGGGTATGCGAGTGATGCGCGACTGGTTGACGGTGTATTGACCGTTGCCTTTTGCGAACATGACTTCTGCAATACTTGGAGAATCTCCACCTGGGACGCTGGGAAAGGGGACCACCTCCAGACAACACATCTACCCCATGGCATCGACATTCACGACCGCGACCTCAGGATATCAGGGGATGGGTCCAGAGTGTTTGGACTAGATGAGCAGTACATCCAAACCTGGTCCACATCAACAGGGAGAAGCACAGGTTCAATACCATTTCAGCGGCCGTACTGGCAGCACTCCCCTTCCTTCATTGTAGACGGCTCAAAACTCTGGGTTCGTTCTGAGAATTCACCCGCCCAGGGGTGGGACTTAAATACCCCCAGGTCACCTCCCCTTCCATCATCCGACGCACCCTCAGACGGACACCGTCTGGATTTCATCCGAGCTGATCACACAAACGGGCAGAACACCGGTCCGACCAGGATCAATGATACTGTTACCGGAAAGGAGGTTTTTCGGCTGCCTGAGAGATTTGCGCGGCCAAGTGTAACGCAGTGGGATGATCGGTATTTGGTTGCTGCTTACAACGGGACTGGAGAACTGTTGATTCTGGATTTCATTCATATGATCCCTCAGTAGAGATCTGTAGCAGTATACTCTGCAACTGTAATTTTATCTGTACTAATTCAACCGGTCGCATGACAACGGACAACTTCCGAACCCAGACATACTGGATCCTTGGTTTATGCATGACGGGATAAACGGCTGACCTTGTCCATCGGTCAGTCCCAGTCGGCCCCCGACCTTGTCCCGCGGCAGGGCGGCCGTTGGTCAATATTGCAGTGTACACGATAATCGATGTTTCGTTGCCCTTCCACTCCGAGTCCCTCCAAGTATCATGCTGCGATCGTGTGTGGCCGACCACTACTGCTCACATCCTTGGCTGCGCCAGGGAGTTTACATTCTCCCAAAGCGGTCATTTTCTGCCCCAGGAAACATTACGACAAGTTCGGTATCGGTGGCCGGGCTTTCTCATGGTAGGTTCTTCAGAAGCTGCCGATTGTTTTACGGTTAGCAACAACGGCGAAGACTGGATCGCAGCCCGCACAAACTTTGGTTCATCACCACCTCGGATGAAGTTCAAACAGTCAGGAAAGCGGCAGCGCGATTTGTGTCAAAATCACTGTAGCGATTGGTCCAGAGTCTATGCGGATTGATGGTACATCATCTAAGAGAGGACGTTGGTAACCCATTGGAAACCCTCTATACTTATGATGCTCAGGTAAGATTAGAAGGCAAGGCGCCTCATTGTTGTACGACCTCATACCCATCCTTCATCTCTCCAAGCGCGATCCTCAACCCCGCCCACACACAATCCATCAGTGCCGCCCCATTCGCAATCCCGAACACCAGCGTCGATGCATAAAAGAAGTTCGCGTTGCCTGTCCCTTGGCTCAGCCACAGATGATTGAACAATGGGAGGAGTAGAGAAGCATGGAGGTGGATGAGGGATGTCACGATGGGATATCGTAGATCTGAGGAGCAAGGGTAAGGGAACCGGACAACATGGCAAGAGACTTGTACTCACATGGAAGGATCTCTGGGAAAAGCGACACCATCGTGAAGAACAGACCTGGGTCCGAGAGCGTCGGGTAGGCCTTGACGGTGCCCAGCACGCCAGTCAGTATGAAAGCCGCATACAGCGGGTCATACTGGAACTTGATGCAGACAGGGGCGATGTAGATGAGGATGTGGACCTAACTCGACATCAGCGGGTGCTTGTCACGCGTTGGATGTCGGAGTACCGAAAACGCCATCAAGAAGAATGGACGGAAGTGATCAAACATCTCGGTGAAGAAATACCACCACAGTCCAGGGTTTGGGGTCAGGTCAGGGAGCGAGAGTCTGCCGAGGATGAACCTGAGTTGACCGACGCTCTCATGAGAGGGGTGCTGAAAACGCACTCGACGAACCATGTCTGCCACATCCACTGGAATCCTCCGGAAATCAGTGTCGAGGTCAGGCTAAGTGCTACAAAGTGGGCTAGGAATTCGAGGCCAACGATTCTCCCTTTCCCGAAGTTAATGGAGATTGGCATCGGGTTGGCCAGACTTGACTTTGGCCGGCCGAGTAACAACATCATCACCGGGAATACTAATAAGACGGAGGACAGTGAGACGTGTACGAGCGCGGCGAGACAGAAGAGGGCAGGCGAAGTCTTTCCTAGTCGGTAAGTGGTATGAGCTACCAACAAAGTTGCATCGGGTTGGATGTTGACTGACCGCGCGCAGCGAACATGATGCTCAACAAATGCAACATGTTCGATATGGATGACGTAGAGAACGCCAGTGAAGGGAGAAACAGATACGGGTTGAACAAGTAGCTGGTAGGAGGCAACGTCGTCAATCCCTTGACGCTCATATAGCGTAGGCTCGAGGTCGTCGACGTACAAAGCGGCAAGTAGTGCATCCCCCCTGCCTTTTCCCGCACTGCTTCTCGCTCTCCATGTATCCACGAGAGCGTACGCGCTAACCGCATCGACCAGCGTCCAAACTACAGGACTCGACAGTCGGTTTAGTGGGAGGAGAGTCGAGAATATCGACAGATAAAGGGGAGACTGCAACGACACAAGAGGGAGGGGGAGAAAAGAGAAAGAGGGAACGTGGTGGTTGAGAGCAGAGTTGGTTGAGAACGGATTTGGTTGATCGAACCTGGTAAAATACCCCTCCCGAATATGGGTCGACCCCATTCTTGAAGAGATAAATCCCTTCGTGCACTGCGATATCCCCAAGAAAACGAAAGGTCAACCCAACCAGGTTCGAATCAGGACGGAGAGAGACAGTTACATCGTAGGTTTGAGGTCAACGGCGAAGACAGCAAATGGTCGTATTTGAGCTGGTCTGGCAGAGGTGCGAAAGAGAGCAGTAGCCGTGCAGCGACGAGGCCACCAAAAGCCAAATCGACATCCATACCTCCGGTACGCGGTATATGGGGTTGGTGGTAGGCGTCGTCAGAGCTTCGTGTCGATCACTTCTCGTTCGTGATCTTCCGTCACCCTCTTGCCTAGGATCTGTAATCCACACCTGGGTCCTCACCGCGACCCACGACTTGACTGCGACACCTTAGACCACAGCACAGAAGATGGCCGAATCTGGGATCGGAATCCCAATCTCGACTGTCAAACTGCACAAACCGTATTTGACTCCTCAGCAGGTCCAGGACTTCTGCGAAAAGACGCGAGGAAAGCTGTCCATCTCACAGGAGGAGAAGACACGCCAGCATGCGTGTACATTTATTGAAGCCGTAGGAGCGAAGATTGGATTGTAAGTGCGTCTGGAATGATCTGTTTCCACCGTTGGGTTGCCTGTCTCACCCTTGTCTCTTGCAGCCCCAGGAAGACGATTGCCACGGCCCAAAGTCTGTACCACCGGTTCCACTTGTTCTTCCCGAGGAAGGACTTCAACTCATACGTGGGTATTATCCCCAGCGTTTCACTCTGACACTTCTCGACCAATCGACTGTTTAGGATGTTTGTCTTGCCGCCCTCTACGTCTCAACTAAAATGCACGACACCCTCAAGAAACCCAAAGACATTTTGACGGCTTCTTATGCCGTTCGATTTCCCGAGAAGGCCCTCAAGTCCAAGACGCTTGTTAGGGAGGTGGATGTAGATCCTCAGGTGCGCCCGCAGGGTAGCCTTATTCGAATAGGTTTGACGAGGCTGCGCGGCAGGCCCTAGAATCCGACAGACAGAGATTGCTCGCCATCGAAAGGTTGATTCTGGAGACGATTTGTTTCAACTTCACGTCGAAAATGCCTTTCCCGTTCGTAATAAAGTTTGGAAAGTATTTCAACGGTTCGTCTCTCACCTCTTCGCTGTGTACTTGTTGCCCTCACACCCCTTTCCCTCCAGTCTCAAAGTTGTTGACGAGGCTTGCGTGGCGTCTTGCCGTCGATACCTACCGGACACACGTACCGCTGATGTACCCGCCCCACACTGTAGCGTTAGGGTGTCTCTATCTCGCTGCTTTGTTGGTGACCTTTGAACAACCCCCACCACCCACGTCTCAGACCTTCCAGCAACAAGCGATGACACCGTTGCAACTAATCTCATTATTAACGCGGGGCGGAGAATGGGAAGACCAATTCAACATTGACGCGGACCATTTAGAACGTAAGCTCGGCGTACCATAAGCACTTGCACATAGGAAACACTGATATGTTGACGTGTTGTAGAAATTGCGCACGAGGTCATAGACCTCTTCGTGCAAATCGCCCAAAACCCTGCGTCAGGGGCACCCTCAGCGAACACTTCACCGAGTACTCCGTCGTCTCCACCCCGCCACCCCCCTCACTCCTCTCAATCGCACCCACAACACCAACACGTCATACACCACCAAATAACGAGTCTACCGTTCAAGCCAGACCAACTAATGCGACTTAAGATCGCCATGCGGGATCGAGAAGCTGAGCGGCCGCCACGACCCCCACTAAAGACGCTCAGACCGGGATACGCCATGACCGGGTTGGTCCCGAACCCGTATCATAGTCAGAACTTGGGTTACGGACAAGGAAATGGACATCCTAGCGAGGGACCAAGTGGTGACCCGGCCGTCAGCGAGGGACTCGGTAGGAACGAAGGGACTGTTCGGTTCTTGTTCGGTGCGGACTGGGATTAGCTGGCCACACTTGCTGCGTTGTTGCTTGGGTCTACGAATGATGGAGTATATGTGCGGAACATTGCGACTGTGATGCACACCTGCTCTCCGTATTATACAATGTGGCAGATACACGTTTTATCGCATGAACAGAATTCATCACCAGAGTGTATTCCAAGAAGGATTGAGTTGCAATGTAGAACGCTATGCAGACCCGAAGGTCATAATGAGCGGTATTATACAGGAGCAGAGATAGATACATCGTCGTCTTAGAGTTCCAGGTCCTCGATTTGGGGAAACGGGAGAGAAACTGACCAAGTCCAGAGGATACGCGGCAACCTGTTGAATTATCTCAACAGTTCCTCCACGACTCTATCCTCATTGATCTTGGAAACATTTGCTCCTCTATAATTTAGTCGCCTCAAGACTTCGATCTGGAGGCGATAGGTTGAACGGACGAGACGGCGGAGAGTACAATCGGTAGAACAAGTCGCTACGCACCACTTTACTTCTGGGGAAACCGAGACTCTCGAACTGGTCGACGTGCGCCTTCTCCAACCCGGCCATAGCAATTTCATCCTGTCCCACATTGCTTTTAGGGACCGCGGAACCCCTCACAGCCCCGCTAACTTCGGGACCACCCGCATAGATGTGTGTCCAATACCTCGCGGTGTCGTTGAAACTCTGCTTCGATGTCATGTAGTGCTTGGCGACCTCGGCGTCCTGGGGGTCGTTGGGTTCAGGCGAGCATAAAAGAGATTGGAGCGAGATCAGAGTAGATTTGAGGGTGAGGACGGGGGACCAAGCGTCCTTGAGGATGTCCAAGCAGATGGCGCCCGAGACCGACGAGACGTTCGGGTGGTAGACTTTGGTGATGAATTTCATCTTGACGGGTTGGAAAGGGTAGGCTTCGGGGATGGCAATGTCCTATTTTGTTTAGTGCAGAATATAGGCGGCAGGTTGCGTTCGCCACCGAGGTTGAACGAGGTTAATCATCTTGTGGCGACGATCGAGCAGCGGAGTGGACGTCACCGAACGAGACTTACAACGTCAAAGCGCCCACCTTCGTAAGGTGTATCTTCGGGCCCTTGAAATGTGCCCTTCAGATGGAAGGGAGAATTATCTATCAAATCGATTTGGACATTGGACGTCTTGTCGTTCTTGCAATCTGCAATCCCAGGTCATCCATAACGCTGACCCACATGACCGTCGCTTCCAATCCCGGGCGGACGTACCAGCAATCTCCTTGTTTACGCGACGCAAACGGGCATCCATTGTTCAGCGTTCGAAGCAGACGGATGGAGGGAAGGATAGAGAGAGGGATGGAGGACTAAGATGTGATGGAACAAACGCCCATGGCCGATGGAATAGACTTCTGGTCTCGTGATCTAAAGTCACGTGAATATTCGGTCCTCCGCTTCCGGACCGGAGGGCGTCGAATCGGCGATCCGGAGCTGGAGACAGCGCCTAATCGCACATCTTCCGTGCGGTCCGTCATAAACGCGGGATGCTTCGACTCCGGAGAGTCGGATGCGTCTGTAATGCTGCGGTCTATCGGACGAGAACTGGGATGGCGAGGTGCAGTCACAATTGCAGCCACGACCACTCCCATTCTCATTCGCACGGACCCCATCCCGTGCACACCCCTTCGAGAACATCTACCGGACCGGTGTCAGCCCCTGCACCTCTAGACCCCACCGAATCCAGGTCTGCCTCGGAAACTTGTCAAAATCTCGTCCTTAAACGAGACTATGAATCGTTCCTCACATCGAAATTCTACCCAAACAACGCTCAAGATGGATTCTTCGCGTTGAAGGCCTTTTATGTGTATACTACCCCCTTGCTCTTGCCCCTGTAAAGCTGACTTCGCGTTTCCTGGTCGTTACTCCGTTTGTCTAGATTGAGTTGGCGACCATTCAAGACCATGTTACGCAGCCCATTATTGGACAAATGAGGATGCAGTTTTGGAGGGACGCCGTGAAATCTATTGGAAAGGTGACTATGCTGGCTATTGCACCCTGGACGATGTGATTCACTTTGAGTTTATAGGGAAAAACACCGCCAAACAATCCAGTGGCCTTGGCCCTATACGACACCGCCAGAAAGGTCGATTTACCTGTATACCACTTAAAACGCATAATCGATGCCAGGGCATGTAAAATCTCACGCACCTCCTGGCTCGCAAGCTCCTTGGCTCATGCCAAATGACAGGAAGCAGAACTCCATTCACCCACACATATGACACTGGACTCCCTGCTCGCTCATGCAGAATCAACATCTTCTACCCTAAATTATCTTCTCCTCCGCCTCCTGTCTCTTCATACCTCGGACCTCCTCTCTCACGCTGCTTCCCACATGGGTGTCGCCCAGACGATCACAACGCTCCTCCGTGCCTTACCCTATCACGCTGCACAACGGCGGATGGTAATCCCTGCGGAAATCACCGCGAAGCACGGCGTTAATCAGGAGGCTGTATTTAGGAGCATTGGTAGTGGGGGAGTGGATGCAGAAGAGAATAGGAAGAGGCTGGAGGAAGCGGTGTTTGAGTTTGCGACTGTCGCGAACGATCATGTGCTGACCGCGAGAGAGATGTTTAAGGAAGAGGGAGGCAAAATTCCTGCGAGGGCTATGCCGTTGTTCATTTCCATGGTGAGCTCTTCCCCTTGGATACCTCGTGCTTTGCGCTGACTGATTGGCTCTCGTGTTCAGATTCCTGTGACAAACTTCCTGCAACGACTCGAGGCTGCGAACTTCAATACCTTCGAGCCGATGTTGCAAAGGAAGGATTGGAAACTGCCTTGGCGCATCTGGAGTGGACACCACAAGCGCACCTTCTGATATAAATGCTAGGGGGAATTATATAAGTGCCCGTATATACGGGCATGCGTGGCCGAGTTGCGCGAACAGGACGAACTTGACTATGGAAAACTGAACGGAACCGACGAAAAACATGGACATGATGCAACTCAAAGCAGGTACAAGTGAAACCATCCAAAAAGAACAAAATGACGACGAACCCATGCGATGCACCCCACCAACCACCGGAAAAGATGGGGATGTTCAAGTGCGAGGGTAAATTTTGAAAAGATGTCGATTCAATCCCTCCAGCTTTGGGAGATCTCCCCGACGTCCTCTATCCTGATCCTATGACCCACGGTAATCCGTGGCGAAAGGCCGTTCTGTCCAGGATTTTTCACGTCCGGGTCGACATTCGATCCCCTCCGTCCCCTCTCGCGTGACCTCCCTCTCTCAATATGCTCTCCCTCCATCGGGCCCACCTGGGTATTCGCCAGCCTCATATTCAAGATCGGTCGCCTCTCACTTCGCTCTCGCTGCGAGATCTGTGAGGAAGAGAGGGATTGGTTGGAAGATACTCGAGATATGGATCGTGAAGTATCATGATGGCCGTTGGTGGTGTAGTCAACGTCGTCTCGCGGATCTCGGTCTCTGTCGGAATAGTATCCATTGTCCCGGTCGCGGTCCGAGAGGAGGGATGGGTCGTTTCGGATGTTGAAAGGCGTCGAGCGTTTGACGTTGACCATTTTCCTGATGGAGATTTTGAAATAAGAGGGTTACGTTAGGCGGTTGTGCATAGGTGGATATCCACTGAGGGAAGCGTACCCTTTCTTCAAGTTTGTGATTGCCCCTAGTCGGTCTTTCAGTCGTTGGTCAAGGACACTTGTCGAACTGACTCGGATGAGGACGGCAGAAGGAGGAAAAGTAATGCGAGTGTGGGGCCACGGAGGAAGGGATATGCGGGGTCAACGTGGACTTCATCGGATCTTAGAGATGGTTACGCATACTTGTAATTTTCTTGGGAGGGAGGGGGCAGGAGTACCGTGTGTTCGTCCACCCGTTGGTCGGTTGGGTCCTTCACACCAAGTAGAAGGAAAATTTGTTCAGCACAAGACCAGAGAGCAACACGAAGGTCCTGTACTCACCGGGCTCTCAGGACGAGATCTTAGACAACAGCTGAAGAAATCCTTCAGGCCCATAATTTTCGTCGGTGGCAGATGAAGGGGAAGGTGCGGGTTAAGTATATTAGTCACAACGCAGCACTGGTCGCCGAATAACCACCCTTCGCGGCTGCGCCTACCAGGACAACTTTGTCCGACTTACTCCCTTCTTCCACATCGTCTCCGAGATTATGGGTTTCTCGGTCTGGAAAGAGTACGTTGACTTCCGAGCATTCCGACACCTCCAATCTCGATCCCGCACGACTGATTCCGCCACCGCAGGATCTATATCGCGTTCTACTACGCTTTCAGGACCCTTGTGCCCCTACCGCACCACCGAACGCCATGGTCCTGGAGCGACGCTCATTGGGCCCTTTTACCCTTCCTACCTCTCGGCTTCATGGCGTATCTGGTTAGAAGGAGGGACACGTTCGTCATGCGGTTGTTGCTCTTGCCGACGGCGATCTACCTCGCCGTTCGCCCCGCTTATGGGTGCGTATCTCCACCAATATCCAGGACCTATGGCTGATATATCGTGGGGCTTGCAGGTTCTATTGGCCCCAACCGCGGCTCCAGGCATACAACTGGGCTCAAAGTCCGTCACCACATCCTATTACGTGGCATGTGACCCAAACTGACGGTTTACGTCCGAGTAGGTCTAGCGTGTGCGCAGTTGATAGCGAAAGCCCTCGATTTTGCGCTGACGCCAGTTGGCCGGCTCAAGGTCGGTGAGACGAAGCTTCCGCCAATCGGAGGAGAGGAGGACACACACGCACCGTCATCGCCCACAACCAAGCATCGAGCATCCAACCCCTCATTCCTTCCTCCCGCCGTGAACGATGCTTTCGAGGTCTTGTTTACGTTCCGAGGGTTCGGTTGGGACTTTGGGCAGGGTGTACATGTGCCTCAGGAGGACCGACCGTTGGAAAGGGGACTCTTCCTAAAGGCAACGTGGAGGATATTCTTCAAGTACTTCATCTTACTCGACCTCTTGGACTCTTGTTTCAAGCTTATTCCCGAGATTGGTTCGCCCTTCGGTGGGTCGATGTTCTTCCCCTTGCCTCCTGTGCAGCGTTACGCCGTCTCTACCACTATTCACATCATGACCGGAACCACGCTCTTGGCGGGATTCGAAATGATGTACGCTCTCATGACTCTTGTAGGCGTCGGACTCCTCCACCAATCCCCTCTTCTCTGGCCACCTTTCCTCGACCACCCGTTCTCCTCCGACTCGTTGACGATCTTCTGGGCTAGGCGTTGGCACCAACTCCTTCGAAGGACGTTCGTTGTCTTTGGAGGATATCCCGGATATTGGTTCGGCTCATGGATCTCGAAAGGAGCCGCGAAAATGGGAATGCTGATTGGGGTTTTCACTGCGAGCGGGTTGTATCACGAATTGACGACGTACACGATGGGAAGAGGGTTCGATAAAAACATCACGTTGTTTTTTGTGTGGCACGCTGTTGCGACGTTGGGCGAGCGTGTGTGGTATAGAGTGACCGGGAGGAAGGTCCAGGGATGGATTGGGTTGATTTGGGTGTATTTTTGTATCATGGTCATTGGACAACCGTGCAGTGAGCATTCTAGCTGACACTCTGTCCGTCTCGCCTACCCATACTGACCGCGAACCTTTTTAAGTTGACGCTTGGCACCATCGCGGACTTGGTGGTAGCATCCTTATCCCAGCACCCGTCAGCCCGACCAGAAATGTCCTCTGGCCGATCCTCCGAAGAGTTCACCCTGTGTTCGAATTTTTACCCTAATATCCTCTATCGTATACCCCAAATCAACGGTTGTGCATCTTACCCTTGCTTCGCTCGTTATCGTTCGCGCCGGAATCCTTGAATATCTCTACTTCATCTACCGGTTACCCTGCTTCGACACTTTATTTGCAATCTAATTCATGTGTACGGGTATTTTCACGATATGATCAAGCACAGATATACACACATCCATCTCTCGACACTTCCGCACCGTGGCTTTGCAGAATCGAACTCGACCCGAGCACACCTTGAACGCAGGAGGGTGGGCTCGGCCCGCGCGGTGACCAAATAAATGCGAAATAAATATGCAGCAGGATCACGTGCACACCCGCCAACCGAAGACAATTCGTTCGTGCGTCGACGGGTCGGAAACTTTCCCATAGTAGAATGTCCTCTTCGGAGTGACATACGAAAAATTGGAACGATACAGAGAAGATTAGCATGGCCCCTGCACAAGGATGACACGCTTTTCCAGAGTGGAAGACCTTCGGGTCTCAATATTTATTGCTCTTTTTTGGTAGTGAAATCGAATGTCTGCCACTGGTGGCCGGATAGTGTCCGACCGTGTTTCCCCGCCCACTGGACTCCATGAAGTCGATCGGCGAAGTCCTCTTCTCATCAAAATGTCCCTTCCTCCAGAACTCATCGACCACATCGTCAACCTTCTACGCGACAATCGAGGATCTCTCGCGGCAGTATCTCTAGTTTCAAAGGCTTGGACCAGCTGGAGCCAGGCCCACCTTTTCGAAACCCTCCATCTGAGACTATACAACGTCCAGCGTTGGCTCAAGGATATCCCCCCCGACGCCAACGGTCCCGCTTCGCACACGCGTACGCTGACGTTGGAGGATTGCCCTCACCAACCCTGGATCAACCCACAATACTTGGACTCCCGCATCTCAAGCTCAAGCTTCGCCTCGTTTCGCGATGTCAGGTCTCTTTCCCTGGTTCACTGGAACGCCACAATCTTCAACGGCGCGTCGCCGGAACCTTCCTTCGGTCGATTTGGCAATTCATTGCGTTCATTGAGTCTGCAATTTTGCATGTTAGACCCCGCGACTCTCTTCGATTTCTTCTCACTCCTTCCAAACGTCCAAGACTTGGAAATCACACACCTCTACCCGCGTTCCCTCACCCTCGGTACCATCCCGGATGTCCCAGAGATTACCCCGAGTTTCCGTGGGACATTGTCACTGGCCAACCTCGATTCGGGACATCTTATTCTCAAGGCCCTTGCGGCTCTTCCACTGCACTTCACCACCATCAGCATTAAAGTGTGCATCTTCCACGAACCTGACGCATACCAAATGTTGTTGACGAGCTGTCGAGAAACCTTGGTCACTCTTCGTTTTGAGAGCTGCCGAGGTGCGTTTGGAGTGTATCCGGGGTTCATCCAGCCTGTCCTCACATTCCTGCACTTCCAGATCGGCCCTTTCCAGACGTCTCGCTAGCTTCCTGTGACAAACTCGAGGAGGTCCACGTACTCCTTCGTAGCACGAAACACCTCCCTCGATCCCTTACGGGTCTCTTATCATCGATAACATCCCAAAGACTCCGAAAGATATCCTTATCGTTCATGAACGTCGTCGGCGTTGAGGATTCAGACTCGGAAGGCGAAGATGAGTGGGGCGATGAGGACGATAGAACACAGGCATGGGGCTCGTTGGACACGACGCTGAGTCGCCTCGCTAAGCGAGTGTCCAAAGCCGAGGGTAGGCTGACTCTACGGCTCAAACTCTGGCGCTTGGGCTCCGAACCGCCCAAGACCGATCACCTTTTAAGCCGGTTTTTGGAATATGGTGAGCTGGACGTGTGTTCTACTCGAGTCTTTATCAGGAACCGCCTAGGGGTAAGTCTACATCCATCGTTTCTCTTCGCGTCTGACTCGAGCACACGACTTCACTATGACAGCGCGATTAAAGTGCTTCGGAAGACGGCAGCGGGAAGGCAGGGAGTTTCTTCAAGAATAAGAACGAG
>Ga0307517_10006051_pt1 | contig 18029 bp, 10 predicted proteins | sample 23_EM_MG_FD_194515 | JGI IMG/M metagenome (GOLD analysis project Ga0307517, IMG submission 194515) | Populus trichocarpa ectomycorrhiza microbial communities from riparian zone in the Pacific Northwest, United States - 23_EM | ecosystem: Host-associated > Plants > Roots > Unclassified | place... | reverse complement strand
GTTATTTCTGGGGACGATATGTGGGCTCTTTTATATGCATGCTCTTTATCGCCAGCTCCATATTGATCGGCGTCTATCTCGGCACGAAGTTAGGTCCCGCTATGGGATGGAAAGATCCCAAAGAATACGGCCCCAATAACCTGGTCTATTACCTGCATCCATTTTTAACTATTGCGTTGCCCAATCTTTTTTTCACCTCCTCGCTTTTCTTTGGACTGGTGGCCATCACCCGTAATGTGAAAGTGATCTACAGCGGCGGCATCCTCTTATTCCTGGGTTATTTCCTTTCCGTTTTCTTCCTGCACAACACCAATAATGCTACGGTGATCAACCTTGCCGACCCTTTCGGGCTGAACGGCATCCGGCTGCAAACAGGCGCAGCCACTTCTATACAGAAAAATACGAGCCTGCTCCCCGTCGAAGGGACCTTCCTGCTCAACCGCCTTATCTGGTCAGGTGTAGCGCTTGTCGTTCTCCTGTATACCTATATCCGCTTCGATTTCGAAAAATTCTTCAGTGGGAAAAGGGATAAGGCCGTCCTTGACGAGGGGATATCCGGCATGAAACGATCTATCGTCCGAAATGCGAAGGTCAGCTTTACAGGCCCTTACAATCGCAGGACCTTGCTGAACCTTACCAAACTGGAATTGACGAATATATTCCGGGATAATTATTTCTGGATCATCCTGTCCAGCGGGATGGTCTTCCTGGGTTTTGTCTTCTGGATGGGCAACGGGGAATACGGGGTATCAGACTACCCGCGGACGGTGATGCTGTTCGAACTATTCAACGATGCATTCCCGTTCTTTATCTTCTTTATCCTTACCTTTTATACCGGGGAGACCCTGCACCGCGACAGGGTAACGCGTTATGCGTTCATCAACGATTCGCTGCCCCCGCCGAACTGGGTGCTGAATGGCTCCAGGCTTATTTCCCTGCTGATACTGGGAGCCAGCCTGGCTTTCCTGCCGGTCATACTGGCACTGGGGGTACAGATCGCCAAAGGTTTTTACCAGTTCAATTTCCAGGTGTACTTCACCTATCTCTTCATCATTCTTTTGCCGCGCCTCCTGGAAATGGTGCTATTCTCCTATATGGTGCATGTAGTGGTCAATAATAAGTTCGTCGCGCATGGTATCAGCATTACTTTCTGGGTCCTGGTGTTTTTTTTACATGACTCCGGTATTTTCGACTACAACCTGTTACTGTATTCTTATACCCCGTCTTACCGGATGACAGATATGGACGGCCTGGGTCATATGACCGGTCCTGTCAGCTGGTTTAACCTGTACTGGTTGCTTTTTGGCGGTCTGCTGATCATTGTTTCAGCTTTGTTCTATTATCGTGGAGTGACTTCTTCTTTCAAGGAAAGGTTGCAGCTCCTGCGTGCGCGTTTCGATAGAAGGACCCGGCTATTCACCGGTGCATTGCTACTTGCCTTTTTGGCAGTAGGCGCTTATAATTATTATAATGTCAGTTACCTGAATAATTTCCTGATGAAGACCGAGCGCAGTGACAGGGCCATTGCTTATGAAAAAGCATTAAAGAAGTACCAGGACCTTCCCCTGCCCAAGGCGACCCGCATCGAGATGTATGCCGATCTCTACCCGGATAAGCAGCAGGCATTTGTAAGGGCATTCCTTATCCTTGTGAATAAGAATGCCGTACCGGTGAAAGAGTTGTTGCTGGACGCGGAGGACCTCAGTGATTATTCCGTTAAGCAGCAGGGCAAGCCCCTGCCTTTTACCTGTCCGCTGTTATATCCGCGGGGCATCTTCAACTGGTTCCGGCCGAAGCAGGATACGGCAGAATTTCGCCTGTACCGATTCCCTCAACCGCTGGCCCCCGGAGATTCTATCATCCTGGAGCTCCGTTCCGAGATGGTTCACAAGGGTTTCAGCAATGGGCTGTATGCGGAAAAACTGCTTCGCAACGGGACTTTTTTCACCGGCGGCCTGCCGGGCCTGGGGTATGATGACGATGAGGAGCTGAACAGTGCTTACGTGCGTAAAAAAAGCGGACTCCCCCCTAAAGAAGAAAAGGAGATCGCCCAGGACGATCCGGAAGGCATCCGTACCCTGAAAGCTGGGAAGGGCACCGACCTGTTAAGTTTTGACCTCACGGTGAGCACGTCGGGAGATCAGACCGTCCTTGCGCCGGGAGAACTGGAAAAGCAATGGAGAAATGACGGACGTAATTATTTTCATTTTGTGCAGAACGCGCCGGGCTTATATCCTCCCATTGCCATCCTGTCGGCGAAATATACGGTAACCCGTGATACCGTTCAGCTGGACCACCCCGTGAATGTCGGTATTTATTATTATCCCGGGCATAATGCCAATATCCAACGATTTATGGATGCTTATAAGGACGGGCTGCATTATTTCAGCCCGGTCTATGGGTCCTATCCGTTCAAAGATATCCGGCTGGCCGAAACATCCGCCTATGGTCCCCGTGAGACATCCATGACTACCCTGGATACCTATGCCGAATATAATTCCTGGAATGCCTCTTTTGACGATCCCAATCAATTCGACTATTGTTATTTCAACACGGTGCGCGCGCTGGCCCAGCAGTGGTGGCGTTTCCAGGTGGCGCCGAATAATACCGCAGGTTCATTGATGATCCCCGAAGGGCTTGCCACTTACAGCGCGCTGATGATGGCGGAGAAAAAATATGGCAAAAGCAATATGAAGCGCATCCTGCAGGACCAGTTAGGGTTCTATTTATACATCCGGAGGCGGTTGGAGAACAGAGAGCACCCGCTGATCAGGGCCGACCAGTGGTATGAATGGGGGGGGAAGGCAGGCGTAGCCTTGTACGGACTAAGGGACCTGATAGGAGAAGACAGGATGAATGCCGCCTTACGTGAATTTAAGAATGCGTACGCGTTTAAAAGCCAGGGACCATTTGCGGGTGCCAATGACCTCTACCGCTACCTGCAACAACAGGTGCCGGACTCTTTGCAATATTATTTAACAGATACCTGGCAGAAGATAACCCTGTACGATAATAAACTGACCGTAGCCGAGGCAACACCTACTGGCAAGGGAGTCGAGTATAAAGTCACGCTTACCGTCGAGGTGGGCAAGACCTGGATGGATGCCAAAGGCAATGACCTGCCTGCGACCAGTATGAACGACTACGTCGATATCGGCGTCTTTGCGGCCAATAGCACTGACAAAGAGGGGAAATTGCAGTCCCATCCAGTATACCTGAAGAAATTCAAACTGACGGCTGGCTTTCATACTATTACGATTATGGTGAAAGGGAAACCCGTGACCGCAGGCATAGATCCTCTTGCAAAATTGATCGACCGTAATCCGGGGGATAATATGAAAGACTTGAAATAATACTAAAATAATTAGTAAAAATACCCTACCTTCGATCTTTGGTTTTCCATTATTGATAATTCCCGGATCCGCAAGGACCGGGATTTTTTTTGGCTGGGCGATTGGACGAGGGAACTCCGGGCGATTATTTGTTTTCCACCTACTTTTGTCCCATGAAGGTCCTGATCATCGAAGACCATAAGGAGCTGGCCAGGAATATCCAGGACTTCCTTGCGGCGGAAGGCTATATCTGCGAACTCTCTTATACCCTGGAAGCGGCCAGGGAGAAGCTCGGCCTGTTCCAGTACGATTGCATCCTGCTGGATATCGGGCTGCCGGATGGCAACGGCGTCAGCCTGCTGAACAGCATCCGATCCGAGCATACGCAAAGCAATGTGCTGATCATCTCCGCCCGGAATGCCCTCGACGATAAGATCATCGGGCTGGAAAAAGGAGCCGACGACTACCTGACCAAACCCTTTCACCTGGCCGAACTGCATGCCCGGATACGGGCCATCTACCGGCGCAAGAACCTGGACGGGGCCCATATCGTCCGGTGGAACGAGATCAGCCTGAACACGGATACGCTGGAGGCAAGGGTGGGGGATACGCTGCTCGAGACCACCCGCAAGGAATTCGACCTGCTCCTGTATTTCCTCGTCAATAAGAACAGGGTACTGTCACGGCAGTCCATTGCCGCCCATCTCTGGGGAGATTATACGGATAACCTCGCTAATTTCGATTTTGTATACCAGCACGTGAAGAATCTGCGTCGCAAGATCAGCGGCGCGGGCGGAACGGATTATATCAGTACGGTATATGGATTGGGGTATAAATTCAATGCACATTAAACGTTAACATGCGATTAACCAATAAATTCACGCTTTGGTATTTCGTTGTTATGCTCGTGGTGCTGCTCATCGGCGGCGCCATCGTCTATTACCAGATCCAGGACAAGATCAGCCGGGTGGAAGTGGTACGGCATGAACGCCTGAACGACCTGATCGCCCAGCAGATCCGGGAAGGGGGTGATTATTCCGGGCATCCCACCCGCAAAAGGGCTACCATCGCGGAGGTCCCAGCGGACTCCGTTCCAAAGGAGGTCTTCTCCTATTATACGAGGGGCCCAGGCTGGAATGAAGAGTTCCAGGCCAAAGAGAATAAAATGATCGTCACTTCCTTCTACGAGATCGGCGGCAGGTATTACCGGATAACGACCTATTCTTTTATTCCCTCTTTTTATCAGCTCCTGCCCGGCGTAGTGGATTCCTTCAAATGGATCCTCCTGGTGCTGCTGGTACTGGTAGGGATCGCCAGCCAGCTGATCTCCAAATACATCCTTGCGCCTTTCAAGCGAACGATCCGCGTTGTGCAGTCCTTCGACCTGAAGCAACGGAAGCGCATACACCTTCCTGTTACCCGTACCCGCGAGTTCAAGGAGCTGAACGTATTCCTGCAGAAGATGACCGACAAGGCTCTCGAAGACTACCAATCCCTGAAAGAGTTCACGGAGAATGCCTCCCATGAGCTGCAGACGCCTACGGCCATCATCCGCGGGAAGTTGGAGCTGCTGGCCGAATCGGAGCTGCGCAACGACCAGGCCGTCCTCATCGAGGAGATGCACAACGCCCTGGAAAAGCTCTCCCGGATCCATAGCTCGCTGACCCTGCTCACCAAACTGGAAAATTTCGAATTCGAGACCAGGGAGCCCGTAGTTTTCAGCCAGCTCACAAAAGAAGCACTGGCCTCCTTCGACGAGCTGATCCAAATGAAATCTCTGACCCTGCACACCAGCATCGGGGAAAATATTTACCTGACCCTGCATACCGCCCTGGCCGAACTGATGCTGAACAACCTGCTGAGCAATGCGATCCGCCACAATACCCCCGGTGGAAGGATCGACGTCTTTCTCAATAAACGGTCCCTTATCATCAGCAATACCGGCAAGGAGCCTTCGTCTCCCACCTTCGAGCTCTTCGAGCGCTTTAAAAAAGGGAATCCGGGCAGCGATTCCATCGGCATTGGCCTGGCGATCGTCCGGCAGATCTGCGACCTGAATAATTTCACCATCGCCTATGGATACGCTTCCGGCATCCATACCCTGGCCGTCAGTTTCCTGCCGGAGGTCGCCGCTTCAAAATTGCTTCAAAATCTTGAACGCTCTTTGTATCCCGGGGTATAGCCCCGTACAAAATAGCGAACGCACATGGTTAGAATGCCCCTGGTCCAGCGACCTCTTTTTTACCTCTTCCCTGCCTTCATCCTCGGCATGGCCCCTGCCTTTCTGAACGCCCAGGTCTTATCACTGAAAGAAGCCGTTCAGACGGCCCTGGTCAATTACGGGACCATCCGCGCCAAGACGAACTATGTCAAGGCCTCGCAGGCCATCGTCCGGGAAACGCGGCGGGAATACCTGCCGGACCTCAGCGTCTCCGCCCAGCAGGATTACGGCACGATCACGGGTCTGAACGGCCCTTCCTTCGGCTACCGGGGCCTGAGTGTGGCTTCTTCCGGTCCGGCATTGGCCTCCCAGAACTGGAATGCCGCCTTCGGCGCCCTCTATGTCACGAATATCAACTGGGATTTTTTCAGTTTTGGAAAATACAAGGAGAAGACGAAACTGGCCCATTCGGCGCTGACCCGCGACCAGGACGACCTGGAGCAGGAGCGTTTCCAGCATGGGATCAGGGTCTCGGCGGCCTACCTGGACCTGCTGGCCGCACAGAAGATCACGCTTTCACAACAAAATAATCTCGAACGGGCCCAGGCCCTGCAGGTGGTCGTAGTGGCCCGTGCAAAGAATGGATTGAACCCGGGCGTGGATTCTTCGCTGGCCAATGCCGAAGTATCGAACGCCCGGATCGCACTGACCAATGCCCGGGACTTCCAGCAGGAGAAAGCCAATTTCCTTGCACAGCTGATGGGCGTGCCGCCCGCGGATTTTGTGCTGGACTCCGTTTTTGTGTCGAAGATCCCTTCGGCGCTGAATACGGCCCCTGCCGTTCCCATCAACAATCACCCTTTGCTGAAATTTTACCGGGACAGGATAGACTATAGCAACGAGCAGGTCCGGTACCTGAAGACCTTCAGCTATCCTACTTTTTCCCTCTTCGGCGTATTGCAGGACCGGGGTTCGGGCTTCGATTATAATTACGGCTCCCAGTTCCCCGATGCCTATACCCGGGATTACCTGAAAGGAGTGGGCTTTTCCAGGGGCAACTATTTACTGGGCGTAGGAATGGTATGGAACCTCACCAATCCCTTACGCATCCACCAGCAGGTGACGGCCCAGCAATTCAACTCACAGGGCCTGCAGGAGGAATACGGGCTCATCGATCAGCGTCTGAAGGCGCAGCTGGTGCTGGCGGATACGAAGATCAAAAATGCGCTGGACAATTACCGGGAAGCGCCCATCCAGGTGAAAGCGGCTTCCGATGCGTACCTGCAGAAGACGGTGCTGTATAAGAATGGATTGAATACCATCGTGGAAGTGACGACGGCCCTGTTCACGCTGAACCGCGCCGAAACGGACAGGGATATCGCCTATAACAACGTATGGCAGGCACTCCTGTATAAGGCGGCCGCCAGCGGGGACTTCTCCCTTTTCATTAACGAGTTTTAAGCATCTGAACTTTTATAACCATGGGACTGATCAAAAGCGCGCTTAGAAAACCTATTACCATTTTAGTGTTGGTGGCCGGTATGCTCTTCTTCGGCATCGCCGCCGTCCGGACGATCAAGATCGATATCTTCCCCGATATGAACCTGCCGGTGATCTATATCTCCCATCCTTACGGCGGTTTCACGCCCGATCAGATGGAAACATTTTTCGGCAAGCAATACGTCAATCTCCTGTTGTATGTAGGAGGTGTAAAGAGCATCGAATCCAGGAATATCCAGGGATTGACCCTTATCAAGCTCACTTTTTATGAAGGAACGGATATGGCGCAGGCGGCGGCGGAAGTGACCGGTTATACCAACAGGGCGCAGGCCAGTTTTCCACCGGGTTCACAACCTCCCTTCATCCTGCGTTTCGACGCCTCTACCTTACCGGTGGGACAATTGGTATTGAGCAGTCCCACCCGAAGTAATAATGAATTGCTGGATATGGCCAATATTTATGTCCGTAGTTCCTTCAGCACCGTGCCCGGGCTGGTGTCTCCGGCCCCTTTTGGCGGGAATGTCCGGACCATCGTCATCAAGGCGGACCCCGACCTGATGCGTTCGCATAATCTAACGTCCGACCAGTTGGTAGAGGCGCTGCGTATCAATAACCAGGCCCTTCCCTCCGGCAATGTGCGGATCGGCAATCTCAATTATTTCACGCCTACCAATTCGACCGTAGAAAATATCAAAGATTTCGGGAATATACCTATCTATAACAATGGCGTACAGAACCTCTACCTGAAGGATGTGGCTACCGTCGAAGATGGCGCCGATATTACGGCAGGGTATGCGCTGATCAATGGCAAACGCAGCGTCTATCTTCCCATCACGAAATCTGCCGCCGCCTCGACCTGGGAGACCGTGCAGAACCTTAAAAAGGCCATCCCGCGTTTCCAGGCGCAGCTACCGGAAGACGTGAAGCTGTCCTATGTATTCGATCAATCCGTCTATGTGATCAATGCCGTGAAGAACCTGCTGACGGAAGGCGCCATTGGGGCTATTCTCACCGGGCTGATGGTGTTATTGTTCCTGGGCGATGCCCGTGGCGCCGCGATCGTGATCCTGACGATACCCATCTGCGTGATCTCCGGCGTCCTTTTTCTCAACCTGTTCCATCAGACCATCAATATTATGACCCTCAGTGGTCTGTCCCTTGCTATTGGCATCCTGGTGGATGAATCTACCGTCACCATCGAGAATATCCATCAGCATCTGGCCATGGGTAAGCCTAAATCCCTGGCCATCTGGGATGCCTGCCGGGAGATCGCCTTTTCGAAATTATTGATCCTGCTTTGTATCCTGGCGGTGTTCGCCCCCGCCTTTACCATGAACGGGATCCCGGGTTCCCTCTTCCTGCCGCTGGCCCTTGCGATCGGCTTTTCGATGATCACGTCCTACCTGATGGCGCAGACCTTTGTACCCGTTCTGGCCAACTGGATGATGAAAGGGCATCATAAAAAGGGGAAGTATGCTTCCGATGATGAAGAATTCAAAGCTTCCGGTCTGACGGCCGCCGATGAGGCCAATGCCGCGGAAGAAAAGCATAAGGCCCTGGAACACGGATCGGGTAAGGACGGTAAACTGACCGCCTTCGATAAATTCAGGAACCGGTTCCTTAAATTCCTGGGTAGGGTCTTTCCCTATCGTACGCCGATCGCTATCGCCTATATCGTCCTGGGTCTGGGCGGAGCCTGGTTGCTGATCAACACCATCGGAAGGGATGTATTGCCTAAGTCCAATGCGGGTCAGTTCCAGGTGAGAATGCGGGCCGCCGATGGCACCCGTCTTGAGCGCACGGAAGAATATATGATCAGGACCCTGCATATGCTGGATACACTGGTAGGGCATGAGAATATCGAGGTGACCTCGGCCCTGGTCGGTATGCACGCCGGACAATTCTCGACCAGTCCTATCTATCTTTTCATGGCCGGTCCGCAGGAGAGTGTGTTGCAGGTAGCGCTGAAAGAGGGCTATAAGGTAAATATGGATGATCTGAAGGAAAGATTCCGGCAGAAGATGGCCAACGATCTGCCGGAACTGAAGCTGTCGTTCGAACCGATAGAGCTCACCGATAAGATCCTCAGCCAGGGATCTCCGACCCCTATAGAAGTGAAGATCTCCGGAAAAAATAAGAAACTGAATGAAGAATATGCCAATAAGGTCATCGCGCAATTGCAGCAGATACCTTATCTCCGGGACCTGCAGATAGGTCAGTCTACCCATTACCCCGCCATCAATATCAATATCGATCGCGAACGGGCGGCACAATTGGGTACGAACGCTGCGGTTATCAGCCGGTCGCTGATCGCGGCTACTTCTTCTTCCCGGTTTACCGAAAAGAGCGTATGGGTCGATCATAAATCCAATCTGTCCTATTTCGTGCAGGTACAGATCCCGGAGAATAAGATGACGAGCCTGCATGATATCGGCGAGACGCCGGTGCAGCCCAATGCTGCCCGTCCCTTGTTAAGCGATGTCGCTACGATCACACCGGCTATTACCAACGGCGAAAATGATAATATCGGGGCAACGCCGGTGCTGTCCGTAACGGCGAATCTCAATAAGGTAGACCTCGGGAGGGCTTCCGCCGATGTGAAAAAGGCGCTGGCAGGCCTGGGACAACTGCCCCGTGGCGTCACTGTCGAGACCAAAGGGTTAGTAGAAGTCCTGACGGATACATTGAGCAGTCTGCAAGCAGGGCTGCTGACGGCCATCGTCGTGATCTTCCTGATGCTGGCTGCCAATTTCCAATCTTTTAAGGTCTCCCTGGTAACCTTGTGTACCGTGCCGGCCGTACTGTTGGGATCATTGGGATTGCTGATGCTGACGGGCTCGACCCTCAACCTGCAATCCTATATGGGTATGATCATGTCCGTCGGGGTGTCCATCTCCAACTCCGTATTGCTGGTCACCAATGCCGAGCAATTGCGTATGCATTCCGGTGATGCGCTGGCTGCCGCCAGGGAAGCGGCGGCCGTCCGGCTTCGTCCCATTTTGATGACCAGTGTTGCGATGGTCGTGGGGATGATCCCCATGGCATCGGGGTTGGGAGAAGGCGGCGATCAGGCTGCGCCGCTGGGTCGCGCCGTGATCGGAGGGTTGATCGCCTCGACCTTTGCCGCCTTATTCATATTGCCCCTTATTTTTGCGTGGGTGCAGGGTAAGACCAGCACGCAGTCCGTATCCATGGACCCTTCTGATAAAGAGAGTAAACATTATATACCGTCATTGTATGAACAAAATGAGAAATAGTAAACTTTTTGTATTGGCGATAGGGGCGATAGGCCTTTTCAGCGCCTGTTCTTCCTCCGATGGCGAAGAAAAAGAAAAGAAAAAAGAGCCTGTCGCAAAAGATAGCACGGCCAATGTGGCTGCTGAAACTTTTTCACTGGAGAAGGGCCGGCTGTCCACTACCCTCAATATACCTGGAGAGCTGATCGCCTTTCAGCATGTCGACCTGTATGCGAAGGAGAACAGTTTTGTAAAGAAATTATACGCCGATGTCGGATCGGAAGTAAAGGAAGGACAATTACTGGTAACTATGGAAGCGCCGGAACTGACTTCCCAACTGGCCAGCGCTCAGTCCAGGGTCAAGTCACAGGAGGCGATCTATATCGCCAGCAAATCCAATTATGACCGGTTGGTAGAGACGAGCAAGACACCCGGCACCATCTCGCGCAATGACATCGACCAGGCGGACGCCCGGCAGAAATCGGATCTTGCCCAATGGGACGCCGCCAAAGCCAGCTTGTCCGAAGTAAGGGAAACGCTGAAGTACCTGGAGATAAGAGCGCCTTTCAACGGTGTCATCAGTGCGCGTAATGTTAACCCCGGCGCTTATGTCGGTCCTTCAGGAAAAGGTTCGGAATTGCCACTGTTCACCTTACAGGAGCAACGGCGTCTGCGTCTGGTGATCTCCGTTCCGGAGGCCTATACGGGTTATCTCACCAACCGTGACGAGGTAAAATTCTCCGTAAAATCGCGGCCCAATGAATTTTTTCATGCAAAGGTCCGGCGGCTGGCCGGAGCATTGGACAACCGTCTGCGCGCCGAGCGGATCGAGATGGATGTAGTGAATAATGATAAGAAGCTGCTGCCGGGTATGGTCGCGGAAGTGGATGTGCCCTTGCCGGCCAGGGACAGTACTTTTCTCGTTCCCTCGTCGGCGGTAGTAAGCTCCACGGAGAGGGTATTTGTCATCCGCTTGGTCGATCATAAGGCCGATTGGGTGGATGTGAAGAAGGGACGGGAGGAAAAGGGCATGACAGAGATCTATGGGAAGCTGAATACCGGTGACCGGCTCTTGAAAGTGGCCAGTGAGGAGAAGAGGAATGGCGCGCGCCTGTAGGGATCACCATCCGTAGGGCAGGTCGTTGCTTCAGGGCTTCCAGTAATTCCCCGAAAGGATGATCATATTGATCATCTTGATGCTATTGTCATAGTAATCGAACTGAGCGGACCGGAACCGGACGATATAATCCCATAATTTATTGAGCCATTGCTGGTTCTGGCGGTTGGCCATGGCCGATACGGCGAAAGAGGTGATAAAGCAAAGCGCCTCAAAATCCCGGTTCTTGAGATCTACGCCTCCCAGGCTGTATCCTGCAGATATATTATCCGGGTTGTCCTGCGTGGTGCCGCGGATCCAGCGGTTGATCTTTTCCAGGATGGCTGCCGCCCGCTGATCGCCGTTGAGGATAAGGTCGGTGGCGATGCGCCAGGGCACGCGGCAGGCATTGTAGTTATACATTCCGTCATAACGGGATTCCAGGTAACGGGGCCGTGCCGGGACGGCATGGACATTCCCGGGGCTGGCCGTTTGACGGGCGGGTGGCTCGGGGTTGGAGGATCCCAGTCCCGCCGGCTCTTCACTGATAGAGATATGGTTGATGAAGTCCGGTACCAGACCGGCTTCGGGACTATAGGACTGCTGCATGAATGCAAAGAGCCGGTAAGTATTATCGATCACTTTATCCCAGCGCGGATCACCTGAAACAGCCCGGAAGGCGCGGAAATGGGCCGGCATGAAATCCGAGCTCCGCGTGTCGAAATAGTCCCTGCTGTCATGCTCTACGGAATTACTCAGCAGGATGGAGAAAGTACGCTGGTTGATCTCTTCCTTCTGGATCGCGGCGATCGTCGCACGGGCTTCTTCCAAATAATGTATCGGGCCGTTGCTGCCCCATTGCGCGTCGGCCAGCAGCAGGGAATAGGCGATATCCAGGTCGCCATCCGTCGCCGAGGTCCCATCGACATCCCGGCAGTTCTTTTTCTGCGCCCAGGACATCAGGTGCGGGTCGGCCTTGCTGGGATGAGCCCGGTAGTAACGGAAAAGCCCGTCGTAGACCTTCCTGGCGGAAGGGTCGGCTCCTGCCATCAGCGCGACGATGAGCATCCCATAACCCTGGCCTTCGGATACGGATTGCTTTTGTTTGTCGGGCCCTTCGAACCATACATAGTTCTGCTCCTCCCCGCAACCCACGCGGATATAATGTTTCTTCCATACCTGGTAGAACGCCCGTACGCTGTCGTCCATCTCCTGCTGGGAGATATGACCGGGCCGGATGATGCCGGGCCCGTAGACCACGTGCTGTGGGAAAGGCCGGCGGGGCGCCTGGGCTTTTAACGACGACAGGCCGGTGACGATGCAGGTGAAAAGGACCAGGGAAGGAAAATGATAATTGCGCAACACCATGTATGCAAAAGATTAAGATATAAAGATATTGATCCTCTACCGGGTTAACATTTCTTATAGAAAACATTAACAATGCCATTGCAGCCGCACCGGTCGAAAAGGAATCTTAGTAATCAGCGGCCGCTGTCACCCTAATACAAATTTCTAACCAACTTTAAAATTATCATTACTATGCTGCGTGCAAATCATTCGCTCGCCTGCGTGAGCTATCTCCTTTCATTTACGATTATCGGCGGCTGCGATTGTAAAAAACCTCAAATATCGCCTACACAAGTGGGGAACTGGATCCAGAGCGCCGAGATCGGCAGCTATCCCCGCAGCAATGCCGTATCGTTCACTATCGGAGACACCGCCTACGTAGGCACGGGCTATAATGCGACGGTCAACCTGGGGCGGGTGAACGACCGCCTCAACGATTTCTGGCGTTTCAGTACAGATAGCGGCTGGAAGCAGGTGCAGAGCATCCCGGGACCTCCCCGCAGCCATGGGGTCGCTTTCGGATTGGGGAATTATGGCTACGTAGGAACAGGCTATGACGGATTGAAAATGTATAATGATTTCTACCAGTACGATCCCGGGGCGAATCAATGGACGCTGAAGGCTAGTTTTCCCGGCGGTCCCCGCTATGATGCGGTAGGATTTGCCGTGCAGGGTAAGGGCTATATCGGAACGGGATTCAATGGACTCTGGCTGAATGATTTTTACCAATACGATCCGCAGACAGGACATTGGGTGCCTACGATCGGCACTTCCGGTAATCTTTCCAAACGGAGGGGTGCGATGGCATTCGTATACAAGGAAAAAGCCTACCTGGTGGGCGGCGCCGGCAGCGGATCGCTGACGAAGGATTTCTGGTCCTTCGATCCGTCCCTGGGAACTCCCTGGGAGCGGCTCGGTGATATCATCAATGACAATACCAGTGCGAAGGATGATGCTTATTCGGATATCCAGCGGATGAATGCCGTGGCGTTCGTTAACGGCGACTCGGCCTATCTTACCCTTGGGCAGAATGTTTCTCCCTTACCGACCACCTGGGTCTATGATTTCGGGCATGATCAATGGGCCCGGAGGACGCCTTATCACCGGGATGCCCGGGCAGGGGCGGTGGCCTTTACGATCAAAGGCCGCAGTTTTGTCGGTACCGGTAGTCCCGGCGCTAACTCTACTGTGACCTTTGATGATTTCGATGAATTCCTGCCTTATCAACTCTATAATGTGAATGACTGATTATTTTACAATGATGATCTGTTTGGCCAGGAGAGTGTTATTGTTCGAGAGGCGGGCCACATAGAATCCCGCAGGCATGTGGCCGTTGGCGTCGATGCTGACCTGCTGACGGCCACTCAGGCTTGCCCAATCCTTTTCATTGAGCTTGCGACCCGTCATATCGAATAATTCCAGCCTGGCGCCATTGATCTGCCCGGAAGCCTCGATGAACAGTGTGCCATTCTCCACCACGGTGGGATAGATACGGACACCCTGGGCGCTTTTCAGCTGGAGGCTGATGATATTCGAATAAGTGAAGGAGCCATCCTTGTCTACCATGACCAGGCGGTAGTAGGCCGTGCCGTCATAAGCAAATTGATCCGTATAAGAATAGACCTGTGCCGCGCTGCCGCCGTTGCCGGTGATGGTGTGGATATCGCTGAAGGATACCCCGTCCGTGCTGCGCTGGATCAGGAAATGATCGAAGTTCACCGCATCCGTGGTCTTCCACTGCAACTGCGCCATATCGGCTGATAAGGCAGCTACGGACCAGGAGACCAGGGTAACGGGTAAAAGAGTGGAAGACACACTAAAGGAAATACGGTTGTCGCCTCCGTTCTCATAATATTCCAGTACCATGTTATAGGTGCCGGAGAGGTTGGCGGTATAGCTTGTCGTGGTATAGCTGTGAGCACCCCAGTTATTGATCGCCCAGGTAGCGCCGCCGTCCAGGCTGAGGCGATAGCCGTCATCACCGCCTACGGTGAAGATATATTTGGCAAAGCTCATGGTTTTCGTCAGACGGTAACGTGCACTGAAATTCTCCGTAGTGATGCTGCAGCTATTCGTATTATAGGTACCGTTGGCGCTACCGAAGCTCTCGTCGAAATTAGGGTTCATGGCCGTTCCTTCCGTCATGACGCCTTTGAACAGATCGAAATTGACGCCCTGATAGAGATAAGCCTGCCACACGTTACTCGTGCCGTATGTGTTGGGATTACCCGTGCCGCTACAAATGGGGGTCACATTGAAAGAGACCCTGTTGCCACCGCCGTTCTCATAAAATTCCAATACCATATTCGTGGCGCCGTTCAGCGCGACCGTGTAGGTGCTGGTGGCATAACCATGGTCGGTGAAGTTATTGATCACCCAGGTGGCGCCGCCATCCAGGCTGAGACGATAGCCGTCATCGCCACCCACGGTGAAAAGATAGTTGCCGTTCGCAAAGGTCTGCGTCAGTTTATAACGTACACTGAAATTTTCAGTAGTGATGGAACATCCGTTGGTATTGTAGGTCACATTATCGCCGCCGAAGCTCTCGTCGAAATTGGAACTGCCGGCGCCGCCTTCGTTCACATATCCTTTATAGGTGGTGAAAGTTTTTGTGCCATACACATAACCGATCCAGGTGGTACCTGTGCCGTAGGTCGTTTCATTGCCCAGCGGAGTACATTGAGCCATGGTCTGACCGGATACCAAAAGGGCAAGACCCAGTATCAGGAGGGTGGTGTTTTTGATCGGATTGGAGTTAAACTGTTTCATAAAGGTACTTTTGCGTGTTATAGATATTGATTATAAGTCCAGTTGTATGCCTAAGTTTAAAGCGCTGACTCACAATATTTTATAGGATGCCAGCTTTCGGAATCTTTCCCATTCAGGGAATGATTTCCCTTTTGGAAAAAAAGTTATTGAAGCAATCCATCAGTCTGTTGAAATAATTTTTTAGCCTGGGAGGATCGATAGAAATTCGAGTCATGCTGAACGAATGGCTAAAAACGGAAAATGTCGCGCGGGTTGTTCCCTTCCTGAGGGAAGGCGCCGGGCGGGCGGGCGCCGGTACGGAGATGAATCTTCCGGAGGTCCCAGGTAAACGCATCGTTGCCCGGCGGGGAAGGGAATACATTGTGTTCAGGGTGGAAGACATCGCTTATTTCTATGTCGAGAACGGCATCTCCTATATGATCGACCGCAAGAGCCATTATAAATACATCGTCGCCAAAGTCCTGCGGGATATCGAGACTACGCTGCATTCCTCTTCTTTCTTCCGTGTGAATAAGAAATACCTCATCAGCATCAATGCCGTGGTCAAATTCAGGCCCTTGAAAAAAGGCAAGCTGGAACTGACCATCGATCCTCATCCCAACGAATCCATTATTATCAGCCAGGTGAAGGCTCGTGCTTTTAAAGAGTGGGTATTGCTGGGATAAGGGCGCCCTGCAGTTTTTGATGCACTCTGGTTTGCTGTGGTGCAATCATGTATTGCTCTGGCGCTGCTATGTACTGTTCTGATGTCTGCCTCTTTTGCTCTGGCGCTGCCAACCTCCTCCCTCGCCGCTGTTCGTACTCATCCGCCATTCGATAGCCATACACTTATACTTCTTTCAGCCGATCTGTCATCAGCATTGTCAATAGCTCGTACGAAATGCGGCTCCTGAGAAGGTTGGCAGACGCCGGGCAACCTGAAGGGCAAGAGGGTGTCGACCACTGGATCACAGGAACGTACCCGGAGCTGGCACTTTCAGCGGCTACTGCGGTACTATGTTCTGAAAGCCGCATTTTCTGCGAGCTCATTCTACTGTTGAAAATAGGTTGGTGGAAAGGCGTGCTAATGCCTGGCTTTGCATCGGCTTATGAGCAGGAACAGCGGCGTCAGGACATAGTACCGCAAAAAGCTGAGAAAGAATTGGACATTGATAGTGGTACTTTATTGTGGTCACAACGCTTTATTCCTTATAAACTGCAGAAAGGCGTCTTTGTACGAGATCCCCAGGGGAATGCTTTGGTTGCCGATAAGCACATAATTGCCTTCGACCTTCCCGATATGCTTGCAGTTAATGAGATAGGAATTATGCACGCGGATAAAGTCGGCGGGCAACTTTTCGGCCAGTTCCTTCATCCTTTTATAGATAAGGATCTTCTGCTGGGCGGTGTGGATATAAATATACTCTTTCACCGCCTCGAAATACAGGATATCGCGGAGGGACAGGCGTATCATCTTCTTGTCCGACTTGACGAAGATATAATCGGCGGAGGGCGAGAGGAAGGGTTGTTCCTGGATGAGCAGTTCGGTCTTTTCGATCGCTTTGAGGAACCGTTTGAAGGAAATGGGCTTGAGCAAATAGTCGACCACGTTATACTCATAGCTTTCGATGGCGTATTCGGAATAGGCGGTGGTGAAGATGATCTTCTGCTGGCGGGGCAGGATGCCGGCCAGCTCCATTCCCGTCAGTCCGGGCATATTGATATCCAGGAAGAGGAGGTCGACCCGGGCGTCGCGGAGGAATTCGAGCGCCTCCCCTGCGTCGAAACACTTGCCTTTCAGTTGCAGCGAGGGGACTTTTACGATATAGTCCTCCAATAGCCGGACGGCATTCGGTTCGTCATCGATCACAAGGCAATCTATCTTTTGCATAGCGGCGTATTGGCGGCGATGGGATCAAGATACTAAGAATATCTCAATACTGATTGGGCCTGGCCTTCGAGGTGGTGTCGATGATATAATCGCTGGCGTGGCCATTGCCCTGGTCGCTACCCTGCGCGTCGGGGGGCGGTCCTTTATCGAGGTATTTCTGGTAATCGTACATGCTGCCCGTTCTTGAGCTGTCGGGCCGGGCGAAGACGGCCCGGCGGTCGAGGCCCAGGGCCGGGTCAGCGAGCGCTTTGCTGAAAAAATATTCCCAGACGGGCCGGGCGGAACGTCCGCCTTCTCCCAGGCCGCCATCCAGGCGGATGAAGCGATCGTCATGACCCACCCAGACGCCCGCCAGTAACTGCGGGGTATAACCGAAGAACCAGGCATCCGAATTATCGTTGGTAGTGCCTGTCTTCCCGCCCAGTTCGGCAAGTCCCAGCCGCCCTCTCAATCCTCCGGCGGTGCCGCCGGGGTCCACGGTCCCCTGCATCATGCGGGCCATGGTATAGGCGGTGGCCTGGCTGATGACCTCTTTGCGTTCCGTGACGAAGCGGGCCAGCACATTTCCATGTTTATCTTCTATCCGTGAGATATAGACGGGTTTCGTGTTGAAGCCTCCGGAAGGGAAGATGGTATAGCCCCAGAGCATCTCGTAAAGGGAGAGATCGCAGGCGCCCAGGGCCATGGAAGGGTAGGGAGATATCGGGGTGGGGATACC